>Ga0123337_10003308_pt1 | contig 17323 bp, 19 predicted proteins | sample frozenSSSSmetaG_FD_89792 | JGI IMG/M metagenome (GOLD analysis project Ga0123337, IMG submission 89792) | Glacier valley bacterial and archeal communities from Borup Fiord, Nunavut, Canada, to study Microbial Dark Matter (Phase II) -... | ecosystem: Environmental > Aquatic > Freshwater > Ice >... | reverse complement strand
CAATGAATTGCGTAATTTTTCTTCAAGACGTTCGAACAGAGTTTGTTTGCGCGCAACTTTACTCAAGCGCTCTTCAGCCTCCATTTTTAAACGATCGTCTTCTTCTTTCATTTTGCGCTCAATATCTTTGGCCTTTTCTTCAGGATCCCATAGCATTGCAGTACACATACAATTTTTACGCTCTTTGCTTTTTAGGATATCATAGTTCACGCAACTCTGACAGCCTTTCCAGAAATCCTCATCCTGTGTTAGTTCAGAGTAAGTTACAGGTTCGTATCCTAGCTCAGAATTAATTTTCATGACGGCTAAGCCGGTGGTCAGACCAAAGATCTTGGCCATCGGATATTTTTTACGCGAAAGGTCAAAAACTGCACGCTTGATCATCCGTGCAAGTCCGCGATTACGGTAAACCGGATTCACGATGAGACCTGAATTGGCCACAAAAGTGCCATGACTCCAGGTTTCGATGTAGCAGAAACCAGCCCATGTACCGTCCTGATGCAGGGCAATTACAGCCTTGCCTTCAAGCATTTTTGAGGTGATATACTCAGGAGTTCTTCTGGCTATTCCTGTGCCTCTGGCTTTGGCAGACTCTGCCATCTCATCGCAGATCTGCGTTGCGTAATCAATATGTTGTTCTGTTGCCGGGATAACAACAAACTCGTTTTCTTTCATGTATTTTGAAGAAAAAAATCCGGTTTTGAATCGGAAAAAAGACTACGTTTTTAGTCTTTCCTTTTGTGAATAAAATCGATGATTGACTGGGAAACCGGAAGAATTCGCCGGTTCTTTTTTGGTTGCTGTCGGAATCAATTCCTGGGCATAAAAGGTCGTCGGAAACGGAAACCTAATATTTCAGGCCTGTAATGACTACATACAACACCTCTCAGAATAGCTTTAATGCTAACTGATTTGGTATTGACCTGGTAGTTTAAACTATTCATTTTTAATAGAATAAGCGTGATTCATTTTTTTTACAAAAAAACGAAAAAAATACTGAAATCTGCAACAGAAGTAATTAATATTAAAATTAATTAAAAGCCCGGGAATCCCAAAAAGAAATTGCCTTATAAAATTTCACTATTTAAATTATATGCAGACATAAGCTGCATCCTATCTCTTACTGTTTTGTGAAGTTAAAATTGATATAAGCTATCTGTCCACCGGGTAGACTTACCGGTGTTTTAAATACAGCTGAGCCGCCTGAAACATCTCCGAATTCCAGCGAGTATCCGGTAGTCACATCTTTGGCTTTTTCACCATCAGCAAGTTTCTTAAACTGGAACGTATGAACAACATTTGATTTGTTCACCGACCAGTAAATAGGTTGAACTGTACCATTTGTGAGACTGATTGATCCTGTACCATTTCCTTTCAGATCCCAGGTGCTTCCCCTGAAATCCTCCCAGGCGGCCATATCAAAAACATTCCTTACCGAATAACCTGCCGGGAAACCATCCAGACTAACATTATTAACTGCCCATCTACCTGAAATATCCGTGCGTGAGACTTGATTAGTACTTACTACAGTGTTGCTTGTTGAACAGGCAGTTAAGAAAACTGCTGCAAAGGCAAAAATCATGGTGTGATAAATGATCGCTTTCATCTTTTTTTATATTTAAATTATTTACAGCAGAAACCCTGCCAAAACAAAATACTGAGATCCTTTATTTTAAATCCTAAAAAGCAATTTTCCACAATACTATTTTACCAACTTATTATTTACATTGCTTATAATATCCATGTAAGATATAAACCTGTAGGTCTTCACCAACAGGGAGTTTTTACAAATTGAAAATCCAGTGCTATACCATGAGTGAAAATATGAAAACAGAAGCCTCACTGAATAGAACCTTAGGTCTTTTTGCAAGTACGTTAATGGTGGTTGGTATAGTGATCGGCAGCGGGGTATTTAAAAAAATTGTGCCAATGGCACAAACAGGGTTAAGTGAGAATGCAATCCTAATTGCCTGGATTCTGGCTGGTGTAATCAGTTTATTTGCCGCGTTTACAGTAAATGCCCTGGCTTCGCTGACTGAAGAATCCGGAGGCCTTTATGAATACTTTCGTATTTCCTTTGGTAATTTTTTTGCTTTTATTTCAGGATGGGCTGATTTTATTATTATTAGTCCGGCGGCAATTGCCGCACTTGCCTTTCTGTTCGGTGAAGTTATTAATTCCTTTATCCCGTTGCCAAAACCACTTGATGCCTGGAAAGATTTTTCACTTGGGGGCTTCATTTTCCCTTTTGCAAATTCGGGCGTAAAAATAGTTGGCATTATTGCAATAATCGTACTTACAGGAGTAAATTCTCTGGGATCCCGCGAAAGCGGTGTTTTCAACTCCATCATAACCAGCGCTAAAATTTTAGGTATTTCAGTTCTTATTATTGTCGGACTTGCTTATTCAGGACCGGAAACACAAAGTTCCAATGCCATGCTTAATGCAGTAAATGCTCCCGAAGGAATGTTGTTTTACAGTGCATTTTTCGCAGCAATGCTTAGTGCTTTCTGGGCTTATAACGGCTGGGAAACCGCCACCAACATTTCCGGTGAAATTATTAATCCAAAGCGTAACCTTCCTCTTGCACTAACTATCGGTTTATCTCTTGTGGCATTGGTCTACACGCTTCTTAACTATACTTACATGAATGTACTCACCCTCCAGCAAATCAGAGACATTGATGTTAATCAGATCGGTGCATTTGTTGTGGCAGAGACATTACTAGGTTCTTTTGGAAAAATGCTGCTGATTGTACTGCTAATAATATGTGTGTTCGGTGCGCTCAATAGCACTATCGTCTCTTCGCCCCGTAAATTCTACCGCATGGCACAACAGGGATATCTATTCAGCCATTTGAAGAAAGTCCACCCAAGGTTCAGAACACCACATGTTTCTTTAAACTATATGATGATACTGGGTTGTATTATGCTAATCTCAGGCTCGTTTGATACACTCACCAATATGGTCATCTTTCTGAATTTCGTATTTTACGGATTTCTGGCTTTCGCAGTACTTCGTCTGAAAAGAAATGGATTAATTCAAGTCAGGGTAACAGGATATCCATTCGTTCCGATTGTACTCTTACTCTTTTCTATAGCTTTAACGATCAATACCATATGGGTTCAACCTCAGCAATCTCTGGTCGGAATAATGCTTGTTCTTAGCGGTGTGCCAGTTTATTACTATTTCAAAAAACGAAAAACGACTTAATTACATTGAAAACTACTGATAGTGTTTCTCATCAAATAAAAGGCGATGCCGAAAAACAAAAATCAATTCTTCCTGGTTTTCATTGATCTTGGGAGCATAGATTCTGTGAACCCGATAATTTATCAGGTAATTTTTTAAAATAATTAATTAGAGTGTATTCAGGTTTACAGTTAACACAGAAAAAATAATAGCAATTGAAAATATTATTATTGATCGGTTTTATCCTTCCTTCGGCGGGCATATTTGCCCAGGATGACCCGATAAAAAATCTGACTTTTAATGCATATGCTGAATTATATTACAGCTATGATTTTGCGAAACCCGTAAATCACGAAAAACCGGATTTTATTTATAATCACAAAAGACATAATCAGATCAATGCAAACCTAATTCTGCTAAAAACTAACTATTCTGCCACAAATCTCAGGGCCAATTTGGGCTTAATGGCAGGGAATTATTCAAGATACAACCTGAGTGCAGAACCTTCCTGGGCCCGGCATCTGTATGAAGCCAATATTGGGATTAAATTATCAAAGGAAAATAACCTTTGGTTAGATGCGGGAATCCTGCCTTCTCATATTGGATTTGAAAGTGCAATCAGTGCCGACTGCTGGACTTTAACAAGAAGTATACTGGCTGAAAATTCTCCTTATTACGAAACAGGGATTAGACTGGGGTATTCAACAAAAAAGAAAAATCTCAATCTGGCATTTTTGGTTTTAAACGGATGGCAAAGAATTAAAAAACTAAATTTAATCCAGCAACCTTCCTTTGGGATTCAGGTAAATTATAGGCCATCCGAAAAATTACTACTGAATTACAGCAATTTCACAGGCACAGACATACAAAATAATTTTAATGCATTAAGAACCTTTCATAATCTCTACATGCAATTTGACATGAATAAAAAACTAGGTTTGATTGCAGGAATTGACATTGGTAATGATAAATACAACAGCAGCGATTATGGGATCTGGTATTCGCCGGTAGCTATTATGCGATATTCAGTCAGTGAGCAAATTAAACTCGCAGTGAGGGGAGAATACTATAATGATAAAAACCGAATCATCATCCCAACAAATAACCTAAATGGTTTAAGAGTATCGGGCATTTCCGGCAATTTCGACTATTCCCTAAGCAAAAAACTTCAGTTCAGAATAGAAGGCAAGGTCTACCAGGCAGTTGAAAGGGAGTTTAGTAATGATTCAAGCAAAAACTATTCTATTACTACAAATATGACCATTAGACTCTGATCCAATAAAAAGTAAGTCTATATTCAAAAATATTAAGACATAATTTTAACCCATTTCCCAGCGATAGTATTCTGTTATGAATTAATTTGTTTATAATTATTTGATAGTCAATTATGACTACCTCAAAATCTGGTTGATTGAAACTCCCTCCAGAAAGAGTGACCATTTAGCAAATACCTGCATTTTGCAGTCCTAAAAAACAATTACGATGAAAGTCATATTCAATACTCTCCTAATAATATCTTTAATGACCTTGACTTCTGCTGCACAGGAAAAGAAAGTCTCCCCGACATCTTTGGAGTTATACAAAGAAATAGAACAGGCTGACAGTATAATGTTCCAGGCATTCAACAAGCAGGATATGTCTGCTTTTAAAGCCATGTTTACACAAGATCTGGAATGGTTTCAGGATAATGGCGGACTCATACCATACAAAACAGTATTTGAAAATTTCGGAAACACCTTCAAAAATGAAAACAAGCTAAGCAGAGAGCTTGTTAAGGGCAGCTTAGAAGTTTATCCTATTAAAGATTATGGCGCTATTCAGATTGGCAAGCATCAATTCAAGCATATGGAGAATGGGAAATTAGAGATCGGAACTTTTAAATTTCTGATGATCTGGCAGAAAAAAGACGAAATATGGCGAATTTCAAGGGTAATAAGCTACGATCATTAAGATCAAATTAATTAACAGATTGTATAGACATAAATATGCATCAGATTATCATTATTTTTCCAAAAGATAAAACCCAAAATTGACTATTGTATGAAACGCTTACTCATTCTGCTTCTTGTATTTATATTTTTGGCAACCGCACTTTCTGCACAAAAACCGGTACAAAAGACAATCAAACCACTTAATGAGGCCGAGTTGCCCCGTGGAACCGCGACTGTAGCGATAGTAGATGTTAATTTGATAGACGGGAATGGAGGAAAAGCAATTCCGAATGCATCGGTAATAATTAAGGGGGATAAAATTATAGCCGCCGGACCCTCAAAAAGTGTTCAGATTCCTCAGGGTGCTGAAATCATACAAGGCAAGGGTATGTCACTTTTGCCGGGACTAATTGATTCCCATTTCCATATCGATGGATCTGATGAGCTTCCATCAATCTTCCTTCAGAACGGTGTCACATCACTTCGCGATCCAGGGTTATGGATCGAAGTGTATGACAAGGTACGGAAATCAGGCAAACCTAATCCAAGACTATTTTTAAGTGGCCCGCATCTGGATGGATCACCTCCTGCATACCCTCAGGATGCTTATGTAGTTCGCGATGACGCAGAGGCGGTAAGACAGGTGAACGAAGTTGCAGATCAGGGTTCCACAGTCATCAAAATCTATTTCAGAACACCACCCGGAATGATTAAAGCAATCGCTGATGCCGCACATAAACGTGGGCTTCCTGTGACAGGACATCTGGAAATTACTGAAGCTAAACATGCCATTGAATCGGGCCTGGATGGAATTGAACACATTACTTCTTTCGGGTTATCTCTCACACCGAAACGGGAAGCTGAAAAATATCGCCAGAGTATGCTGGCTGACAATAATTACAGGAAACAAGGGCGCTATGAATCCTGGGCAGCAATTGATATAAACTCCACTGCGGCAGATAGCCTGACCCGCTTTCTGGTCAGAAAAGGTACATTTGTTAGTCCGACCCTTGCTATTTTTGAATATCAGCCCGGGCCGGGTACTGTAGACAGTATCAAGTTAAAAGGATTCGATCAGATGATGAAACTGACGGCAAAGCTTCAGAAAGGAGGAGCAAAAATTGTCGTTGGTTCACATGGCATGGTTCCATATGCCAAAAAAGGTTGGGCTTATCAGCGTGAGATGGAGCTTTTCGTGGAGAGTGGCATGTCAAACGCTGCTGTCATTCATGCTGCAACTATGGAAAATGCCCGTTTCTTCAGGATTGACAATCATTTAGGCAGCATCGAAAAAGGAAAGCTCGCTGATCTGATACTGGTAAAGGGTAATCCACTGGAAGATATCAAAGTGATGAGGAATATTGAGAAAGTGATGATAAACGGAGTGTTTGTTAAATAATTTAGCCAAATAAACTCTTTATCTTTCTTTAGATTGAGTGATTCCAAATAAATTATAAATCTTTGTAATAAAGAACAAACTTATACGACAGGAGGGCATTACAGGAAAGCCAGAAGACCTGCAAACTTAAATACATAAACATGGAGAATTTAGTAATTATTGCCCAGCTTGTACTTGCTTTATCCGTAGCCTATGTCTGGATCTTCAGATTCGATAACATTGTTCTGGAATTTAAACAATATGGTCTGCCAGATCTGATCAGAAACCTCGTTGGTGCATCCAAAATATCGTTGGCTACCATATTAATCCTTGGGATCTGGTACCCGAATCCGGTACTTTATGCAGCTCTTATAATGGCTTTTTTAATGGTATGTGCACAGTTAGCACATTTCAAGGTTAAAAATCCGTTTTCAAAACATATCCCTTCATTGATTCTTCTGATTATCTCTCTGTTTATTGCCGGAGTTTATGCCGGCATTATCACTATATGAATGCGATAAATCTAACCCTTACCTGGTTCTCTGCAATCTCCTTTTTATTTTATGGCTTAAGCTTTTACACATCCAGCCATATGAAAGACGAATTCAAACGGTATGGACTGGAAAAATTCACCCTGTTAACCAGTATTTTGCAGATAATGGGAGGAGTTGGATTAATTGTGGGACTTAAGCTTCATCCAATCCTTGTAATTTCATCTGCAGGATTATCAATCTTAATGTTATTTGGTTTTGCTGTAAGGCTGAAAATCAGAGATGGCTTCTGGCAATCATTACCGGCTTTTTCCTATTTTATACTTAACAGTTACCTGTTCTACATTGCTGTCAAATCAGAATAATTTTCATCCTTACAGGTTGTATGGATTGTATACTTTTATACCTGCACGATGATAATCTTCCGGACTATAGTTTTAAATGTATTTTCTGTCTTAGCAGGGTAATATTATTAGCACTGATGTGCTCATATGAATTTAATATTCCTTTATAGTAAGTGTTTTATATTAACTTTATTTAAAAAAATCAGCTATCATGTTTTTAATTATCATTGGAATATTTGCCATTATTGCCAGTTTTTTTATGGCCTCTCAGGATGGTCCTGCATCAAGATTTAGTACCATCACCAGAATTGGAGCAATCTTATTAGTAATCATAGGTGCATCCCTTTCAATGTTCAAAGTTGTTGAATCCGGAGAAGTTGGCGTGAAAACACTTTTCGGAAAAGTTAATAACGATGTTTTATATAGCGGTTTAAATATTGTTAACCCTATGATGAAGGTAACCAGCTTTGATGTAAAAACTCAAAATTACACCATGTCGGGCGTGAATGATGAAGGCGGAAAAGTTGGCGATGATGCGATCAGGGTACTTTCAGCAGATGGCCTTGAAGTAATTATCGATCTCTCTGTGCTCTTTAAAGTTAAACCTTCTGCTGCACCAGAAATTTTGCGAACCATCGGTACTGATTATCTGGATAAGATCGTCAGACCCATTGCACGTACAGCTATCAGAGATAATGCTGTATCTTATGATGCTGTTGCACTTTATTCAAGCAAGAGGGATGAATTCCAGAATAAAATATTTAATACAATCAATAAAAGTTTCATAAAGCGCGGACTAGAACTGGAGCAGCTGCTGGTTAGAAATATTACTTTACCTGCATCAGTAAAAACGACTATTGAGTCAAAAATCAATGCTGAACAGGATGCCCAGAAAATGACCTTTGTACTCCAGAAAGAAAGACAGGAAGCAGAACGAAAACGGGTTGAAGCACAAGGAATAGCAGATTACCAACGGATCTTGTCTACGGGATTAAGTGATAAACAACTCCAGTATGAAACAATAAAGGCACAGAAGGAGATCGCGCTTTCACCAAACACGAAAGTAATTATTATGGGAAATGGCAAGAATGCCCCAATAATATTGGGTGGAAATTAATATTATGAGCTATAATTCACAGAATAAGTTAAAATATATATTCTCAAAAAAGAGAAGTTTTATGAAAATCAAGTACAGCATATTAAGTTTACTTTTATTATTATCTCTAAGTGTAATTGTTAAGGCCCAGAATAAGACAAATATAAAGCTAAAGTCAGCAACAGATGATAATGAGTTTGTTCTAAGTAAACAAAAAGGGAAATTTGTCGCACTCCATTTTCTGCTTAAAACAGAATGTCCCTATTGCATACGCCATACTCAGGAATATTTCAGTAAAGCAAAAACTCTGAAAAATGTAGTACAGGTATTTATTAAACCTGATACTGAACTCGAAATCCGGGCCTGGTCAGGCAAATTAGCGGCTGATGATCTGAAAAACTTCCCGATCTATAGGGATCCCGAGGCTCAACTGGCCAAACAACTAAATATTCCCGACGGTTATAAATTTCATAATCAGATAGTACATTATCCTGCTACCATATTATTCAGTCCAAATGGCAGGGAAGTGTATCGCTATGTTGGAAAAAATAACTCGGATCGCTTATCTTTCGAACAGCTTGCTTTAAAAGTTAAGGAGTTAAGTAAAAAATAAGTCGATATTTGCACTGGCAAGCTATATTTTTTCGATCCTAAGGATTTAAAAAATACAAGCTAAGGCTTTTAATCCCTCTCAGGCATAGAAACTCCAGACCCATTTTTTACATTATTTTTAGACCCGGTCACTGATCAGTCATTGCCCCTGCATTTTACCTTTCTTGATGGTGATAAACCTCATCAACTTTGCCGGCTTGCAGCAGAACAATTGCAGGATTATCTAATAAATCAGAAGGAATGGAATCATAACTTTGGCCTAGATCCCGGTCAGAAAGGAACTGTAATTGGTAAGATGTTTGGTGTTCTGGTAGTTAAAACTCATCGGAATGAAACAGGTTATCTTGCTGCCTTTTCAGGGAAACTTGGAGGTGCTAATCATCATGCCAAATTTGTTCCTCCGGTTTTCGACAGCCTTACAGAAAATAACTTTTTAAATCGGGGAATGGCTGAACTCAACATAATGAATCAGGAGATTTGCGAAGAGGCAGAACTTAAGTCGGAAGGCTATCTTGACCGGATCAGCACTCTGAAAACCATAAGAAGAAATCACTCTCATGTACTGCAGAATGAATTATTCAAAAATTACCATTTCCTGAATCAAAATGGTGATGAAAAGAGTCTGAAGGAGCTTTTTGCAAATGCTTCATATAAAAACCCTCCTGCAGGTGCCGGAGAATGTGCCGGACCTAAACTACTCCAGTATGCTTTTCAACATCAAATGAAACCACTGGCCATTGCAGAATTCTGGTGGGGCCAATCTCCAAAATCGGAACAATGGAAACATGGCCATTATTATCCCTGCTGCAGGGAGAAATGTCAACCCATTCTGGTGCATATGCTTGAAGGACTAAATTCTGACATTTCAATATAAATTGTTATTTTAATCTGAAATGGAAGTTCTCCTCAGACAAAATATTCAACGTACCATTGGTCAACAGATAACAGATGATCAATTTGAACAATTTTCTAATTTTCTATTGCTAAGATCATTTGACAAGAAAACTATTCTTTGCAAAGAGGGAGAACATTGCAAATATGTATACTTTCTGTTAAAAGGTTCTGCATACTCTTTCATGGTGAATGAACATGGGGATAAACATACCATACAGTTTGCTTTGGAAGGATACTGGATCACTGATCATTATAGCTTCTTTTCAGGAAAACCCGGAATCTATTCAATAGAAACCCTCGAGCCCAGCCAGATATTGATATTAGACCGCGAAAATTTTGAAAAAATATGTGAAAGCAATCATTTATTTGAGCATTTTTTCAGAATTCTGATACAAAATGCATTCATAGGACTTCAATATCGCCTGGCTAAAACCAATAGTGAAGATGCCGGGCATCGCTATGCCGAGTTTTCCAATTTACACCCTGCATTTGTTCAACGAATTCCTCAATATCTCATTGCATCTTACCTTGGTATTAAACCTCAATCACTCAGTCGTATACGCAAAGAACAGACAGGTAAAAAAAATACATAAGGGATTATATTTATTAACCTATGTGAATGAAAGTCCCTGGGATTAGCCGGAACTTTACATTATTAAACCAGAAATAATCTTAGTCAGGATTAATCTGAATACTTAAATACTCAATACTAACAAAAATGAAAACAATACTTCATAAAGCAGATACCCGCGGTGATGCCAATCACGGCTGGTTGCATAGCAGACATACTTTTAGTTTTGCCAATTATTTTGATCCGGAAAGAATGAATTTTGGGGCATTAAGAGTATTAAATGATGATAATGTTGATGCCGGCATGGGTTTTGGAACTCACAGGCATGATAATATGGAAATTATTTCCATCCCGCTTCAAGGCGATCTGGAGCATAAGGACAGTATGGGGAATAAAACCGTAATCAAAAACGGTGATGTGCAGATCATGAGTGCCGGCACCGGAATATCACATAGTGAATATAATGCAAACGCTGATAAACCGGTGAAATTTTTGCAGATCTGGGTTGTTCCAAACATGAGAAATGTTACTCCAAGATACGATCAGATCAGTCTTAATTTGGAGGATCGTCATAATAAATTGCAGCAAATCCTATCTCCAAACCCTGAGGATGCCGGAGTTTGGATCCATCAGAATGCCTGGTTTCATTTGGGAAAATTTGATAAAGGATTTCAGACAGAATATACGGTCAAAGAAAAAGGCAATGGTGTTTACGCATTTATTCTGAGCGGAGAGTTTAGTATAAATGATCAAAAAATGAATGCAAGAGATGGCCTTGGAATCATCGAATTTGATAACTTTAAGATAACCGCCGATACTGAGGCCGAGATACTCCTGATGGAAGTTCCAATGACCTGATCGTAATTTTATTGTTAGCAGTAAAGATTTAATAGCAAATTCGAGAGAAAAATGAATTAAACAGGGTTTCCCGAAATTAAAGGAGATGAAAATGAATTTGTACACTATCCTTCTTCAAAAAAAATAGTCGCCATGATAAAAATAAACGCAGGTATTGCAAAAGAACTTTATAAAGTTGAGATAAAATCTCCGTCCGGAAACATAATAATCGCTGATGAGCCTATTGAAAATGGTGGTATGAATAAGGGTTTTTCTCCTAAAGAATTATTGGCCGCTGCTTTAGCGGCCTGTACTGCTGTCACTCTGCGTATGTATGCCGACCATAAAAAATGGGATCTTCAGGAAGTAAAACTGGAAATTGAACTTGAACAAAATGATTTAAAAACCAAAACCATCATCAGCCGCAAACTCGAGTTTATTGGCAACTTAACTGAAGAACAAAGAACAAGGCTGCTTTCGGTTGCAAATGCCTGTCCCGTTCATAAATTACTGACCAACCCGATTGAAATAATTACATCAGAACTAAAGTCCTGACATTTTTTCTTCGTTCCTGTACAATCAAAAGATCTCCATCATTTTATTGTAAAATAATATATATTTGCTATTGTAATATTTTCGTTATGATTAAACCTTTTGGTTATAGTAATAATTGAGATTACACAAATTAGCCTTTACCTTTTGTGGAGTCAGACAAGACAAGTAAATTTTATAATATTTTACTAGATAAGAGAGTTGTATTCTCTTTGTTCATCCTTATTGCCCTTATCACAGGAGTAAAACAATACTCCAAAGGGTCCTACAACAACTACAAAATTTTCAAATACACATTTCTGCATAGCCTGAGTGAAAAACCACTGTATTTGGAATATCCTGATGAATACGGAGATTCCAATCATTACGGACCTGTGTTTGCTCTGGTTATAGCTCCATTCGCATTATTACCCGATGCATTAGGCACCCCGCTTTGGAATATTGCCAATGCATTGATTTTATGTATGGGATTTTACAGTCTCCCGCTGCCTTTAAAAACCAGGTCAATTATTGCTTTATTGTGTGCTCATGAAGCATTGGTAGCTATGCTCAGTTTCCAGTTCAATGTGGGTCTTACCGGCCTTATTATGCTCAGCTTCTCCTATCTGCACAATGGCAAGGAAGTAAAATCAGCCTTTGCAATTGTTTTGGGTACCCTGATCAAATTGTATGGTATTGTCGGACTGGCATTCTTCTTTTTTAGTAAAAATAAATTGAAATTAATTGTTTCGGGCTTGATTGCCCTCAGTATTTTATTCATACTACCGGCTATAATATCTTCACCTGAGTTTGTTGTCAGATCATATTCAGACTGGTTCATCAGCCTCAAGGAGAAGAATATGCAGAATATCTCACTAACCTCTATGCAGGATATTTCATTAATGGGAATCGTACGTAGGATCATGCAGGATGCCACTATTCCAAATCTGCCATTTCTGATCGGCGGAATAATCATATTCCTTCTGCCCTATATCAGAATCAGCCAATACAAATACCCCTCTTACCGGCTTTTACTATTAGCTTCTGTACTGATCTTTACGGTTATTTTCAGTTCAGGCTCAGAATCGCCTACCTACATTATTGCATTTACAGGAGTAAGTATCTGGTTCATGACACAATCATCACCAAAAAGCAAGGGCATTCTATTTTTATTCCTCTTTGCATTTTTATTGACGAGCATGTCGCCATCAGACCTCTTCCCAAAAATTATAAGGGATACCTATATCAAGCCGTATTCACTGAAAGCACTTCCCTGTGTATTGGTTTGGTTTATTATTATTTACCAAATGCTAACTATAGATTTTAGAAAAATAAATACCAATGCATAAATTAATCTCTATTGTTATTCCCGCATATAATGAATCTGAGAATATTCCGAAGATTGCTGCTGCAATTGAAAGTCTGTTCAAAGAACTTCCATACAGATACGAAATTATTATGGTAGCCGATGGATGCACCGATAGTACTATGGAAAAAATTTATGAACTTACATTAAGGAATAAACATATTTACTACATCGAATTTTCGAGAAATTTTGGTCATCAGCTTGCCCTGAAAGCTGGTCTGGATAATGCAAACGGTGATTGCGTGATCAGTCTCGATTGTGATATGCAGCATCCGCCTGAAATAATTCCTGAAATGCTGGCTAAATGGGAATTAGGCTATGAAGTGGTCTATACGATACGAAAAGAAGATAAAAAACTTTCGCTAAGTAAACGCTTAACTTCAAAACTTTTTTATAATACGATCAACAAACTTTCGGATGTTGAAATCGAATCAGGGTCGGCTGACTTCAGGCTGCTCGATAACAAAGTTGTCAGAGTCCTGAAAAATTTTCATGAAAATGAACCCTTCCTCAGGGGGCTGATCAAATGGATTGGATTCAGGCAAGTTTCAATAGAGTATTACCCGAATCAGAGAATTCTGGGAGAAAGCAAGTATAATTTTAAGAGAATGATTAGTTTTGCCTTGCAGGGAGTTACCTCATTTTCGGTCAGACCATTATATGTTGCAATTTATCTTGGTTTTGCGTTTACTATGTTTTCTATCCTGTATTTACCTTATATTTTACTTGCAATTTATACTGGTAAAGAAGTCTCCGGATGGGCATCAATCCTGATGACCATTGTATTTTTTGGAGGTTTACAACTCATGATACTGGGAATTATAGGAATTTATGTGGGGAAGATGTTTATGCAGGTTAAAGAGCGTCCAAATTATGTTATACGATCCACGAATCTAAACCCACAAACAAATTGATTTTGCTCAGTTTTGATATTGAGGAGTTCGATATGCCTTTTGAGTATGGAAAGGAGATATCTTTTGAAGATCAGATAGCTATTTCAAAGGAGGGAACTAACCAGATCCTGAAAATTCTTGATAAACATCAGGTAAAAGCTACCTTTTTCAGTACTGTGGTTTTCGCTCAAAATGCTCCTGAGCTGATCCGTCGGATTGTTGAAGGCGGACATGAGCTGGCATCCCACGGTTATTATCATTCCGATTTTGAAACTGCTCACCTGGCTTCTTCTAAACTAGCGCTTCAGGAGCTTTCGGGGCAGGTAATAAAGGGTTACCGCATGGCAAGAATGAAACCTGTTGATGAAAATGAGATTACTAAAGCAGGCTATCTCTACAACAGCTCAATAAACCCAACTTGGCTGCCGGGGAGATATAATAATTTATCAAAACCAAGAAAATTCTATAAAGAAGCAGGAACCTGGCAGATACCGGCCTCCGTTAGTCCGGTTTTACGATTCCCTCTTTTCTGGTTATCCTTTCATAATCTTCCCTTAAGTGTCTACCAGTGGCTGGCTGAAAGAACCCACAAAAAAGACGGCTATCTGAATATCTATTTCCATCCCTGGGAATTTACAGAACTTGGAGATCAGGAAAGATTCGGTTTCCCCGGATATGTAAGCCGGAATTCGGGTAAAAAAATGATTGAGAGAATGGATGCATTCATCGCACATTTAAAATTTAAAAATTATCCTTTTTGTACAATTTCCATGTTTTCAGATAGCTTTTCTGCCTGAAAACTAATACCTTTCTGGACAGGAGCCGTATTGATTCGATTATTACATAAACTCAAAAAAGAAATATTTTGAAATACATTACCCGGGCCGTCTGGATCCTGTCACTGATCAGCTTACTGACTGATACCGCCAGTGAAATGTTATACCCAATCATGCCCATCTATTTGAAAAGTATTGGTTTCTCCATCGTTCTGATCGGGATACTGGAAGGGCTTGCCGAAGCTACCGCAGGACTCAGCAAGGGATATTTCGGAAAACTTTCTGATAATTCGGGCCGGCGGGTCCCATTTGTTCAGATCGGATATGCCTTCAGCGCGATCTCTAAACCGATGATGGCCTTATTTGTCTATCCGCTCTGGATATTCTTCGCAAGAACAATAGATCGATTTGGAAAAGGGATTCGTACCGGAGCCCGGGATGCCATCCTGTCTGATGAAGCAAGCACTGAAACGAAGGCAAAGGTATTTGGTTTTCATCGCGCAATGGACACTATGGGTGCGGTTCTGGGACCCCTTTTTGCGTTGATCTATCTTTATTATTACCCGGAAGATTATAAAACCTTATTCCTTATTGCATTTATCCCCGGACTTTTGGCCGTTTTGGTTTCCTTTTACCTAAAGGATAAAAATACAGATCAGTCTAAAGTAAAACTATCCGCAGCTTTTTTCTCTTCCATCAGATACTGGAAAAAAAGCCCGGAAATTTACCGGAAAGTACTGATCGGTTTGCTGGCTTTCGCATTATTCAACAGCTCGGATGTATTTCTGCTACTCCGGGCAAAACAATCGGGTATGGACGACAGCATGGTCATTCTGCTATATGTTTTTTATAATCTGGTATATGCTCTTTTTGCATTTCCTGCAGGAATTATGGCTGATAAAATCGGACTGAAAACCATTTTTATCATTGGGCTGGTATGCTTTGTTATCGTTTACATGGGGATGGCATTTACCGATAATTTATACCTCTATTTCGGCCTGTTCTTCATGTATGGCATATATGCATCGGCAACCGAGGGGATTTCGAAAGCCTGGATCAGCAATATCAGTGAAAAAAAAGATACGGCGACAGCCATCGGCACCTATTCAGGTTTTCAAAGCATCTGCGCGCTGCTGGCAAGTTCACTGACAGGCCTGATCTGGTATAATTTCGGTCCGGAGCTCACTTTTATAACTACATCCTCTGTTACAGTTCTCGTTATCATTTATTTTCTGATAATTCCGGGTCCTAAAGTTAAGGCATTGACTTAGTACTTAACTTCTGAATGTTGTTTACCCGCACACCCTGATATTGAACCACCGGTATTCTGGAAAGGTAAATTTAGTTCTTCGATGCACTGCGCTCGCGGAGAAATAAGCCTGATAGTTCAGAACTCATTACTCTCAACAAATATCTCCAACTCATGACCTGAAACATTTTCTCTCAACTCTTTTGTAATTTGCTCAAATATCCTATCTTTGCAGTCCCTAATTTTAGGGTAAATAATAATTAACACATAATTTAAATTCAAGCAAGTGAATACGTTAAGTTACAAAACTGTCTCTGCCAACAAAGCGACCGTCAGCAAAGAATGGGTAGTTGTTGACGCTCAAGGAGAGATTTTGGGGCGCTTGTCTTCTAAGATCGCAATGATCATCAGAGGAAAAAACAAGCCATCGTACACCCCACACGTAGACTGCGGCGATAATGTAATTGTTATCAATGCGGACAAAATTAAACTCACAGGAAACAAGTTTGCTGAAAAGCAATATGTTTCTTACACCGGTTATCCGGGTGGACAGAAATTTATTTCTCCAAAAGAGTTAATGGAAAAGCATCCTACCCGCGTGGTAGAGAAGGCTGTACGTGGTATGTTACCTAAAAACAGTTTGGGCCGTGCATTGTACAAAAACCTGTTCGTTTACGCAGGTTCAGAACATCCGCATGCAGCACAAAATCCAACAACCATTAAACCGTAATTAAGAGAAATGTCAACTACAAACACTTCAGGAAGAAGAAAAACCGCAGTTGCACGCATTTATCTAACAGATGGAAGCGGCAACATTACCGTAAACGGTAAAGATTACAAGGAGTATTTTCCAACATTGCCATTACAGTATATCGTAATGCAGTCTACCGAAGTTTCTGAATCAACAGGAAAATTCGATGTAACTGTAAACGTTGCCGGCGGTGGTGTTAAAGGACAGGCAGAAGCCGTTCGTTTAGCAATTGCCAAGGCTATTGTAGAGCTGGATCCAGAGAAAAAACCTGCATTGAGAGCAAAAGGCATTATGACCCGCGATGACCGTATGGTTGAGCGTAAGAAACCAGGTCGTAAGAAAGCCCGTAAGAAATTTCAATTTAGTAAACGTTAATCTCAGGAGGATCAGACAATGGCAAGAACAACATAT
>Ga0123337_10003307_pt1 | contig 17325 bp, 15 predicted proteins | sample frozenSSSSmetaG_FD_89792 | JGI IMG/M metagenome (GOLD analysis project Ga0123337, IMG submission 89792) | Glacier valley bacterial and archeal communities from Borup Fiord, Nunavut, Canada, to study Microbial Dark Matter (Phase II) -... | ecosystem: Environmental > Aquatic > Freshwater > Ice >... | reverse complement strand
TTCCTTTTTTAATACGGGTGCATGCAACAGGTCCCTGGAATGGACCTAAAACCAATTCATCTTTTTTAACGAGGTAAAACCCCACCCAAAACCATCCAAACTGTTCTTTCAATGCGGCTGCAATATTTGCCAGGTTGGCTACCATGTCAGGTTCGCCATCAATCAATCCTTTGATTTGTGGAATCAGCGATTGATATATTTCTGCTTTACTGCCTTCGGCGATTGTTAAGTCTTCGGCCATATTTTATTTTAAAGAAATGAAGCTGCGTTTATAAATAAAATTTCGGGGTGATGTGCCCCGAAATTCTAAAACAGCTTAATTAAGTCCTTAGAAAATTGTCTTGAAAAAGTCTTTCATGTCAATCCATGATTGCTTATCCGCAGCTTCATTGTAAGCGATTGGCATGTTAAATTTTATACCGGTTGGTGTAGCTGCCGGATTTGAAAAAGCATGCGTTGCTCCTTCATAAGATTTAAACGTGTAAGGCACTTTCATTGCATCCAGATTATCCCTAAAGTTTTTCAACTCTTCAGCACTGATAAATTTATCCGCAGCACCATGGCAAACCAGGATATTTGCTTTGGTAGTTCCGGGTGTAGCAGGAACTCCGGCCAGTCCACCATGAAAACTTACTACGCCTTTAAAATCCATTCCCAATTTAGCTGCATTTAAAACCATCGACCCACCAAAACAGTAACCAGTGGCAGCCATTTTACCTGCATCGGCCTGTGGATAGCTGCTTATCTTTTTTACTGCTGCTTCAATTCTTGATTTTCCCAATTGCGGATTTGTGTAAAACGGTGTTGCATAGGCTTGCGCATCAGTGGGATTCTCGGCAATTTTTCCATCACCGTACATATCTGCCGCTATGGCGATATAGCCCAACTCTGCTAACATTACTGCCCTCGATTTTGCATAATCAGTGCAACCCCACCATTCTGGTACTACCACAATTGCCGGCCTTTTACCTTTTTGCTTTGTATCATACGCAACATATCCCTTAAGGATAACAGCACCGTCTGTATACGTTACCTGTTCTACTTTAATGGATGATCCTGCTTTTTGGGCATCCGCCGATACTATTAAAGCCATAAATAAAAGTGTTAGGATTGATTTGAAATATCTTTTCATTTTGTTATTTTTTATGTACAGGTGATAACGAATCAGAATCTTTTTTGTTTAGCCTCCTGCACTTTCGGTTTGCATATAAAATGTTTATCAGCCACTAAGTTATAAAAGATAAAAAAACCATAGCCTTTTAAACCATGGTTTTTAAATTTAATATTGGGAAGCGGGAACAAGCTTCTTAAATTAGCACATTATCAAATTAGCTAATTAGCTAATTATCGGATCAGCTTCAATTCATCGATGATATTTTTTGCCCCACCCAATTTGTCTATGCACCACAATACGTAGCGCACATCAACACAAATGGTTCTGTTCAGGTCTTTATCAAAAGCAATTTTATGACTTAGTGCTTCATAATTACCGTCAAAGGCAAGTCCTATTAGATTACCATTTGCATCAATCACCGGGCTTCCGCTATTGCCTCCCGTAATATCGTTGGTGGTAATAAAGTTTACTACCAGGTCGTTCCGGCTTTTATCAATGTATTGCCCAAAATCCTTTTTCTTCATTAATTCAATTTGATTGGCCGGTAAATCAAATTCGTAATCGCCTGCTTTATATTTATCAAGAATTCCTCTGCCGGTGGTTACATAATCATATTGCACTGCATCTTTTGGACTATAATTTTTTACGTTGCCATAACTAACCCTCATACTAAAATTAGCATCGGGATACATCTTTTTAGCTGCTACCGGATTCATTTGCATAATGCCTTTTAGATAACTGCGGCCAAGCTCTGCATTCTTACTGGAGAACGCATTATAAAGTGATGAATATTTGGTATTGTAATTTTTAAGAAATGAAGCTGCATAGGCGAAAGCCGGGTCTGCCTGTAATACAATGGCATCGGGATTTGCTGCAAATGCAGCCCATTTTGCATCATCCAGAATCATGGTGCGGCTAAACAGGTCCCTGGCCCATTTTTTAAAGGTTGCCTCTTCATTTAAGTCACCGAAAGTTGCTTTCAGACCTTCATAAAAACCAATTGGATGCTGGCTTTTATCAACATCCTTGTAAAATCGCATGGCAGTGGCTGCTACTATTTTTTCATCACTTGGCAGATCTTCACTCTCTAAAAATGATTTTCTGGAGGCATTGGCTGCTTCCACCGATTTTTTGATATCAGCCGAGGAAACACCGGCTTTTACCATATTGGCTTCCAGTGCTACCATAGAGGAGGCAAATGATGCAAGTGGTGAGCCCAAAATACCCTCAGCAAGGTAAGTTCTCAATTTGCTGTAAGGTGTCCAGGCTTCATACATTTTGCTATAATCAGACATGATATTTTCAAATTCGGGCTTTCCTTTTGCCCATTTCAAAAATTCAGCTTCATAGTTTTGTTTCTGAGCATAGGTGCCAAATTTTTTCAACTGCTTTGTCTCACCATCAAAAAATTTCCAATAGTTGGCGATGCCTGCATAGCTGCTGGCCAGTTTCAATTTTACTGCAGGGTCCTTTACCATCTGCTCCATCATCAGTTTCAAACGGGTATCCCTCAGTTCTACCAGTGACGGATTTTCAATATCTGTTTTTAGTTTTATACCATAACTCGTTTCATAACGGTTGGTGCCACCGGGATATCCATAGATCATTGCATAATCACCATTTTTCAACCCTTTGATGCTAACAGGTAAAAAATGCTTTGGTTTCAACGGTGTGTTATCCAAACTATAATCTGCTGGCTTGCCATCCTTTGCAGCATATACCCGGAAAATAGAAAAATCACCGGTATGTCTTGGCCATTCCCAGTTGTCGGTATCGCCGCCAAATTTACCTACACTTTCCGGCGGTGCTCCTACCAGGCGAATATCCCTGTACGTTTTATACACATACATGATGTATTGATTGCCCTTAAACATTGGGTAGATTCTACCGGCCAGGCCATTGTCTTTATCTGCTACTTTATCAGTGATTGCTTTTAATACCTCCTGGGTTTTCTTTACCCGTTCTGCCCAATCGAGTCCCTTTAAACCTTCCTCTACTTCTTTGGTAACATCTACAATTTTATCCAGAAACTGAACGGTTAATCCGCTCTTAATTTCCTGACCTTTATTGTAAGCATAAAAGCCATTTTGTAAATAATTATTTTCTACTGTGCTTGCGCCTGCGATTGCCCCATAACCACAATGGTGATTGGTAAATATCAATCCCTGGTCGCTTACAATCTCACCGGTGCAGCCACCACCAAAAATAATGATGGCATCCTTTAGCGAAGATTTATTGATAGAATACAGTTGCTCTTTGGTTAGCTTCAAACCTTTTTTCACCATGTCTGCATACACCTGTTCGCCCAACAACATGGGTAGCCACATCCCTTCATCGGCACTGGCTTTTAATAACGAGATTGTTAATACAACCGAAACAAAAAACTTTTTCATATGGCTTAATTTTTTAGGGCACAAAACTACGTCAATTTGATGAGTGCTGCCGGAATGAAAGAGAATTATGTACCATCTTTTTACCGATAAAAAAAAGAGGTATTTCAAAAAAGGATTGGCCATTGACCGACTACTGTCACATTCAAATTTGAATAATTGCAGGATCTAAGAAATATACCTGATTTGAAATTTACCTCTTAACCATGCTGATGTAAAAGTTCTCTATTTTTGCTGTATATTTAAATGCTTTAAAAGCTTGTTAACAGGTTTATTACCAGCAAACCAACTCTGCACCTTTTGGGAAATTATTATTCAGGAAACAACTCTAAACTGTAAATTTGTTTTAAACCTATATTCCATTGCATGCCAATCTTTGAATTGAAACTTCCAAAAAGTATCGCAAGAGCACTTAATCTGCCCATTAGCGACCCCCGGCGGCAGCAAATAAAAGTGCTGAAGAGATTATTGCGCAAAGCAAGGTTTACCCAGTTTGGCCAATTATATAAGTTTGATGAAATCCTGATGAGCCGTCATCCCGGTAAAAAGTTTCAGCAACTGGTTCCCACATACGATTACAGTAAAATATATGCTCAATGGTGGCATAAGGCAAAAGACGGCATTCCGGATGTTTGCTGGCCGGGCGTGATCCATTACTTTGCCTTAAGCAGTGGCACCAGCGAAGCCGCCAGTAAATTTATTCCCATCACAAAAGATCTGATTCGCAGCAATACCATTACGAGTTTTAAACAACTATTGAGCCTTGCCAAATATGAAGATGTACCAAAGAGTGCATTAGGAAAAGGTTGGTTAATGCTGGGCGGAAGCACCCAGTTGCAAAAAGGGCCTACCTATTTTGCCGGTGACCTAAGTGGTATTCAACAGAAAAATCTTCCTTTCTGGTTCCAGGGACTCGGTATTTACAAACCGGGTAAGAAAATTGCCAAAGAAAAAGACTGGGCAAAAAAGCTGGAAGAAATTGTTGAAAATGCACCCAACTGGGATATCGGTTTTATCATTGGTGTGCCTGCCTGGCTGCAATTGTGCATGGAAAAAATAATTGATCGCTACAAACTAAAAAACATCCACGAAATATGGCCCAACCTGGCTTTTTATGTTCACGGCGGTGTGGCGATGGACCCTTATAAAAAAGGATTTGAAAAGTTGCTCGGCCAACCCATTACCTATATTGAAACCTACCTGGCAAGTGAAGGATTCCTGGCCTATCAAAACAGGCAGGGCGCTGTAGGAATGCACCTGGCATTGAACAATAATATTTTCTTTGAGTTTGTTCCTTTTGATGAACACAATTTCGACATCGATGGAAATATGGTAGAAGAACCGGAAGTGTTCATGATTCATGAAATTGAAGAAAATAAAGACTACGCCATTTTAATAAGTACCAATGCCGGCACCTGGCGATATGCCATTGGTGATACAGTACGGCTGATCAATAAGGAAGAAAGTGAGATCATCATCACTGGCCGCACCAAACATTTTTTAAGCCTGGTTGGCGAGCATTTGAGTGTTGACAATATGAACAAAGCCATTGAAATGGTGAGCGAAGACCTCAATATTTCCATCCCGGAATTTACGGTGGCCGGCGAACCTTATGGGCAGTTTTTCGCCCATCACTGGTTTGTGGCTACCGATGATATCGTAAACAATGAAGAGTTGAAAATCCGCATCGACAACAAACTGAAAGAACTGAATGATGATTATGAGGTAGAAAGAAAACATGCGCTCAAAGAAGTGATTGTAACCGTTTTATCTGAAGACACTTTTATGGAATTTATGAAATCTAAGGGAAAGATTGGCGGACAGCATAAATTCCCGAGGGTTTTAAAAGGTAAAATGCTGGAGGATTGGCAGCGGTTTTTAAAAAATGCGGCAGTGTATTCTTAGGTGGTTGAGTTTGAGCAAATTTATTTGATTTTGCTTTTTTTGAATTCATTTTTGTCAGTGTTTATTATAACTGTTCAAAAGCATTACAATCTTCACCGCAATAGAATTTCATGTCATCCTAACAACGTCGCCGCCCTCACCAAATCTTCCGGCGTATCAATCTCTACTCCCATATATTCTGTTACAACCATCTTTAGTGATACTCCATTTTCGAGGTAGCGAAGGCATTCAATTTTTTCCGCAGCTTCCAATGGTGTCATTGGCCAACTGGTAAAATTCATTAGGGCTTGTTTGCGAAATGCATACACACCGATGTGTTCATAATAAACCGGCACAATTTGCTGATCCCGGTGATAAGGAATTACACTCCGGCTAAACAGCAATGCATTCATATTTTTATCAACTGCTACTTTTACATAATTGGGATCATCAATAAATTGCTGCTCTTTCATGATCTGCATCAGGGATGCCACCTGCACGTTTTCTCCTTCGCTGCCTTCAAAAACTTTCAATAATTCTTGTAGTGGTTCAATTTGTACAAAAGGTTCATCTCCCTGCACATTTACTACGATATCCACGTCCATATCCGCCACTGCCTCTGCTATCCGGTCGCTGCCACTTTCGTGAGTTCGTATACTTTTAACCACTTTGCCTCCATGGTTTATTATTTCATCATAAATAATATCACTATCGGTAACTACTACTACTTCATCAAATAAAGCCGTTGCAACGGTGTTATCATAGGTATGCCGGATGACTGATTTACTACCCAGCAACTGCATCAATTTGGCCGGAAAACGGGTGGCTGCATAACGTGCCGGTATCATCGCAATCTTCTTCATTATAAAAAATTTAATATAAACAAAGTTACCAATAATGTAGGATCGCATGATTGAAAACTGATTTGATTTATTATATTTGAAAAACTAAGGTTTGTACGATTGCCTGCCGCTCACATTTCCAAAACTGATAATTATGCAAACAAGTGATCTAATGCAGTCATATTTGGTGGATGCCAATACATGGGATGAAATGTACACCAACTCATCAGTTAGGGAACATTATAAAAACGCTGTAGAGTTCCTGGAAAAGCTTTCCATTGACGACTTGAATAAGCGGGAAGAGTTTGCCAAGCGTTTGTTTATGAGCCAGGGTGTAACCTTTACTGTGTACAGCAGTGGTGAAGGCATTGAAAAAATATTTCCATTCGATATTATCCCCCGCATCATCACTGCATCCGATTGGGATTTTATTGAAAAAGGTATCAAGCAACGACTAAAAGCCCTGAACCTTTTCTTAAAAGATATTTACAGCACACAGTTTATCATTAAAGATGGTGTGGTGCCTGCGGCGATGATTTATAGTTGTCCGCATTACCTCCGTGAAATGCAAAATTTTCCGGTGCCGTACGATATCTATGTCCACATTGCCGGCATTGATTTGATTCGTAACAATGATGGTTCGTTTTACATACTCGAAGATAATTTGCGTACGCCCAGCGGCGTAAGTTATATGTTGGAAAACAGGGAAATCACCAAACGTATATTCCCTTATCTGCTGCCGCAAAGCAATGTTAGAAGTGTAACCGAGTATCCAACTATTTTACATAGAAACCTGGTTTCTTTATCGCCAAGGCAAATAAAAAATCCAACCATTGTGCTGCTTACGCCGGGCATTTATAACTCGGCCTATTTTGAGCATACTACCCTTGCAAGGTTAATGGGTGTTGAGTTGGTGCAAGGCAGTGACCTGGTGGTAGACAATCATAAAGTGTATATGAAAACTACCAGCGGCTTGCAACAGGTGGATGTAATTTACCGCAGGGTAGATGATGACTTCCTGGATCCTTTGGTATTTGATCCCGGAAGTATGCTTGGCGTGGCTGGTCTTATGAGCGCTTATCGCAAAGGAAATGTAGCCATCGTAAATGCTGTAGGCAATGGTGTGGCAGATGACAAAGCTATTTACACCTTTGTACCCGCCATGATCCGTTACTACCTGAATGAAGAACCTATCTTAAAAAATGTACCTACCTACCAGTTAGGAAAAGACGAAGAGCGGGAGCATGTTTTTAAGAACATTGAGAATATGGTGATTAAAAAAACCAATGAAAGTGGCGGCTACGGTATGTTAATGGGAAGTGCTGCAACCAGCGAAGAAATTGATCAATATAAAGAAGAGGTATTGCAAAACCCAAGACAATTTATTGCACAACCAATTATCTGTTTATCAACGGTTCCTTGTTACATGGATGGCAAGTTGAAACCGAGAAGAGTTGACCTTAGACCATATGCTCTATGCGGACCAGATGGAATTGAAATTGTTCCCGGTGGTTTAACAAGGGTTGCCTTGAGAGAAGGTTCATTGATAGTAAACTCATCGCAAGGAGGGGGAAGTAAGGATACCTGGGTGCTGGCGCAATAGCCCCCCTGCCCCCTGAAGGGGGGCCTGGAACTCAATGAGGTGAAGAGATTTTTTAATGCTATAAGTTTGGTTGAATTATTCAACATAGATTGTTTAAAATTTGCAGAGAGTTCAATTTAAAAAACTGCTTTTTAGCCCCCTTCAGGGGGTTGGGGGCTTTTTATTATTTAATTTAAAAAGTGCCTGCCTTAAATCTGTTTTAATTTAGGCGGGCTTTGGATTTGCTTATGCTAAGTAGAGTTGCCGATAGTTTATACTGGATGAGCCGATATATGGAACGGACTGATGGTATTTTAAGGATGCTAAAAATCAACTATGCTTCGTCGCAGGATGATACGCAGGAGTTTTCGTGGATGCCTGTGTTAAAGATCTTTACTTTCTTAAAAGAAGACGAGGCCAATGCGTTGGCGCATGATACAAGGGCGGTGCTACAGTTTATGCTGATTGGTAAAGAAAATCCAAATTCAGTGCTGAACATTGTTACTATGGCCCGGGAAAACGGACGCAGTGTACAGGATCATATCACCAAAGAAATGTGGCAGTGCATTAATGACTTTTATCATATTATGAGGCAGGATAAACTGGCCGACCTCCTTCAGCGGGAAGACCCCATTACTACTTTGGATAATTTGATTAAACAGGGGCTGCTTTATTTTGGAACTACCGATGTTACCATGGCCAGGGGTGAAGGCAATTCGTTTATTAATATTGGCAAATTTTTGGAACGGGCCATGCAGTCGATTGATATCCTGGATGTAAAATTCAGCGATATGAATTATCAAATGGATAAGACCATTGATACTACTTATTGGAAATATTTTTTAATGTCTATCTCCGGATATGAATTATACCTAAAAACCTACCGTGGCGGATTTGAAGCACCAAACGTAGTAGAACAAATTGTTTTAAATGAACAGTTTCCACGGTCAGTTATTTATTCCATCAACCAGTTGCACCGCTATTTTACAAGGCTAAAACATGAAGGCAATCAAACAGATTTCAACCAGATTGATTTCATTATTGGCAAGGCAGAAAGCAAGGTAAAATTTTCAACCTGCGACTCAATTGTAGAGGAAGGATTGCAGCCATTTTTAAATCAAACCAAAGACAGTCTTTTTGAAATTGGGAAAAGACTTAGTCAAAAATACTTTGCCTATGCCTGATTTTGTTGGCTGCATTCTGTATTTCTTTATTGATAAAAATACAGACCTGTCAACTTTCAGTTTTACATCAATCAATATCATTTATCCACCACCAATAAAGTAGTAAAGCGCTCACATTATGCCTAGATTTTTTATACACCATGTTACAAAGTACACCTATCCTGAACCAGTACGTGACAGCGCCAACCAGATTATGTTGTATCCCATTAAGGATGAAAATCAGGAAGTGCAGAGCCAGCAAATTACAATTACCGGTGAGCCTTTTGTTGAGCAGTTTAAAGATTATTATGGAAATGAAGTAGGTTCCTTTATGCACATTGCTCCTCACAAGGAATTGAGGATTGATTCAAATATTGCTGTCATTACAAAACCCATTAAATTTCCATCCGACGAAATTGCGATCGAATTGCAGTGGGATCATTTACTTCAAATAAAAAACATTGCCCCGTTTATAGATTTTTTAAAGCAGGAGAGTTTTAATGCATTACCGGAAGTAAAACAAATTGCAGATGCAGGATTCTACAAATCGGTTTCCGTTTTTGTAGCGGTGCAGCAATTGAATACATACGTCTACCAAAATTTTCAATACATTAAAGGCATTACCAGTGTAGAAACCACATTAGATGAAGTGTGGAACTTAAGAGCCGGTGTATGCCAGGATTTTGCCCATATGCTTTTGGTAATGTTGCGCCTGCTGAATATACCAGCCCGGTATGTAAGCGGCTATGTTTGCCCTTTTGATCACAACCTACGTGGAGAAGGTGCTACCCATGCGTGGGTAGAAGCCTATATTCCTTTTTATGGCTGGCTCGGCCTCGATCCTACCAACAATTGTATTGTTAGTGATGGTCATGTTCGCCTGGCCATTGGCAGAAGTTTTAGTGATTGTTCTCCAGTAAAGGGTTCTTATAAAGGCACTGCAAAACAAATATTGGAAGTAGGCGTATCTGTATCCGGTGAAGAAGGCCAGGCAACAAAAGATGTGAATGCAATTTTAACCCAGCAAGCTGTTTCCAGTAATTTAAATGAAGGGGCCGGAGATGATAACTCCTACAGGAGACATATGCAGATGGTACAGCAACAACAGTAGAAAAACCTTCATTTTCTTTATAGTTCAATTAATTTAGAAAAATGAGTAGGTTAATCAAAAAGCGTTTCCGGTAGCCGCTCGCTTTCATACCCACATTTGCCGCATTGATACACATAATCCGGTGCCACAGCATAACTTGAAAAGATCCAGGTAAAAAGTACAGTTAAATAATTGGTAGCGCCTGGCTTTGTAATGTACGAGAAATCATGACTATTGCATTTGGGGCATGTGGCGGCTTTTATATATTCACTTTCGTAAGTTTCCAATAATAACTTAGCAATTACTTCATCTTCCTTTTTTACCACTAGTTTAATACCACCTATGGCATTGGTAAGTATCGGGTCGATGGTTACAGTAAACTCATCCTGCAGGTAACATTCAACTCCCGCAGCATGCAGTTTTGTTAGTGTAATGTTTGCTAAAAAATAATTATCGAATGTTTTTATTATTACCAGGTTCATAAATTGCTTTGCTTTTTTATCTCCCAAAATCATCACCAAATTCTACAGCGTATTTTTCATACTTTTTTATTAGCGTAATGTTCTTTATCTCTATATCAGTCAGGTCCCTTTTTACGTCCACTGTATTAGGGATGTACCAATCTTTGTTTTCAAAATTTTCTCTCAACGATTTCATTTTAAAACAATAGCCATGTCGGGCAAATATTTCATTGCGCATGTTTTGCAATTCTTCTTTCGCCAGGTTGTTTACATCGTCTTCTGTGAGTAACCTGTTGGAGGCTTCCGGAAAATCACCCACATCTTTTAAATACAGAAATGCCTTGCGCTTCAAAGTATATTCTTTAGCATTAATGGTAGCCGTTGGTTTGTATGGTGACCAGTTTCCTTTTACTTCATCTGGTGTTTTTGCGTTGATGCTAAAATTAAATATGCCATCATGTTGTTCATCTCCGGGTTCTCTCACTGAAATCGTGTAAGCATCTTTAGAGCGATTGACCGTTCCTGAAAACGGCCGGTCATAGCCACCAACAATCGACCTTCCGGCCACACTATCGCTAGTGGCTTTTGTAATCAAGATGGTAATCTTATTGTCACCAAAATTACCAACAAAGGAACCCAGTAAATTAACATCCATTACCGATGTTGCTTCGCCTTTTAAAACAATGGAATTGTCGTTCTTCTGCTCACTATTACACGAAAATAAAAAACAGAGAAATACTGATGCAATAACTCTAACCGGTTTCATATACATTTGTTTTACTGAAAGTACCATTTTGCAACCAACCTACAAAAACATAACGGGCATCGTTTTACTCGCCATTTTGGCTTACTATAGCTGGCTGATGGGGAAGATCATTGTTACATACATTTCTCTAAAACCAGACACCGGCTTTTTACAATTAAAGCAAGCCTACCTGCACATCGATTTCTGGAGAGTTGCTTTTTATACCCATGTTTTTACCAGCCTGTTTGCACTGCTTACCGGATTTAGCCAATTTTCAAAAATGCTTTTAATGTCCAGGCCAATGCTTCACCGAAAGCTTGGATACTTGTATGTAATCAATGTGCTTTTCATTACCGGACCGGCCGGACTAATCATGAGTTTTTATGCCAATGGCGGATTGTCATCCCGGGTTGGTTTCATTATTTTATCTGTATTGTGGATCTCTTTTACAGCCATGGCTTTATATAAAGCAATGAAAAAAGATTTTAGCAGTCACCAGGCTTTTATGATCAGAAGTTATGCGCTCACTTTATCAGCCATTTCACTACGGGTATGGAAAGTTTTTTTTGCAGAGTTCAGCAATTTAGGACCTTTAGATCGCTATAGAATAATTGCCTGGCTGGGTTGGGTTTTAAATTTATTAATTGCCGAAATGATCATCAGGCTAGTTATAAAAAGAAAAATCCGGGCATTCAAATTCCTTGGCTAAAACTTTTCACTGAATATAATTTCATATCTATTGTTTTCCGTCAATAATCAGCGGTGTATTTCCTTTGCCCATTACAATCACTTTTGCATTGGCACTCAGGGCAAGTTCTTTCATCGCCTTTATTTGCTCATATTGTAATTGCTGATCCGTAAGACCGGTATTAATTATCTTTTGGTAGTCAGCAATACCTTGTGCTTCCACCCTTTTTCTTTCCGCCTCCTGCTTCTCTTTCTGCAACACAAACTCCATTTTTTTTGCATCCTGTTCAGCATTTATTTTCGATTCAATAGATGCCTTTACTGAGTTGGGTAAAGTGATATTTCTTACCAGTAATTGCTCCAGCATCAACCCACGTTTTTTAAAATCATCTTCGATAGATTTATAAATGCGTTGCTGAAACTCATCTCTTTTAGAACCAAACAGATCAACCGCCTGGTAATAAACAGCATTGTCCCGAATCTTGGTTCTGGTGATGGGTCGCACAATTTTATCCCGATAATCGTCACCGGTTTCTCTTAACAATCTTGGAGCATCAGGCCCAACCACCCTATATAAAACAGTTAAATCAATGGTTACTTCCAATCCATCGCTGGTCAACACCCGGATGGCATCATCACCAGATTTATTACCTTCGTCGTTCACTCCGCTCATGGTATAGTTCTGGGTTTTTACATCCAGTTTGGTTACATCCAGTAAAGGATTAATAAAGTGAAGCCCACTTCCCATTACTTCGTTCTGGATACTACCAAACAATTTCTTTACACCGATTTCACCGGCATCAATTTGCTTTATGCAGGCGGAAGATATTCCAAGCAAAATAAATAGCAATGCAATTATGCGTACAACGCCGGCAAACTTTGCTGCAATCGAATTATTTTTTGCAAATATGGTGATGGCAAAAAATACAATAACACCTAGTACAATTAAAAACATGATGATTAGTTTTAAGGTGCAAGGTCATCAAAAAAACAAGAATTTTGAGATTGATTTTGCAATCGGCGAGTCACAAAAAAACAAAATCCAAATTAATTGCTGATTCTTGATTTATGCATCAACGCTTCTATCAGAATAAAATCCTGGTGTATAGAAGAAGCGAATAGCCAGATCGGTATTTTCTATTTGCAAAAGCATCCTTAAACATACAAATTGTTGCTGTTAAGAAATTGCCATCGGCTACCAAAGATTATTTGTAGGTATGGCTGATATTAAAAGAAACAGGATCTTCTAAATAGGAGATCCTGTTTCTAAAAAAATAAAAAACCTTTTAAAACTATTTAGCTCTGCTTAATTCACCAGTTCGGGGGATTTAGGCGGCTTTTAATTATTCAACATCAGCGGCATCACCAGCATCAATAAATCTTCATGCTCTTCCATTTCGGTTGGGCGAATAATGCCCGCCTTGGTTGGGGTGCTTAACTCAATATTTATTTCAGGAGTTTCAGCAGCATTCAGCATTTCAATTAAAAATTTTGCGTTGAAGGCAATCTGCAAATCTTCACCATCATATTGGCAACTCATTCTTTCGTTTCCTTCAAAACTAAAGTCAACATCCTGTGCAGCCAGTTGCAGTTCGCTGCCGCTGATGGTCAAGGCAACCTGGTTGGTGCTTTTGTTACTAAATACACTTACCCGGCGCAGGGCACTCTGAAAATCGCTTTTGTTAACTGTTAACTTATATGGATTATCCACGGGTATTACCACTTTGTAATCCGGGAAGCGGGCATCAATCAGGCGACAAACCAATTCTGTTCCGCCATGTTTTACAAATAAATGATTGCTGTTGTACGATAAGGTTAGTTCATCATCATTGTCTGGCAAAGCAGTTTTTAGCAAGGTCAACGGCTTTTTAGGTACAATAAATGTGTCTGTTTTGGGACAGCTTACATCGGTTCTTTTATATTTCACCAAACGATGGGCATCTGTTGCCACGCAGGTAAGTCCTTTTTTATCCAACTCGAAAAATACCCCTGTCATTGCCGGGCGAAGATCATCATTGCTTACTGCAAATAAACTTTTATTGATGGCAGTAACCAAAGCTGTAGATGTCATGGTGAACGCATTGGCATCATCTGCAACCGGCTCTTTCGGGAAATTATCAGGATTTTCGCCCATCACTTTGTACTTACCATTGTCACTGGTTAGTTCAATGGCAAAGTTTTTATCAATATTGAAAGTAAGCGGTTGTTCTGCAATGTTTTTTAATGAATCCATCAATATTTTAGCCGGAATACATACTTTGCCGCTGTCTTTAGCTTCTACATCCAGGTGCACTTTCATCACAGTTTCCAGATCGGTTGCTACTACTGTCAGCTTATTTTTATCAATTTCAAACAAAAAATCTTCTAAAATCGGTAATACGGTATTGGCATTGATAACACCATTGATCAGTTGCAGTTGTTTAAGCAAGGCCGACGAAGAAACGATAAACTTCATAATATTTATTTATTGATTTCCAAAGATAAAATCTTTGTAGCGAATGAAACAAGATAATCTAAAAATTCAAGATGGAGGCTTTTGCTGTTTCATTTCTTATCGATTGTTTGGAAGTGGCGAACGGATGCCAACTGGCGTATTTCAAATTGTCTGCTTAGACTCAGCTAAAGGTTGCCAACCATTTGAAATACGCCCGTTGCCACCCTCTTGAAGCGTACTATATATTTTTACCATCTATTAAAAAGATTGCCGCCCATTTGCAACCATTTTTGGTAACCCGCTTTTTGGTAATTACTACTGTTGAAAACCACCATCAATGGTCAACAGCTTGTAAAACTGATTCCTTTTCTACCAAAGCCTTTGGCGGCGTGATAGATTTTTACATGAAAGTTTTGCACCCTAAGATCATTCTATCATCGCCTGATAAATAATCCAATTTTTGTAAGCCTGCGCTGTTATTTTTGCAAGCGATGAATGAGCAAAAACTTACACCCAACCAGGCTGTTCCCAAAATCAAGCAATACTGTGCTTACCAGGAGCGGTGCCACAGCGAGGTTAAAGACAAGCTTCATAGCCACGGCTTGCATAAAAATGATGTGGAAGAAATTATTAGCAAACTGATAGAAGATAATTATTTAAACGAAGAACGATTTGCCATTCACTTTGCAGGCGGAAAGTTCAGGATAAAACAGTGGGGTAGGGTAAAAATAAAGTACGAGCTAAAACAAAAACAGGTAAGCGAATATTGCATCAAAAAAGCCCTTAACGAAATTGATGAGGAAGATTACTTCATTACTTTACAAAAATTAGCCGATACAAAATTGCAGAGCCTGAAAAGTGAAAAGAATATTTTTATCAAAAGAAAAAAGCTGCAGGATCATTTAAGGTTGAAAGGTTTTGAGGGCGACCTCGTTAATCAGGTTGTTACCAAAGCGCTCAAATAAAAACAGCGCTTTGATGGTTGATTTATACATTATTCATTTTTTCTTTTTCGATATCGGCTGATATTGTACGCAACCTTGTCTCGCAATATTTAATCATTTCATTCGCTTGCTTCACTTTTTCAGCCAGGGTATCCAGCTGTATGTTCTCATCTTCAATTTCCTCCACCAGTTTTTCCAGGTTGGCAAAGGCGTTGTCAAAAGTCAATTTTGTTTCCATCTGTTTCTTTTTTATTTATTGTAGTATGTAAAACTTCATTCTTTAAAATCACCTGCACCTCATTGTTTACATTGATTAAAGCAGGGTTGGTGATGATTTTGTCCTGGTGCATCAGTATGGCAAAGCCTTTATTCAGGATTGTTTTCGGGCTGCTGCTTTTAATAATACGACGGTTGTAAGCCAGCTTATTCTGCGCCATATCCACCAGGCTTTTTATTCCGGAATAAAAACGCTCTTTCAGTTGAAGTATATCCTGTTCAAAACTCATGTTGTTGTCGATGATGAAGGTAGCCACTTCGGTAGGCGTTTTATGTTGTCGGGCCATTAAATCTACAATGCTGGTATTTCTATCGTGGCCAATGCCGGTTAGAACTGGTATTGGAAAAGAAGCCACATAATCAGACAATTCAAACGTATTGAAGGCTTTAAAATCGGTATCCGATCCGCCCCCTCTTACAATTACCACCACATCAAATTGCTCTTTGGATGCAAGAATGTTTTGCATCTGCTGTATCATTAAGCCGCTGGCCGCATCTCCCTGAACCTGTGTTAAAAACTCTTTCACCCAAAAAGCATAGCCATATCGGTTGCCTTCAATTACTTCTTTAAAGTCTCTTTGCCCATCTGAATTGGGGGCGGTGATGAGTGCAATTCTTTGAAAAACAATCGGCAATTCAAGCTGGTTGTTAAGGGTAGAAAAATTACCATTGCTCATCTGACGGATGTCTGCATTTTCCTTTATCAAACGCTCCAGCGTTTGCTTTCTTTCAATTTCCATCTGGCCAATGGCATAGGCAAAATCAATGGCCAATACTTCCAGATCCAATCCAAAACGTTTGTGAAAACGCACCCTTACATTACAGGTAATTTCAAGTCCGCTTGCAAATGGCTGCTGGGTTTCCCGTTCAAAATTTTCTACATGATGGTAAGTATTGGACCAAAAAACACCCTTTATTTCCGAGGTAGTGGTGTTGCCGTCTTTCTCTATAAACTTGAGGAAGCACCACCGTTTATCCCCGTACTTTTTAACATCGGTTATCTCCGCCTTTATCCAAAAGGTTTTACCTGCAAACCTGTTTTGAATGGTTGCATCAATTTCACTGATGAGTTCTGAAAGTTTTTGGGCGGTTGGCATCGTGCTATAAATTTAAGATCAATTATCGGGGCCTGTAAAATAATTTTGGATTGAAATTCGTGGTGGCCTTTAAGTAAGCGACAGGTTACCACGTTTTAGCTTTGAAATGCAGCGTGCTTGCGTTGAAGTTAATAACCAAATCTTACTCTACCTTTGTAATCAAACTATAAATGATGTTGCCCCTTACTATTACAACGATACAAACGAACCTGGTTTGGGAAAATAAAATTGCCAACCTACAGGCTTTGGAGAAAAAAATCAATGGTCTCGAAGAAAAAACGGAGATCATTGTTTTACCCGAAATGTTCAGTACCGGTTTTAGTATGCAGCCGCAATTACTGGCCGAAACAATGGACGGCGAAACCGTGCAATGGATGAAGGAAGTTGCTTCAAAAAATAAAGTTATTTTAACCGGCAGCATCATCATTGAAGAAGCAGGCAATTTTTACAACCGCCTCATCTGGATGTTGCCCAACGGACAGTTTGGTTCTTACGACAAACGACATTTATTTGGTTTTGCAGAAGAAGATAAGTTTTACACGCCGGGAAATAAGCGGTTGATCGCTTCCGCCAAAGGATGGAAAATAAACCTACAGATTTGCTACGACCTACGATT
>Ga0123337_10003306_pt1 | contig 17326 bp, 18 predicted proteins | sample frozenSSSSmetaG_FD_89792 | JGI IMG/M metagenome (GOLD analysis project Ga0123337, IMG submission 89792) | Glacier valley bacterial and archeal communities from Borup Fiord, Nunavut, Canada, to study Microbial Dark Matter (Phase II) -... | ecosystem: Environmental > Aquatic > Freshwater > Ice >... | reverse complement strand
GATGAAGATGAAGATGAAGATGAAGATGAAGATGAAGATGAAGATGAAGATGAAGATGAAGATGAAGATGAAGATGAAGATGAAGATGAAGATGAAGATGAAGATGAAGATGAAGATGAAGATACTGCCAACGGTGACCGCCCTTGAAGGCACTCTGTTGGGGGCACTCTGATGACGTTGGGTGGGGCCCGTGCTCCCCAGACTTTCGCTCCTGAAGGCAACGGCCAGATCCGATACGGCAAAGTGCGCCGTGCTTGGTATGTATTTGTACTAGTACATGATGCTTGTACTTGGTACTTGAATCTTAGTACCGTATGCTATAGTCGCGCTTGGTACTCGGTACTTGGCATTTGTACTTGGTGGCATGGATCGCAGTTGCTGCTTGGATTGTTATTTTTGTCATTCGGTCGTTCTATACCTCCTCGACTTTCCCACCAGACAACATATTCTTCTTCTCCTTCTCCTTCTCCCTTCTCCTTCTTCTTCTTCTTCTTCATCCTCCTCCTCTGAGCCTTCTTCCACTTATCCCACCCATTATAACAATCCCATTCACGACAGATCTCTGCCGTCTAACCACAAGAGAGCAGTGTTCACTCCTACAGCTGATTCCAACAGTCCTTGTGACGTCTATCAGTCACCTCATACAGAGGTACACACGCACACAGATACTTCCTGCCACAGCTGGGACTCCGTTGAGGTACGACAATGGACCCATCGTTGCATCTCCTCTGATTTGCATTTGATCAGAGCATCTCCTCGAAGCAATCATCCGCTCTGCATCATTCAAGTCCCGGTGGCTAACAACATCAATCGCAGTCCTGCCCTTCATCTCTAAGATGAGCCCCTCAACCTTCGAGCCGAAGTCCACCAGAAGGCCCTCGGACTCGGATGTGGAAGAGCTCGAGACGAGCATCTCAGCACGACGAGCTTCGATCGAGATCGATCAATTTGCTCCTGCAGAGAAGTACTATGGACCGAAGAACCTTACTCATAGAAATCCCCGGCGAACCTCGACCTTTTCGACTGTATGTCCTATGTGCTTGCCATGATAACGTCTCAGAAATCGGCTGATGATATCCTTAGAACTATGCCTCTGGAAGAATCCGCGAGGTTAATTTGGCTGACCTCCCCACCCGTCGTGGTAGTCATGGTAAGCTCTCCCACCGCCACACGAGCTGATTTGAATGTGCTAACCTCCGATGCTACAGATGAAAGCACGCTTGGACATCTGAAATTTCTCATCCATGTTGATAGCACCTTGGAAAACCTTCAGAAGCAAGAGGACACCGACAATAATTTTCAGATCACAATCGAGGATAGCGGTCCAAAGGTATTAGTGCCCATGAATGGCCATCCCACGTCGGTACAGCTCCTGACATGACTTCTAGGTTATTTCACTTGGAACCGTCACGTCGAACGGCCACAGACGACATGATATTCGAGGCACATATATGTTATCCAACCTTCTCCAGGAGTTGTTCTTGGCCAAGGAGAATGGCCGTCATCAGATCGTTTTGGACGAATCTCGCTTGAACGAGAATCCTGTCAATCGTCTGACACGTCTCATCAAAGATTCATTCTGGGACAAGTTGACGAGACGAATCGATGCTGGCATGATCGAGATTGCTGGCAGGGACCCAAAGGATTGGACTGACGACCCAAGACCGCGCATATACGTTCCAAGAGGTGCCCCCGAACAGTTCGAGTATTATACACAAGTGGCCAAGGACAGACCAGAAATCCGTTTAGATGTTCAATGGCTGCCAGAGAAGATTACGCCTGAAAGTGTCAGAGATATGAATTCGAAGCCGGGCTTATTGGCCCTGGCAATGGAGAAAACTATTGATTCAAAGACCCAGAAGACGATCCTCAGGGGTGTTCCATTCGTCGTTCCAGGTGGCCGTTTCAACGAATTATATGGCTGGGACAGCTATATGGAATCATTGGGCCTTATCGTGAATGGCAAGGTCGAACTCGCCAGAGCCATGGTCGAAAACTTTGTCTTTTGCATAAAGCATTACGGAAAGATTCTGAATGCGAACAGGTCATACTATTTGTGCCGCTCTCAGCCGCCATTCTTGACCGATATGGCGTCTCGCGTGTACGACAAGATCCAACATGAGAAGGGTGCAAGAGAGTTTCTGAAGAGGGCCACATTGGCTGCCATCAAGGAATATCGCAGCGTCTGGACCGCTTCGCCACGTCTGGATCCTGTTACTGGCCTTTCTCGATACAGGCCTGACGGTCTCGGCGTGCCACCCGAGACTGAGGCAACTCACTTCATCCACATCTTGGAGCCTTACATGAAGAAGCATAACATGACGTTCGAGGAGTTCGTGGACGCATATAACAACCAAAGGATCTCCGAACCTGAACTAGATGAGTACTTTCTTCACGATCGAGCCGTCAGAGAATCAGGCCACGACACAACTTATCGACTGGAGAGAACATGTGCTAATCTCGCGACTATCGACCTCAACTCGCTCCTTTATAAGTATGAAACGGACATCGCTCGTCTCATCCGTGTTCATTTCGACGATAAGTTGGTAGTTCCTGCCGAGTATTGCTCTGATGAGATGAAGCCTGGACAGGTCGAAACCTCGGCTTGGTGGGACAGAGCCGCTAGAGCTCGCAAGAAGGCCATCAACAAGTATTTGTGGAACGAGGAAAAGGGCATGTACTTTGATTATAACACCGTCACCCTGGAACAATGCACCTACGAGAGCGCAACTACTTTCTGGGCTATGTGGGCAGGATTAGCTACGCCAAAGCAGGGCGAGCAAATGGTTGCACAGGCCATTCCGAAGCTTGAAGCCGCCGGAGGTCTCCTTTCTGGTACCAGAGAGTCCAGAGGTGAGGTTGGCCTCGAGCGTCCCAACAGACAGTGGGATTATCCATATGGATGGGCTCCTCAGCAGATGCTGGCCTGGACTGGTCTGCAGCGTTACGGTCATCAGAATGTTGCTGAAAGACTGGCATACAAATGGCTGTACATGATTACCAAGGCCTTTGTCGATTATAACGGTGTTGTTGTGGAGAAGTACGACGTCACGCGACCAGTTGATCCTCATCGTGTCGATGCTGAGTATGGAAACCAAGGATTGGATTTCAAGGGTGTCGCAAAGGAAGGGTGAGCACTCTCGTTCGCTTATTTGCATGTGTGTTAGACGCACACTAACTGATGATTCACAGATTCGGCTGGGTCAATGCCAGCTATGTCTACGGCATGCAGATCTGCAACGTGCACATGCGCCGTGCGCTTGGAACATGCACACCCTACGAGACGTACCGAAAGATGACGGAACACGGCCTCTGATCTTCCTCTCCACATCCCGATATGTATAATGGTATTGGAAGATCCCCACCCATTGCCTCCTCTTCTTCCTTTTCTTGTTTCGAATCGCAATCAGGTCGACGATACCCACAGGCATAGATTTCTCGACTACACTACGCACATATGGGCAGGGGGCGGGATTGTTTTGCATTTTGGTGTCCGTGTTATGGAGAGGCTGGAGTGTTCGTGGATACTTGCTTGCTTGCATTGGTGGCGTTGTTTTGTGCAGATCTTTGACGACTTTCCCTTCGCCTGCGCATGCTTGGAGTTGTTTTCGCTGAAAAGTCGGAGAACTGGCTGGATCGGACAGATGTGTCCTTGCGGAGCTTAGCTGAGCAGTGTAGAGGCCTGTGGGAGAATAATAGAGTGATGCTTCACATCACACTCTTGCAGAGACTTGTGGGGGTATATTCACCGTACTTTTGTATGCTGTGCTGCTCTTCACATCACATCACATCACATCACATCACATCACACCACAGGGCATTCTTGCTTTCTCACGCTGCTGCTGTTGCTGTTGCGTTACGTGGCAGACGGCGTAATTGTGGCATTGTGTTGATGCCACTGCTGTTGGCGACCCTCCAATTAAACTTCGATCTGGAGACAAACTGGAAATGATGGGATAGATAGCTAGATAAATAGCTTATCTGAATCATCCAGTTCACCCACTTCCTCGATGAACATGAGTGTCTCTCACTTGTATGACCCTTTCTTCGAATAATCGATGGGCTGTGTGGTCTTGTATATGATTCCCATCCATCCATTCATTCATTTCATGTATCTCATACATTATGGAAAACAGGTATCCTCCCCCCCCCCTTCTTGAACTCCAAATCCGTTTACGTGGTTCCCGATCCTCGGGCCCAGATTTCCAATCTTATCGCATCATCATCCTATGCCATCCAGCGCTGTATACCAGCAGCGCACCCAACCCACCCAAGCCATGCATCTCATTTTATCTTATGCAGTCCTACAAACCCCACCCCAAATCCCAAATCCGTAGACTTGCTCTTGAAAACCTGTAAAATCGATCGATCCCCTCGCGCTCTTAGACGAACAACTACACAACCCCGCCATTCCTCCTCCTGGCCCTCCCACTCCCGAGATCAATCCTCCTCATCTCCTCCAGCAGCGCCCACGCATTATCCTGGCTGCTGCTTCCCCCTCCCATCCCTCCTCCGTTCACTCCCATCTCGCCGCCTCCGCCGTATACCCCTCCCACACCAGTGCCGAGTTCGCTCCCGCTCCGCGAATGCTGCACGACCTGCTGCTGGGGGCCTCTATACCCTCCCGCACCTCCACCAGATGACACACTGCCATACCCAGCATACCCCTTCTCCCCCGCGCCCACAGAGGCGAAATCAACAGTCTGCGCCCTGGGCAGCGTACGGCGCGGTTCGAAACCCCTATCCCTCTCTCTCTCACGTGCATCAGGAGAATACGTCCCGTTCTGGTTCTGATACGAATTCGCCGAGATGGGCGATAGCGGGAGGGGAATGGGTTGCGCGGAAGTGGAGTTGGAGACGCGATTGCTCTTCTTCTGCAGCCTATTCCTTCCCGGCGCCGGCGGGGGTGCTTGTGCTGCCACGGGACTCGACGCCAGGGCGCCGGACATGTACGCGCCGTTGCCCACGCCGGCCATGGATTGCGGCCGGCCGTCCCCAGAGCGACGTTCCATGCGCCTCCCCCCACCAGTCGGCTGGGCACCCGCGGGACTCGGCCGAACTCTGCTCTCCCTAGACACCGCCGTCAAATTCGGCGGCAGCGCCGCCCACGACGTCTCAGGCAGGTGATCTGAGGGATCCACTTCGCGGCCATCGTGCAGGATGATTTTGGCGTCTGGATCCGGTGCTGCATCCGGTGCTGCGACTGGGGATTGCGGGTTCAGGGAGGTGTAGTCGTCTGGCGAGAAGGGGACAGCTGATAGCCTCCGAGGGGAGGGAGATGGGTCGCGGGCGTTGGGATGCATGGGAGATGGGGAGGGGTGCGGATGGGGGGATACGGATTTCCTCCGCACGGTGTGGGAGTTGGAGTGTGTTGGTGACGGCGAGGGGGACGGCGACAGCGCGCGCGGTTTCACCACTGGAGTGTAGGTGTTTGCGATTCCCCTTGCCTGGCGGTCTGAGGGCGCTGCGAAAGCGGCGTGGGCGTCGTCGAGGGCGCGGTACTGCGGACGATATTGCTGCGACTCTGTATAACGGGGCTGCGATTGCTGCGTAGAGGATGGTTGCGGCGCATAGGTGTCCCGGGACCGCGTGTCGGAGTAGATGCGCTCGGCGATCTCGCGCGATATCGCTGGATCAATGCCTGCGACGAGGGAGGAGGGAAGGGCGGGCACGTAGGCGGGTTCGTCGGAGGACCAGCGCTGCTCCGGAGCCTGGCGCGGTTCTTGGTAAGACTGAGGTTGAGGTTGGCGCGCGAAGTCTTTGGAAGCTTGTGGCGGTGGCGGCTGGTACGCATCGGCCTGCCGGATCTCGTTGTTGACAGGGTACGAATTGCTGTTGTATGCAACGACGTTGGCATTGGCGTTGTAGATCCCCGACGCCGCGCTCCCCCGACCGTTTAAGTTCAAGGGTGCAGGAGAGGGCACGTCGTCGTAACGGCGGTCGTGGTCTGAGTACGGAGCCATGCGCTGGCTGCTGCGGTGGGCGGCGAAGGGACCGGGTGAGGGGGGCGCGTCCTCGACGGTGGGTTGCATGGAGGTGTATGGGGCTTCATAGGAGTTGTGGCGGGGCTGAGGGGATTCGTGGCTGGGCTCGGGATATGTCTGAGGCGGCGGGGGAGCATATTGTCTGGGAGGCGTATAGGGTTGGTATTGGGGATTCGCAGGATATGCGGGCATGGGGTGTCGGTGGCTGTCTTGCCGGAGGTGATCGAATTGCTGGATTGCTGGGTTTGGAGGCGGGAAGCCGTAGCTAGGACTGGATGCGGCGGCTGCACTTGACTGAACGACTCTGTGTACCGGCGGTGGTGGCGGTGGCCCCCCTGGACTTGGTGGTGGCTCGTATTCGTCTGGAGGAGGAAGATTGTACGTTGCTTGCTGAGGTGCGTAGTCGCGGCTCTCGGGTCGCCCGCGCATATGAGGCTCCTCGTAGCGACTAGAGATATTACTCTGTGCATAACTATCCTCGCGAGGCTGGTCATACGGATCATATCTGTCGTTATATGCGTCTCTCGGGTTTTGACTGTCTGCCATCATCCCTGGTGATTGTGCATAGCCATTGACTGCAGGTGGCGCATGTCTACCCTGCGGTTGCTGTGATTGAGAAAAGCTGTGTGGTGGTGGAGTATTGTAGTCTGCCTGGAGCGGCGCCTGGTCCATGCCAGATGGCCCATATCTGCCTTGGACCTGCTGCGACTGTGATCTCCCATGTGTCGGGGTTTGGTACTCCAGTTGTTGCAGAGGGGATTGTGCCTGGACATAGGCGGGCGGAATGTTATACGCGCTTCGTGGCGGCTGAGGCTGGACATGTTCAGGAGTGGCATACGCCCTCTGTTGCGGCGGCTGGACATAGTCTGATGTGCCATATCCGCGTGTCTGTTGATTCTGAACGTGCTCCGGCGGCGCGGCTGGATAGACTCTCGGCTGAGGCTGGTGATCCGGCGTCCCATTCGCATATGCCCTCGGCTGCTGTGGGAGAGCTCTTTCTGGCGTCTCGATCGGAGTCGGTGCCGCGCCAGTTATGGGATCGTTCGGCAACGGCCTCCTCTTGACCTTCTCCTTCAATCCTCTGGGGCCACCCAGCGACTCTCGTCCTCCGTCGACCGCACTTGGCGTGCCCTCTCTTATCCTCTCCTTGGGCTTCTCCTGCTTCGGCCGCGAATCGTAGTATGTGATCTCAATCCTGATCTCGCCGGCATACTTGCCGCGATAGTTGAGGTTGTGCCACAGGTCGTTTTGGCCTCCGCCTGGCACGAGCACGTCTTGAAGGCTGACCCACGTCTCACCGATCAGCTCGGTCTTCTTATCATCATTGAAGACGGAGACTTTGAGCTGGTAGTAGTCTGGAGAGTCGTGCACAGTAAAACGCAGCTCCTGGTCCCTGCGGCACTCACTGTCAGCTATGCCCCCATCAATCCCACGAGCAGCCAAGCAAGGAATGCGAAGACTGGGAGATCGTGGAGCTTACCACTTCGGCGTCTGCCCGCCCCTCTTGTCCGTCTCCGTCTTCTTCGCCTCCTTCCCCAGCCGCGCCGCGCAGTAAGGGTCCTGCTTCCCAATTGACTTCCTGTTCGGCAAATTCTTTGCGCGATCGACGATGATAACCAGCGTGCCAATTTCGGGGCCGTCGACGGTCATATCAGCATATATGCCCGCGGAGTGCGGTTTGGATTTGTCGGCCATGATTGCGTGCGGTATTTCGTTGACGCGGATGCTGGTATTGTGGGCCTCGCTGACGTCGGCCGAGCTGGGAGGCCGTACCTAGATGCTATAAAATCGCACGGCGGGATTGAGCATTCTAGGAGCGAAGGCACGGCTGCAGCAGAGGTAAGAACGAAAGGGACGGCAGTTGCATGCAAGGGTCGGTGAGGTCGATGGTGTCGGAGGATATATGGATGTTGTGTTGTGTTGTTCAAAGAGGGAAGAGTGAAGCCGCCGTGGTCGAGATTGGCGCAGTATGTATGTGTTTAGATGGACACGCGTCAGGTCTTGGATGCAGAGGGGAGGATGAGGATGAGGGGATGAGGATGGGGATGTGGATGTGGAGGGCCATTTGTGTGGCTGGGGGCTATGGAGGGGGCTATGGAGGGGAGTGGCTGGAAGCGAAGTTTCTGTGGGAGCGCCTCGTATTTGAATATTCTCACTGCTTATGATATTATGATATTTACTGGGTGTTTGTATTTGTATCTTATATTTCATATTTCATATTCCATGGTTCGTATTTGATATCTTATTCTGAATAATTGTCTCTGAGAATTGGGCGGTCTCGTCGGTTGCGATGATTTTCATGATGCATCGCCACGTTGCCCAGGCGACGGCGGCGATTGATTGTACATGACCGAGACCGATCGATGCAGCAGGGGTTCGACAACAAGTAAAGTGTTCCTGATATATGTACATACTTCGTACATACATACACAATGTGAATATCACTCTATGAGCATGTACAGTACAGCACTGTCCACGCCAAAATCCCGCGCTCTTTGCCCATCTCATATTCAGACACGATGCCAACATGTCAAATCCAAAGAAGCTCGATACATTTACTGCTGTCGAGGAAAAGCCGGCCATACGGGCCGCAAGAATAACCAACGGAGTACTATGCTACATTTTGCACCCTCTCAATATACCAAGGGCAATCGTCACATGTCTCCCCCCTCGCCCCTTTCTTTTCTCCTCCCCCTCCTACACTATCCTACCATCTAATGGAACTGGTCCTCGGTGACACCCTTGCCCATCGCGCTCGTACTCGACACACCACCCTGCACCATCTTCAACAGCTCATCCACGTAGTTCGCACCCGACCACTTCTGGTGCTTGACCACATCCACACCACCATCCATCTCCGGCTCCTGCACCAGCTCGCCGTACGCACGCATGCCGTGGCGGCTGTAGGCGCTGCTGAACTTGTCCGAGATCAGCGCCGTCGTGTGCAGACCCGCGAGCGTGATGAACTGCCAGCAGTAGCCCAGCTTCGCGAGGCGCGCGATGTACGTCTCCTGCTCGGCGCGCGGCATCGCTGTCTTCCAGTTGAACGATGGCGACAGGTTGTACGCCAGCTTCTGCTCGGGCCACACGGCGTGCACGCCGCGCGCGAAGTCCTCGGCCTGCTTGTAGTCTGGCAGCTTCGACTCCATCCAGATGGCGTCGGCGTAGGGCGCGTAGGCGACGGCGCGGTTGATGCCGCACTCGATACCGCCCTGCAGACGGTAGTAGCCCTCGCGCGTGCGTGGGTTGTCCCAGTCCCAGAAGACCTCGGAGCCGAGGATACCGCGGGCGATGGCGCGCGCCTCGGGGTTGCTCTTGCCCTTCACGTCAGCCGTGAACTTGGCGATGATGGCCTTGGTGCGGGGGCCGAGGTTGGCGGCCTGGATGGCCTGGATGGCGGCCTCGGCGAAGGTCTTGAGGCCGGAGGAGGCGGTCCACTCGTCCTCGATGGCTTGGAGCTCGGAGCCGGTCTTGCCGGCGTTGAGACCGGCGATCAGGAGCTCGTTGAGCGGCTGGAGCTTGGGGTTGGTCGTGCCGAGGATGAAGGCATGGTCGCGGGGATCGATGGTCGTCGTGATGAGGGTCGCGGCTTCGGCGTCAGTGCGGGCAATGGCCAGGAGGTCGGTGCCTGTCGATGTTAGTTTGATTCCGTGTCAAGAGTGAATGTGCCGGGAGCTTACCCATGATATCGGCTTGTGCGCGGATGGCGACGAGACGGTTGATGTGCTCGCTGATTGGGACAAGGACCTTGCCGGCCATATGGCCGCACTTCTTGGTACCTGGAGCCTGGTCCTCAATGTGGATACCAGCAGCACCCTTCTCGATGAAGAGCTTCGTGAGCTTCATGACGGCGGTCAAGCCACCATGGCCAGTATCAGCATCGGCGATGATCGGGCGGAGGTAGTCCACGCTGGCGACAGCACCACGCTTATCCTTGGGGGTCGTGAGGCGCTCCTCGCGCTGCTTGCGGTCGTGGAAAAGTTGGGCCATCCACAACTGGTTGACCTTGTTTGGGACAGTGGTCTAAAGAAAGATGAGTCACGATGTGATTTTTTGGGGGGGCAATTATGAGAATGGTCGAGGACGTACGTATGGGTAATCTGCCAAATCTGGGCCTGGCTCGTCCGAGGACGAGGCCGTCGACGACGACTGCCAGCCGGAGACGTAGACAGTATCGAGGTACTTGGCCATCTGGGTGACGGCGGTTGGCTCGAGGCAGCCGTAGGTGTAACTGGCATCGCCATTCTGAGAATCACATGTCAGCGCGAAATCCCCCCCACGAATGTCGTGCAAGCCAAGCTCACCTGGAATCTCTGCTCCAAGGTCTTCCACAGCTTCTTCGATTGGTTGTTGCTCGGGTACTCAATTGCAAGTGTGCCTCTCTTCACGACGATCTGCTCTGCGGTGAAGGGTCTCTTGGTATATCTCCATCTGGAATCCGACCACCACTGCTTCACAGCGGCAACCTCAGCAGCGAATGCCGCATCCTCCTTGTTCAAATCCACTGGGGGATTGGCCATCTTGTTAGCCGCCATTGTTGGTGATTTTTTGTTGTTGTTGTCTCGTGAGTCAGAGGCGAGGCAAATTATGATAATGATGTCAGAGGCGAGCAACGAAAAGTCTCGGGCGTCTCAGTATTCCAAGCAGAGACGAGGAATGCAGGTCAATGTACTTTTTGTCTTGCAGTGTACACACAAGCAAGAAGGGATGAGAGGAGTTGGAGAGAGAAGTAAGAATGAGGAGAGAGAAGAAGAAGAGCAGAAGAAAAAAGCTCGCGGGGAAGCAGGGTACTATAGTATATATTTCTTCCCTCCATGACTGACTGACGGGAAGAAGGGACCCACGAGACCAAGCGAGCATATCATACATACCAGAGGTACCATGAAATATGTACCAGTCATATGTACCAATCATATGCATTATGGGATATATAGTATGGCATATATACCATAGTATACCATAGCCATGCCTTAGATAGGTACATATCTGCATATGTACTATATATGTACCTATCTAGCCAGACACGCAGGCCTAGATCGGGGGGGCTCGGGAAGCTTCGGTCCATGAACCAGATCCTACCTGACTCCGATATAATGTCAGTTCGACGGGAGCCCGAGCCATTTCCCCAGCTGAGCTCAGCGATTCGTATGGCTGGCTGCGGCGAGTGCAGTGTTGTATGTATGCATTTACATATGTACACACAATGCTCCTCATATGTCCGAGGTAAGTCGAGACGTTCTCGAGGGGCGAGGGCTGAAAACGGCCTAGCGCGGCGATGCAGGCTCTCGGCCCAAAGGACTGTGGAAGAGCGGACTACGTAAAGAGGACGAGACGTGATTGGCTGATGTTGAAACAGGATGACGATGGGATCTTCCCCAGGCATCGGAGCATCAGAGCGTCAGAGGAGCAACAAGGGCCAGACGCGACACGGTGATTCGCATGTGAAGAGTCGGAGTTACATAAGCACGCAAGGCTGACTCCATGCCTTGCCTTGCCTTGCGAGAACGGCGGATGGCCTCTCGCTCTCCAATGGCAGCGAACCTCGGCACAGCGAGCGACTCAGCCTTTGGAGAAGGGATGGAGAAGGCCAGAAGGCCAGAAAAGGTGACCAGAGCCGTATGGGACATGTACATACATACATAGGTACACATGTACATCTGTACATACCCCATACAGTATCCCCCTGCACGTCCTATGAATTGCCATTTTTATACCTCCGTTTTCGCCCGGTGACCAAGTGAGACTTTTTTTTGGCAAGGTGAGCAGCATGTCCTGGGTCTGTCCGGTCTAACGTGTTTCGAGGAAGATGAATGGATGGATGGATGGATGGATGATGATGGATGGACGGATGGCATCGATTGTGCGTTATCAGCGGGACGAAGGCGTGCAGTAAGTACCTATGTGAGAGTCAGCCTTGGCCCCCAGATGTTGCGAAGTGAACATCTCCAGCACTCAAGATGCGAGCTCGTGTTGAAAGTCTCATCTCATCGACTCTCAGAATGGGCACCTAGTACTCATCAGAAATCCCAGAATCCCAGAATCCCAGAATCCCAGAACGAGAAGATGGAGAAAGACGGCTTCGACAACACCTCAGACATGCGATTTAGCAACCCGCAGCCTCTCTGGGCATGAATACGATTCGCCCATTGGCCCTTGCCGCTCGCCCCTTGCCCCGCGCGCGGGTGTATTTGGAGATTTGGAGAAAATTTTGGAGAAAGCACATGCTCGTCTCCATGAGTTCACAAAGTCTTTGTGGACAACCAACCCCATGAAGAGAAGAATAAGAGTGATCATCTCATCTCATCTCAGCATCTCAATCTCATGTTGTGTCCGTAAATACCAAATCTTACCTAGGTAGATACCTCCTAGTCATCCCGTGGGCCATAGCATGGAGATGGAGTTCAAAAATATATATATATATAGGTCCCCCGGAGGCTCCTGATGGAGTCGATGCTTGTTTCACGCCTTCTCCCTCTTCTCCTCCTCCCCCTTCTCCACACTCTCCTCGAGCGGGAGTTAGCAGTTAGCAGTTAGACGGCCCACGGCGGTCAAGAGCCGCGAACGAGCCGGCAGTGGGAGGGCTGAGTCACTCACTCAATTCTGCGATGCTGGTTTTGAGGGTCTGGAGCATCTCGATGTCGACAATCAGAGAGAAGACTGAAACTGCGTGTCCTGGAGTGAATCTTGAGATCTTGAATGCCCTGTCATCTCTAGACTCTTGGTAGAGCATGTTGCAAGCCGTGCAGTGAGTGCAGTGAGTGCAGTGAGTACAATAAGTGGAGTGAGTGCCGTGCAGTGCCGTGATGTAGTACTGATGTACTTCGTAGTGATGTCGTGCTGGACACAAGATGCATCCTTACCCCCGGAATCCCCACATAAGCACAAACTCTTCCTCTCAACCTTCCGTCTTTCCCCGCGATGCTGCTGTAGAGCGTGCTAGGTCTCTCAAACTTCTTCTCCTTTAATCAACCCTTCCAACAACCAAGGCACTTTGGCGGAGTGGTTAACGCGATGCCCTGCTATTGTTCAACAGAGCAAAGTCAGGCATTTCTTTCGGGAGCGTGTGTTCGAATCACACAGGTGTCGTCTGAGCATTTATTTTTGCCTTTTTGCGCTTTTGATCTTTCGCTTTGGAAAATGAAAATGAAAATAAAAATAAAACTAAAAATAAAAATAATATTACCATTAAAATACCTTTTTTCTCTTCAATTTTTGGGGGGCATCGACGCGAGGCCAGTTGGTGGGGAAGTGAGGAAGGAAGGCGTAAGCGAGCATAAGACGTCGAACCAGAGATGATGCAATGGAAGAGTAATAGTAGTAGTAGAGGGGCTCCAAAAATGGAAAAGAGAGACGATAGGGTATTAGTAGATATGTTTGTTGGGCACTATTAAGGAAGAGGCCGAGATAAAGTATAAGATACCTCCTTATAAGAAGTAAATAAATAAGGAGTTTAGTATAATTATATAATATGGTTATAATAGGAAAATATAGACTATACATGCTGATACTAAGAAAATTAATATTTTACATTTACTACCTCAAGGAAAAGAGGAAAAGAGGAAAAGAATAAAAGAATAAAAACACGAAAAGCTAGCTATAGACTATCTGAATGCCACAATAACCATCTGCAACTGACAACCTAGAGCCTCTTCCAAAGAGCCATAGGCCTTCATGCCTAAGAACCATGCCTTGGAATGCGAGAGGAGTCTACGAAGAGGTGACGGCCTACTATACAGAGGGATGGTAGAGTGGATGGCTAGAGCCTCCACCTTCACTTTAACACCAATTTTTCAAGTGGTTCATGAAGTTCCACGACACTATTCACACCATTCTTAGTAGACTCAACCGCAGGTATCATAATCTATACATGAGCGAACAAAGTATTAAGGGGCTCGGAGGCTGACCTACCTACCTACCATTATGTCAAAATCGTCATCATTGCCAAAGAACTTCTGATTCAGCCTCTCCCGGAAAAACCAATTTAATAACCCCCCCAATTAAAGATGCTAAACATGACGAAGACGCCAACAGCTCTGTCATAACTCATATTACGTGCACAGACTGATAATCTAGAAGGCCGATGCGGAAGTTTTGTGTCTTTTGGAAAGCATGTGCTTTTGAGACTTTCTTCAGCAATATTATTCTCTACCTCTCTCCATATCCTAGTGATCCTCTCATAGCTCGCTGAAGCAGAATCTGTCCTGGAATGCATGTGTTTCCGCCACTCTTGGTCCGGAATCTATGGTCCTCCAAGCAGGGCAGATATCCTACATCCCCCACACCGCGAATCCCATTTGCGAAGATTCCATCCTCTATGTCTCCACCTTCCTATTCTCCTCAACAACGCGCGCCTCCATCTCCTCCGCCTTGCTCTTCTCCTCCACATGCAGCATCGCCCCCGTCATCCTCAACAACTCCACGTTCCCCTCCCTCCCCATCTTCTCCGCCAGCCAAAGCGGCGTATTATTCGCAAAATTCCTCCCATGCACGCTGGCGCCCCTAACCAGCAGTTCTCTCACCACCTCCGTCTCCGCCCCCACAGCCGCAAGGTGCAGCGCCGTGTTCCCCGCATAGTCACTCGCGAGCAGCAAGCGGTGGCGATCGGCATCCAGACGTGCCCGCACCCCCGCCACATCCCCCATCGCAATCGTATATCCGAGTTCCGCAAATGCCATCTGGGCAGGCGACAGCGCCGCGCCCTCCTCGTCGGCGGGCAGGTGAGCAAACTGCATCGTAGCTGGCGCCTCAGTCATCTCCCCCTGCAGCGACTCGCCCATCTGGGCCGCGATCTCGTCGTAGCCCAGCTCCGGCCGCGCGAGAAGGAAAAAGAGCTTGGTGAGGGCGGCCTCGGTGGTCAAGTCGCGGCCGAAGACGACGCCGGCGGCGCCTAGAGCGGAGGCGGGGGCGTAGAGCGGCGAGACGGTGCCCGAGGGGCATTGGCTGACGTTGACGATGACGGTGCCGCGCGCGATCGCGGCGCGGATGACGGCGGTGAGGGCACCGTCCGGACCGGAAGGAGCGTTGCCCGCGCCGAATGTCTCGAGGATTAGGCCGCGCAGGTTGGGGACGTTGAGGACGGAGTCGAGGAGAGAGGGGGTAATGCCGGGGAAGACGCGGAGGCAGGCAACGTGCGCGGTGTCGAGGGCGAACTGGACGGCGAATTTGGCGAGGGTGGTGGGCCGGCGGATTAGGTTCCAGTTTACGTCGATGCCCATGCCAGTTACGGTGGCGAGGGGTGGGAAGTTCGGGGACGCAAAGGCTTCAAAGGAGGAGGCGGAGATTTTGGTTGTACGGTTGCCGCGGTAGAGGGCATGGTGAAAGAAGAGGCAGACCTCGGGGATGAGGAAGGTGCCTGCAATGATGAGCGAGCCGAGGAGGTTGTCGACGGCGTCGGATTGCAGGGCGAAGATGGGGGACTGGGAGCCGGTGAGGATGATGGGTCGGCCGAGGTGTGAGAACATGAAGGAGAGGGCTGAGGCGGTGTAAGACAGAGAGTCGGTGCCGTGTAAGATGACGAAGCCGTCGTAGAGGGAGTAATTGCGCTGGACGCATTGTGCAATCTGAGACCAGCCCGCGGCGGAGATCGACGAGGAATCAAGGAGAATGGGAAATTCGTAGAGGGTGTAACGGACGTGGCGGGAATATTTGCTGGGCGGTGTGCGCAAGGACGGAAGGAAAACCGGTGTATCTTCACCAATGTTTACTGGCAATGGCTCTGCGGGTTTTCAGTAAACTTCTCGTGCACGTTAAAACAGCCTCCTCGCCTTGAATAGGACCCAGAAATCGTATCAACACATAAGAAACCCTCTACACCAATTCCACGAGCACCATCAAAGAGATTAATAATCCACTTTAAAGATCCATCGTTGAAGCAGCCAGACATCTCTAGTTCTCCGTCCTCCCCCCTCCCTCCCCCAACTCAACGCAAATCAACACAAGCAAAAACTCAATGAAAACTGCGCAACCTACCACAAACACTCCCATCATTAAAACTTGGCCTCGGCCTCATCGCTTCCTCCAAAAACCCCCTCGCAGGCACCAGTCCCTGCTCGCTCTCCTTCATGCAAATCGTGCCTCCGGTCATGATAATCAAGACCCGCGACTCAGGATGCTGGATCGCCATGGTCGCTGTCGTCATCTTGTCTGATTCGTCCGTACCCAACGGATGATCCTTTCGAAGAAGACGCGAATGAGGAGGATAGATTCAGACGGGGATCAGAGCACCTATCCGGGTCACCGCGTGTGTGTGGTGGATGAAATAAAAGGTGATGGTAGCGGTCGAGATGATCCCAAACTAGAGCTGATGGTAAAGGTTGAGCTGATCCCAAACTAGACGTTCTATCGGAGCAACGTCGCGAGATGAACAGATCGCCAGGGCAGAAAAGAGTGAAGCAAGAGTGAAGCAAGTCTCAACCCCCTACATATTCAGCTCGATATCACTTCAAACCTTCCAACGTCACCGGAATCTTCGAACTCTGAAATCAAAAAAGTCAGCACGTGAGCACCATCGAAAGTCTAAGGAGGCTCATACCACGTCTTCTGTTTCACAGCCCTCCAAAATTATTTGAATTTCTCACTCCTCACTATACATTCATCCGACTGTAAAACTCCATAATACAACAACCCTTCGTAACTCTTCTCATCAATTTCCAGGGAACGGTTAGGAAAAAAAAGAAGGAAAGAAAGATGGGGAAAAAAGGTGTGCACGGGATAAATGACGGGCGGACAAAGATGCTCCCCTGCTCGTGGGAAACCCAAAAACAAGGGGGTTTTTGGAAGCGAGTCACGTGTCGAGTATCTGAGAAAGACCTGCGTAAAGGGGGAGGGGGGAGGGATGGCGTTGATGTTTCACGATCAGACAAAAGTCGACTTGGTGATCAAGCGTCTTGAAGGAGGGCAATTTGTACGAAAGCTTGCCATTGAGTATAAGCATGCTGGAGTATACCCGGGAGCCATTACGAACTGCGAGACGCAGGCAAGCGATGCTTGTGCAGAGTATATGGTGTATGCCAATTCCAATTCTAAGCCGCCATTATACGCATTCACCTGCATTGGAACAAGAGCTAGGCTATGGGAATACAATGGCCGCCTTCCTCGTCTTTGCGCCTATTTCCCTCCAGCTTCTACCCCTGACCACGAAAAATACTGCGACATAGACTCCAACAATGGCAGGGAGCTGTACAACAAGCTCATACAGCTCAGAGATGGCACTCTTCCCGTGCTGCGATGAGCTAGTAGCGCTTTTCCCGGCCTTGAGTGGATATGAAAGTGGAAGGGAGGGAAAGGGAAGGGACAGGGGGATGGATGTGTGCGTTGTTGGGGTGGGGGGGGGGGGGGGAGGG
>Ga0123337_10003305_pt1 | contig 17326 bp, 13 predicted proteins | sample frozenSSSSmetaG_FD_89792 | JGI IMG/M metagenome (GOLD analysis project Ga0123337, IMG submission 89792) | Glacier valley bacterial and archeal communities from Borup Fiord, Nunavut, Canada, to study Microbial Dark Matter (Phase II) -... | ecosystem: Environmental > Aquatic > Freshwater > Ice >... | reverse complement strand
TACGAGATGTACGTGCTGGCCTGCGCCCGCTCGCACCGGGCCGTGATGGCGGTGGGGCGCACCTCGGTCATGGTCAACGACCGGGCCCAGGCGCTCTTCCGGCCCGACGAGCAGTTCGTGCTGCAGCAGCACGCCCGGATGCTCATGGACCAGCGTGGGTGCTCCACCGACACGGTGACCCTCCCCAGCGGGCGCATCGTGCACCTGCGGCTCTCGCGCATCGTCAGCGGTGACCACGTGGACGGGGTCGTCCTGCTCCTGCACGAGACACAGCCCGGAGCCCACCCCACGACCGGTCCGGCCCCCCGCTCCGCACAGTCCCCCGGGGTGCCGTGGGAGCAGCGGCTCCCGTCCCTCAGCCTGCCGCACCGGGAGACCTCCGTGATCGCCGGGGGCCTGCGCCGACCTGCAATGTCGATCACGGACGGCGTCTGCCCGGCGTGGCGCCGCGCCTGCGCCGACACGCTCGCGGCGCTGACCGCGCAGCAGAGTCTGCTCGTCATCGGCGAGAGGGGCACCGGCCGGTTCACCCTGCTGGCCGAGCTCTTCCACCGTGCCCACCCGCAGGGCCGCTGTGTGGCCGTCGACGCGGCCGGCCTCACCGATGACAGCCGGTTCCTGCTGCGGGAGCCCGACGAGCGCAGCGCACCGACCCTCTTCATCCTGCGCCACCTGGACGCGCTCACGACGGCCGGCGCCGAGCTGCTCGACGACGTGCTCACGGCTGCGGAAGGCGACGAGGGTCGTTTCGTCGCGGCGACCGTGGACGACGTCGTCGTCGACGCCCCCCTGCCGTGCGCCATGGTGATCAGGCACTTCACCCTCAGCGTCACCTTGCCGCCGATCCGCTTCCGCGGCGACGACCTGACCACCCTCACGGCAAGGATCCTGAGCGAGCTCGCGCCCGATCGTCTCGTGACCCTGCGTCCCGACGCGGCCCGCCTGGTGGCCCGATACAGTTGGCCACGCAACGTTTCCCAGCTGCGGGAAGCCCTGGTCAGCGCGCTCCGCCGGCGCCCGGTCGGCGAGCTGGAGCCCGACGACCTCCCCGGCTACTGCCACACCGCGAGCAGCCGCACCCTCACCCCCCTCGAGGTCACCGAGCGCGACGCGATCGTGCGGGCACTGGCCCAGGTCGGCGACAACCGGGTGCGCGCCGCCACAGAGCTCGGGCTGTCGCGATCGTCGCTCTACCGCAAGCTCGAGAAGTACGCCATCGCCCACACCTGACCCCATCTGACCACACCCGAGGAGAGCACCCCATGAGCACCATGAACGCCTTCGTCATGACCGAGGTCGGGCACACCGACGTCGTCAGCAAGCCGGTTCCCGAGCCGGGTCTGGGTGAGGTGGTGGTGCGCACGACCCACTCCCTCATCTGCACCTCCGACGTGCACACCGTCTCCGGCGCCCTGCCCGTCGCCCCCGGCGTCACCCTCGGCCACGAGTCGCTGGGAACGGTCCACGCGATCGGCCAGGGGGTCGAGGGTTTCAACGAGGGCCAGCGGGTCGCGGTCAACGCCGTGACGCCGTGCTTCCGCTGCCGCTACTGCCAGAGCGGCTACACGAGCCAGTGCGGCGGACCGCTGGGCGGCTACCAGTACACGGCGGTGCGTGACGGCAACCTCGCGGAGTACTTCATCGTGCCCCACGCCATGGCCAACCTGGCGCCGATCCCCGACGGTGTCACCAGCGAGGCGGCCGTCTACGCGTGCGACATGCTGTCCACCGGCTTCATGGGCATCGAGCACTGTTACCCCAAGCTGGGCGACTCGGTGGCGATCTTCGCCCAGGGCGCCGTAGGTCTCAGCGCGACCATCGGCGCGACCCTGCTCGGCTTCGCGCGCATCTTCGCGGTCGAGTCGGTCCCGAACCGGCAGGCCCTCGCCAAGACGTACGGCGCCACCGACGTCATCGACTTCACCCACGGCGACGCCTTGGAGCAGATCATGACCGCCACGGGAGGCGAGGGGGTCGATGCCGCGGTGGAGGCCCTCGGTCAGCCCGTGACGTGGGAGTCGTGTCTGCGGGTGACCAAGGCGGGGGGCCGGGTCTCCAACATCGGCTACCACGGTGATAACCCCGCGCCGCTGCAGGTGCCGCTCGACGCCTTCGGTCTGGGAATGGCCGACAAGTCGATCCACTCCGGCCTCTGCCCCGGTGGCAACGACCGGATGCAGCGCCTCTTCGCCCTGATCGCCACTGGCCGCTTCGACCCGACGCTGATGACCACCCACACCTTCGCCTTCGACGACGTCGCCACGGGCTTCCGTCTCATGCAGACCAAGGAGGACGGCGTCATCAAGCCCCTCATCACCTTCTGACGCCGGGCTCACCTTCTGACGCCGGGCGAGCCGGCCCGCGGGCGGCCGGCACGCCAGGTCAGGTGACGTCGGTGACGTCGGTGACGTCGGTGACCTCACCGAGGGTGACGGCACACGTGCGTCCGGTCGTGCGCAGCACCTGCGGCACGTCCGCGCCCACCGCGGCGGTGATCAGCACCTGCTCGCAGTCGACGACCAGCTCGGCCAGCCGCTCACGCCGACCGGTGTCGAGCTCGGCGAAGACGTCGTCGAGCACGAGGACGGGGTCCTCGTCGAGGTCGATGCGCAACAGCTGGTAGGCCGCGAGCTTCAGTCCCAGGGCGAAGGACCACGACTCGCCGTGGCTGGCATAGCCCTTGGCCGGGAGCTCACCGAGGGTGAGCACGATGTCGTCGCGGTGCGGCCCGGCGAGTGAGATCCCTCGCTCGATCTCCTGGGCCCGCACCTGCGAGAACGCCTCCAGCAGCAGCTCACGCAGCCGCGGCTGGTCGGGCACCTCCCCGGCGGAGACCGCCTCCGCCGCCTCGACGGGCAGGCTCGCGCGGTAGTGGAGGGTGGCGTTCGACGCACCCGCGCTGACGGCGTCGTACGCGCGCGAGAGGTGGGGACGCAGGTCACACAGCAAGCGCAGGCGCGCGTAGAGCAGCTGGGAACCCACCTCGCTGAGGTGGCTGTCCCACACCTCGAGGGTCTGCAGCGCCGACGCTCGGGCCTCGTCCACGGGCTCGCCCGGCGCGAGGTTGCGGCTGGGACGACGCGCGCCGCGTCGCAGCACCGGCGCAGCGGACTTCAGCAACGCGTTGCGTTGCTTGAGGATCTTGTCGTAGTCGGCCCGCACGCCGGCCCACCGCGGCTGCCGCTGCACCAGCAGGTCGTCGACGAAGGCCCGACGGCCGGCGGGGTCACCCTTCACCAGCGCGAGGTCCTCCGGCGCGAAGAGGACTGTGCGCAGGGAGCCGAGGACGTCGCGCGGCCGACTCACCGGGGAGTGGTTGAGCTTGGCCCGGTTGGCCCGCCCGGGCGTCAGCTCGAGCTCGACGAGCACCTCTCGGCCGTCGCGGTCGATGAGGCCACGGATGACCGCCGACGTCGCGCCGAAGCGGACGAGGGGCTGGTCGGTGGCGACCCGGTGGCTGGAGAGGGTGGCGAGGTAGCCGATCGCCTCGACCAGGTTGGTCTTGCCCTGGCCGTTGAGCCCCACCAGGGTGGTGACGCCCGGGGCGAGCGCGAGCTCGGCGGCGGAGTAGCTGCGAAAGTCGCTGACGCTCAGGTGCCGGACGTGCACGGCACGAGGGCCCCCGGGGTGAGGACGTCGACGGGCCGGCCGGTCACGAGACGGAGCCGGTGCCCGAGGACGGCCCGGCGGTGGTGACCTTCTTGGCCTTGGCGGACGTACGACGCGTCGTGGCCTTCTTCGCGCTCGTGGCCTCGGCCGAGCGGGCGATGTCACCGTCTCCGGTGACGGCCGCAGCCCGCAGCTTCTCGCCCTCGGCGACGGTCATGACCTCGTGGCCACCGAACTGGCCACGCAGCGCGGCCACCATCTGCATGGTGGGAGAGAACTGCTGGCGAGAGGCGAACCGGGCGAACAGCGAGGCCGAGATGACGGGCATCGGCACGTCGAGGGCGATGGCCTCCTCGACGGTCCACTTCCCTTCACCCGAGTCGACGGTGTAGTCGGAGACGCCGTCGAGGTGCGGGTTCTCCTCCAGCGCGGCCACGGCGAGGTCGAGCAGCCAGGAGCGCACGACGGTGCCACGGCTCCAGGCCTTCAACGCGCCGGGCACGTCCTTGACGATGTCCTTCTTCTCGAGCAGCTCGTAGCCCTCGGCGTAGGCGGCCACGAGGCCGTACTCGATGCCGTTGTGCACCATCTTGGTGTAGTGCCCGGCACCGACCTCGCCGGCGTGCACGAAGCCCTCCTCGCGGGGGCCCTCGGGGCGCAGGGCATCGAAGATCGGCATGGCTTTGTTCAGCCATTTCTTGTCGCCGCCGACCATCAGGCCGTAGCCGTTCTGCAGGCCCCAGATGCCACCGGAGACCCCGCAGTCGAGGTAGCCGATGCCCTTGGCCTTCAACGCCCTGGCGTTCTCGATGTCGTCGGTGAAGCGGGAGTTGCCGCCGTCGATGACGAGGTCACCCTTCTCGAGCAGATCGCCGAGCTTGTCCACCGTGTCGCGCGTGGGGGCGCCCGAGGGCACCATCACCCACACCACCCGCGGAGCCTCGAGCGCCCTGACCAGCGCCGCCATGCTCTTGACGTCGGCGACGTCGGGGTTGCGGTCGAAGCCGACCACCTCGTGGCCGGCGAGGCGCAGACGCTCGCGCATGTTGCCGCCCATCTTGCCGAGACCGATGAGACCGAGCTGCATGAGAGGGACCTTTCGGGCGTACGGGTGGGCGTGGTGAGGGTCAGCTGGCGAAACGCACGGGCATGAGCACATAGCGGTAGGACTGGTCGGAGTCGGACTCCTGGTCGGCCTGCCCGGTCAGTACGGCGGGACGGCTGGGCTGGGTGAACGACAGCCGAGCGTACGACGTGCCGAGGGCACCGAGCCCGTCGAGGAGGAACTGCGGGTTGAAGGCGATCTCGATCTCGGGCCCGGTGAGCACGGCCGCGACCGCCTCCGAGGCCTGGGCGTCGTCACCGGTGCCGGCCTCGATGGCGACCTGACCTGACGAGAACCGCAGACGCACCGGGGTGTTGCGCTCGGCTACGAGGGCGACGCGCTTGACCGCCTCGACGAGGTCGGAGGTCTTCATCACCGACTCGGTGTCGACCGTCGTGGGAAAGATCGAGGTGACCTTGGGGTACTCCCCGTCGAGCAGACGGGTCGTCGCCCGGCGCTGCCCGGCCTGGAAACCGATGAGCCCGTCCCCGCCGGCCGAGCTGCCCAGGGCCAGCTGCACGGAGCCGCTCGCCCCCAGCGCCTTGGCGGTGTCGGAGAGGGTACGGGCGGGGATGAGGGCGACGTGCTCGGCCGAGGCCGACGACGGGTGCCAGGTCAGCTCACGCATCGCCAGGCGGTAGCGGTCGGTGGCCAGCAGGGTCACCTTGTCGCCGTCGATCTCCATCCGCACGCCCGTGAGGATGGGCAGGGTGTCACCACGGTCGGCCGCGATGGACACCTGGGTGACCGCCTGGGTGAAGACGTCGCCGTCGATCGTGCCGCTGCCCTCGGGCGAGACGGGAAGCGAGGGGTAGTCGTCGCTGGGCATGAGCAGCAGGCTGAACCGTGAGCTGCCACAGATGAGCTGCAGCTTGTTGCCCTCGGAGGAGACCTCGATGGGTCGGTTGGGCAGGTTGCGCGAGATGTCGGACAGCAGGCGTCCGAGCACGAGGACCTTGCCTCCCGTGGCGACCTCGGCCGGCACAGTGATGCGGGCCGAGACCTCGTAGTCGAACGCGGAGAGGGTGAGGGTGCCCTCCTCCGAGGCCTCGAGCAGCACGCCCGCCAGGACGGGGACGGGGGGGCGCGCAGGCAGACCGCGGGCGACCCAGGTCACCGCTTCGGCCAGCACGTCGCGTTCAACCTTGAACTTCACGTCGCTCCTGCCACGTCTGTGTCGGTGCCGGATGCACCGGTATCCATGCGGACTCGAACCTTAGTGCCCGACGGGGGTCAGGACCAGCATCGGGTGTCGGACAGTCCTGGACAGGTCTGAATCCGAGTGGGCGACGACCCGAGCTGGCGGGTGGGGGAATCGTTGTCGGGGCGGGAAATGACATTCTGGAGGCTCGTCGTGGTCGTAGGGGCTGGGGATGCTGGGGACAAGGGGCCCCGCCGCAGGTCAGACCAGTCGTGCGGCTGTGGGAGTGGAGTGGACGACGCTGGGGACAACTCGGCCTCGTTGTGGAAGGCTTTCCCCTGTCCACAGCCCGTGACGTCACGCTCTGCCTTCATCCACAGGTTGGCGCGGGTTGTCCACACCTGCCCACAGGGTGTGGTGGATGCCGCACCGTGCCAATGAGTCGATTGCTACCGATGAGCCACCTTTGCCCGATCGGTCCACAGCACAGTTGTCCACCAGGTGTGGACAACTCTGGGGATACGTGACGCGACCGTGCTCATCACCGTGGGGAGAACCCGGGGTGCTTGCGATGCCAGCCTGTGGACAAGGTGAGGACGGCTGGGCCCGGTCAGCGACTCAGCGGTTCAGCGGTTCAGCGGTTCAGCGGTTCGGGGAGTCAACGGGCCTGCTGCTTGATTCGGTTGGTGATCTCGGTGACCTGGTTGTAGATCGCCCGTCGTTCACCCATGAGCTCGCGGATCTTGCGGTCGGCGTGCATGACCGTGGTGTGGTCGCGGCCGCCGAAGTGCTGGCCGATCTTCGGCAGGGAGAGCTCGGTGAGCTCACGACATAGGTACATCGCGATCTGTCGCGCCGTCACGAGCTGGCGCGAGCGGGAGGCACTGCACAGGTCCTCGATGGTGAACCCGTAGTACTGCGCCGTCTGGGCCATGATCGCGCCGGGCGTGATCTGGTTTGCCGACTCGCTCGGGATCAGGTCGCGCAGCACGATCTCGGCGAGGTCGAGGCTGACCGGCTGCCGGTTGAGGTTGGCGAACGCGGTGACCCGGATCAAGGCCCCCTCGAGCTCGCGAATATTGGTCGAGATCCGGCTCGCGATGAACTCCAGCACGTCGTCGGGGGCCGACATCCGCTCGTGGATGGCCTTCTTGCGCAGGATGGCGATCCGCGTCTCGAGGTCGGGCGGCTGGACGTCGGTTATCAGGCCCCACTCGAACCGGGAACGCAGTCTGCTCTCGAAGCCCGAGAGCTGCTTCGGTGGCAGGTCGGAGGTGATGACCACCTGCTTGCTCGCGTTGTGCAGCGCGTTGAAGGTGTGGAAGAACTCCTCCTGCGTCTGCACCTTGCCCTGGAGGAACTGGATGTCGTCGATCAGCAGCACGTCCACGTCGCGGTAGAGGCTCTGGAAGCGGCTGGTCCGGTCGTCGCGGATGCTGTTGATGAAGTCGTTGGTGAACTCCTCGGAGTTCACGTACCTCACCCGCAGGTGGGGGAGAAGGGTGCGGGCGTACTCACCGATGGCGTGCAGCAGGTGCGTCTTGCCCAGCCCGGAGTCGCCGTAGATGAAGAGCGGGTTGTAGGCCTTGGCCGGCGCCTCGGCGACGGCGATGGCCGCCGCGTGCGCGAAGCGGTTGCTGGCGCCGATGACGAAGGTGTCGAAGACGTACTTCGGGTTCAGCCGGGTCTTCGGCTCGGGCCCGGCCGTTGGCGTCGCGGGAGCAGAGACGTCGAGGGCGGTACCGGGGTGGAAGTCGGATCGCGGCGACTGGCGGAAGTCGGGCGGCGGCGGGGTGTCCGCGGTCAGCTCGCCGAGGTCACTCAGGTGCTCGAGCCGGTCTGGGTCGTCATAGTCGTGTTGCGGGCTGCGGCCGTTGGGTCCGGCGGCGCCGAGCGAGGGGTCGAAGGCCGAGGGCCCTCCCCGCTCGTCCTGCAGCGAGTCGTCGACGGACACCGAGAGCTGCACCTCCTGGTGCAGCTGGTGCCCGAGCTCGGTGCGCACCGAGTCACGCAGGTCGTGTTCGACCACTTGCTTGGTGAACGAGTTCGGGGCCTGGATGATGGCCAGTCCTTCGAGCAGTCCGACGAGCCGGCACAGGTTGAGGTGGGACCGCTGGCGTGGAGGCATCCCCTGCTCGGCCAGCAGCTCGAGGGTGTCGCGCCAGACCGCCGCGTAGTCGAGTTCGCCGTCCGCCATGTCTTCGTTCCCTCATCGTCATCCCGGGGCACGCGGTGCTGCGGGTGGTGCACCACCGTCGGCCTGCTTCGGCTCGGCCACCGGCACCGGTTCCGGCCGGGACCGTTCGGGGCGCTCCACTTGGGACAACCGTGCCCTCCCCGAACGCATCGTCCACACACTTTTCCACATGCTGTGCGTAACGAGACTGCAGGCGAGACGGTAACAACTTGATGGCCCGGATCACAAGCGGGAGCGTCGTTCGAGGGTCTCCATCCGGGTGTCGTACGGCGTGTCGTCCCCACCGGGCGGGCTCTCGATGGGAACCTGCCGGGTTGAGGGCTGTCCATTGCAGGGCCTCCGCCGGTTTGACCGGTCGGCGCAGGCTCCCGTATTCTCGGCAGAGCCTGTTTCTCGGCCGTTTTCGCCTGCCCACCGCACCCGCGTCCTTCCGCTACACCGGACCCGCCGCGCTGGTATCCGGGTTCTCGATGACGGCCGAGCCACGGCCTGCAGTCGTCCTCGGCCCGGCACCACCTCGTGTGGCGTGCGCGGTCCGGGCGAGCCGGACCACCAGATCAATCGGAGTACTTCGTGAGCAAGCGCACCTTCCAGCCGAACAACCGCCGACGGGCGAAGACCCACGGTTTCCGTCTGCGGATGCGGACGCGCGCTGGTCGCGCCATCCTTGCCGCACGCCGCAGCAAGGGTCGCTCCGAGCTGTCCGCCTGAGGCCTTCGACGTGCTGCCGGCACGTCATCGTCTGCGCTCGTCGGCAGACTTCTCGTCGGCGGTGCGTGGCCCTGGGGGCAGCCGAACGGGCGGACGTCTCATCGTCATCCATGCCCACCGGACCGACACGCGAACGGACCAACCGTCGCGGGTCGGTCTTGTCGTGTCCAAGGCCGTGGGCGGGGCCGTGGCCCGCACGCGTACGAAGCGCGTCCTGCGTCACCAGTTGGCTGAGCGGATGACGGTGTTGCCGGCTGGTTGGGACCTGGTCGTGCGCGCCAACCCCGCGGCGGCCGGCGCGACCAGTGCCGAGATCGGTGCCGAGCTCGATCGCCTGCTTCCCCGTGCCGTTCGGGAACGGTGATGAGCCCGCCGTCGGAGGTGCGTTCGTGGAGACGGACCCTCGCGTTGCCGCTCATCTGGCTGCTCAAGGGGTACCAGTACCTCATCTCGCCGCTCACGCCACCGACCTGTCGGTTCTACCCCAGCTGCTCGGCCTACGCCGTCACCGCTCTCGAACGACACGGTCCCCTGACGGGAGGGTGGTTGGCTGCTCGTCGGCTGCTGCGGTGTCACCCGTGGAACCCCGGGGGCGTCGACCACGTTCCGCAGAGGTCCGGGGTCGGGACCCGCGCAGCGACACGACCTCCACCGCCGGGCAGCCTCCGGCCCTGATCGGCCAGCTCATTTGTCCTCGCCATCCCGGCGCCCGCTTGATCCCACCCAAGGACGACCGTGTACGACTTCTTCGTAAACCTCCTCACCCCGATCATGTGGGGCGAGGCCTGGATCATGTCGAGCTGGCACAAGCTGTTCACCATCCTGGGCATCCCGGAGGAGTCCGGCTGGGGTTGGGCCCTGTCCATCGTGGGTCTGACCATGGTCATCCGGATCATCCTCATCCCACTCTTCGTCAAGCAGATCCACTCCTCACGGCGGATGCAGCTGATCCAGCCCGAGATGCAGAAGATCCAGGCGAAGTACAAGGGCAAGAGCGACCCAGACTCCCGTCAGGCCATGACTCAGGAGACCATGGCGCTCTACAAGGACACCGGCACCAACCCGTTCGCGTCCTGTCTGCCGATCCTGCTTCAGTCACCCTTCTTCTTCGGGTTGTTCCAGGTGCTCAACAACCTGCCGCACGTAGCGGCGGGCTCGCACGCCGAGATCGGGCCGATCACCAGGTCGGTCGCCTCGGTGATCGAGCAGTCGAGCCTCTTCGGTGCACCGCTCTCGAGCCGGTTCGTGGGGTCGTCGGACCTCAACACCAAGATCCTCACCGGTGTGCTCATCATCCTGATGTCCTTGACGACCTTCACGACCCAGCGCCAGCTGATGCGCAAGAACATGCCGGAGAGTGCGCTCACCGGTCAGTTCGCCATGCAGCAGAAGGTCATTCTCTACCTGATGCCGATCTTCTTCGCCATCTCGGGGGTCAACTTCCCGATCGGGGTCCTGCTCTACTGGCTGACCACCAACCTGTGGTCGATGGGCCAGCAGTTCTACGTCATCCGCCGCCTGCCGGCCCCCGGGTCGGCGGCCGAGCGCGAGTTCGAGGACCGTCAGCGACGCAAGGGCAAGGAAGTCAAGAAGCTCACACTGAAGGGGCTCGACACCACCCCCGCGGTGGCCGTGGTAGAGGTCCCGCCGGAGGACTCGGCGACCCGTCAGCGACAGCAGCCCAAGGGCAAGAAGCGGGCGAAGCAGTCCGGACCCCCTCGACGACCCACGGACGCCGCGCCGGGGGCGAGTCCGTCGGAAAGCCCCCGCATCTGAACCCTGTCTCCCTCCGGGAGCACCGTAGGACCGGCCGTGGTGCCGGATCGAGCCACCTCCAGGAGCACACGCGACATGAGCGACACGCAGTACGACACGCAGGACGAAGAGGTCGGCGACGGGACGACTGGTGGTTCGGCAATCAGGCCGATCCCTGGGCTTGACGACCTCGGCAGCGTCTCCCCGGAGGAGGTGGCGAAGGTGACGGCGTCCGCGGAGGTCACGGGGTTCGTCACTCAGGACGACCAGGTGTCGTCAGCCGACCAGACCGACCTCGCCGAGGCTCCCGTCGACCGGGGGCCCGAGGAGGCAGCAGGAGGCATGTCCCATAGCGCGCCGGTCGCTGCCCCCGACGGCGACGACGAGGACGAGGCAGACGAGGGGGCCACCCCCGGAGCCCGACGGGGGTCCACCAGGGTGTCTCAGCTCGAGCGCGAGGGTGAGGTCGCAGCCGACTTCCTCGAGACCCTCCTCGACATCGCCGACCTCGACGGAGACATCGAGGTCGACATCGACGGCGACAGGGCCGCGGTCTCCGTCGTCGACTCTGACGAGGGTCGGGTCCCTCGTCGGCTCGTCGGCCAACAAGGCAAGGTGCTGGAGGCGTTGCAGGAACTGACCCGGTTGGCAGTCCAGACGGCCACAGGTGAGCGCAGTCGACTGATGCTGGATGTGGCGGGACACCGGGCCGAGCGACGAACCGTGCTGGTGGCCGTCGCCCAAGCCGCCATCGCGCAGGTGAAGCAGAGCGGGGAGAGGACGGCACTCGACGACATGACGGCATTCGAACGGAAGGTCGTCCACGACGAGGTGGCCGCCGCGGGTCTCGACTCCGAGTCCGAAGGGGTCGAACCGCACCGGCACATCGTCATCCTTCCGACGTGAACTGGAAGATCCTGATGCACGCGGCCGACAGCAGCCGTTTCACGTGAAACGCTGAGCCCATGGTCTCCTCCCATGACGGCGTCGACCAGTCATTCACTCAGGCCTCTGCCCTAGATGTCGAGTCGGGGACGGCGCCACCTCCGACCCCTGACGTGGCCCGGCGTCTGTTTGGGGGGCAGCTCTCACTGGCAGAGCACTACGTCGCCCTCCTGGCTGACACCGGGATCTCCCACGGCCTCGTCGGACCACGTGAGCGACCCCGGCTGTGGGACCGTCATGTGCTCGGGTGCGCAGTACTGACCGACGCCATTGCGAAACCGGCCACCGTCATCGACCTCGGGTCGGGGGCAGGACTTCCCGGACTCGTCCTGGCGATCCGACGGCCGGATCTCGCGATCACCCTGGTCGAGCCTCTGCACCGCCGAGTGGTGTGGCTGATCGACACCGTGAGCGCGCTCGATCTACCGAACGTCGAGGTCCACGAAGGTCGGGCCGAGAGCCGGTGGACCGGTCCGAGGGTGGACGTGGTGACCGCGCGCGCGGTCGCACGGATCGGGATGCTCGCTCGATGGAGCCTGCCCATGCTCGCCGGTGAGGGCCGCTTGCTCGCCCTGAAGGGTTCGTCGGCGCAGACTGAGCTCGACGAGGACGGGGCCATCCTGCGGGCAGCCGGTGCGGTGAGCTGGGGAGTGAGCCAGCTGGGGACCGACCTGCTGGACCAACCAGCCACGTTGGTCACGGTGAGTGCGGGCCACACCCCCGTCCTCCTCGAGTCAGGTGCCCAGGCGACTGGCGTCCGCGCCTCGCAACGACGCTCAGCCGCAGGATCACGACGGGGCGGTCGGCCGAAGTAGCCATACTGACCCAGGTGACCCGGATCAGCCTGCTGCTGTCGGGAAGAGGCTTGCCTCTCCGCCCTTGTCCACTGGGGCTGGTGGAAGGCGCGACAGGCACGGGACCTCGTTTCACGTGAAACGGCCATCCGGTTGCCCCCTCGCAGGTGGCTTTCACGATCTTCTGGACGACGGTGCCCCTGTGGACGCACTTCGGCCCTCGTGGGGACGGCCCTGACGATGGAGGGCTGATGGCGTGCCCGGCCCGACTCTTGACAAGCGGCCGGGCGACCCAAAGAGACTGCACTGCTTCCAGGCGCGTCGCGGTTTCACGTGAAACCCTGCTGCATCGACGCGATGCAGCCGGCCGGAGTGGATGCGGGGTCCACGAAGCTGGGCGGGTTCAGAACCTGGGCGTGGACCTGTTTCACGTGAAACCATCACCCTCGGGGTTGCCACAGGGGTGGAGAGGATCCTTACACCCCGATGTTGTTGCTGCCGTTCGGAGGCGGTTCATCCTCGTTGTGGCTGGTTTCGCCTGCCTTGCATTGAGGGGGTCAAGGAGGCACTAGGCGCTTCATACACAAATGTTTCACGTGAAACGGCAACCCCGGCCACCCGTCAGATCCTTCCCTGTCGCTGTGATTGGATGACGACGTGAACCCGAGTGTCTCTCTGCCCATCGCCCGCCGTCAGACACCCGAGACTCGCGGTGGCCTCGGCTGGCCGGCCCAACCAGAGACCGACGGCGCGGGTCTGGGGTGGGCGAGCACCTCTCACCGCGAGTCTCCCGTCTTGGAGCCAGAATCCTCCATGTCTTCCAGCGGGTTGGCAGGTGTCGGGGTCATCACGATTCCAGCGGAGCCGTTGGCTTCTGAGGGGGTGGCGCCCGAGGCGATAGCCCCTGATCCTGTGGACACCGCACCTGAGGACACCGCACTGAGGACGGTTGAGTCGACGACACCGTCGCCGTCTACTGTCAGCCCACCACGAGCCCAGACGCCCGCAGCGTCGGGACCACCCGCCACACCCGTGTCCGGTGCGCACTCCGCCGCACACCCCGGCACCAGCACCATGGCGACGGATGCCGCTGACCGCGCGGCAGCGGAGCTGGTTGCCTCGATACCCCTGGCCGGCAGTGACACCCCACTGGCACAGAGCCTTGCCGTGGACACTCGCCGGCGGCTCACCCTCACCGGCAAGCCCTTCCCCCGGCCGCTGCACACGCGAGTCATGACGGTGGCCAACCAGAAGGGTGGCGTCGGCAAGACGACGACCACCGTCAACATCGCCGCGGCTCTCGCACAGTCAGGACTGGCCGTGCTCGTGCTGGACCTCGACCCGCAGGGCAACGCCAGCACCGCGCTCGGTATCGACCACCACTCCGACGTGCCGAGCATCTATGACGTGCTCGTGGAGGACAAGCCACTCGCCGAGGTCGTGGTCCCCTGTGCCACGGTGCCCGGACTGTTGTGCGCCCCGGCCACCATCGACCTGGCTGGAGCGGAGATCGAGCTGGTGTCCTTGGTAGCCCGTGAACAGCGACTGGCGCGTGCCCTCCAGGTCTATCTCGAGCAGGCCGATGTCGACTACGTGCTGATCGACTGCCCGCCCAGCCTGGGTTTGCTGACGATCAACGCCTTCGTGGCCGCATCCGAGGTCTTCATCCCTATCCAGTGCGAGTACTACGCCCTCGAGGGGCTGTCGCAGCTGTTGAAGAACGTCGAGCTCGTGCGCAAGCACCTCAACCCCGTTCTCCGGGTCACGACCATCCTGCTCACAATGTACGACGGTCGCACCCGCCTGTCGTCCCAGGTGGCCGATGAGGTGCGTGAGCACTTCCCCGGCGAGGTCCTGCCCACGTCGATCCCTCGCTCGGTGCGCGTCTCGGAGGCCCCCAGCTTCGGCGAGACGGTCATGACCTACGACCCCGTCAGCAGTGGGGCCTTGGCCTACCTCGAGGCCGCCAGCGTGATCGCCGCTCGTGGGGCGGCCACGGCCACCGGAACCACCTCGTCCACCAACGATTCGGAGCAACCCCGTGAGTGAGAAGCGCCGTGCCCTCGGCCGAGGGCTGGGCGCCTTGATCCCGAGCCATCCCGGCGACGGGGTGCGTCCTGTTGACGTCTTCTTCCCCGACCGCCCCGGTCGTGACGCCCGTGACGGAGTGACCACTGCCGACGCAACGACCCCGCTGGCAGAGAGTGTCGGCCCGACTGAGGCCTCTCACCCGGCGGACGGTGACCCTGCGACGGTGCCGACAGACACCTCCACCGGGACGACGGCTGACGGGGCCCCTCTTCCCGCTGCGTCGGCACCGCCGGCAGCCGAGGCCTCCGCCCCGTCGGAGCCGCAGCAAGCGCTGGCCGCGGTGCCTGGGGCCTACTACGCCGAGCTCCCCGTCACTGCCATCCGACCGAACCCTCGCCAACCGCGCACGGTGTTCGACGAAGACGACATGGCTGAGCTCGTCCCCTCCATCACCGAGATCGGCGTCCTGCAGCCGGTCGTCGTCCGACGCATCCCCGACGGGTCAGAGCGGGCCGACCTGCCCCCAGGTGTCGACTTCGAGCTCATCATGGGCGAGCGTCGTTGGCGCGCAAGCGGGCTCGCGGGGTTGGAGACCGTCCCGGCGATCGTCAAGGAGACCAAGGACGACGCTCTCCTGCGCGATGCCCTCCTGGAGAACCTCCACCGCAGCCAGCTCAACCCGCTCGAGGAGGCGGCCGCCTACCAGCAGCTGCTCGACGACTTCGGCTGCTCGCAGGAGGAGCTTGCGACACGGATCGGTCGGTCTCGGCCACAGATCTCCAACACCCTGCGGCTGCTGCGCCTGCCCCCTGTGGTGGCCCGGCGCCTGGCGGCTGGGGTGCTGAGCGCCGGTCACGCTCGGGCGCTGCTTGGTCTCGACGATGCTGCCGCGATCGAGCGTCTCGCCCAGCGGATCGTGGCCGAGGGGCTCTCGGTGCGCAGTGTCGAGGAGATCGTCTCGCTGGGGGGTGACACGGAGACATCGAGCAGACGCCGCCCACGGGCCGGGGCCCGTCGGCCGCAGCTCGACGAGGTCGCCTCCCGCCTCTCGGACCACTTCGACACCCGGGTGACCGTCGCCCTTGGTCAGCGCAAGGGCCGACTGACCGTCGAGTTCGCCTCGGTCGACGACCTGCACCGCATCATGGCGGTGATGGGCCTCCCGGCCGAGTCGGCCTGACCAGACTGGTGTGCGGCCAGTCGCCCTGCGGCACAAAAGGATTGGCTGGGCTAAGGCTGTTCGAGGAGTGCCAGAGCAGGGTTGTGCTCAGGGGGCACCTGCTCGCCCGGACGTACCGGCCCGGGCGGAGTTCCGTCACCGAACGGCCGTCCCCCGAGGTCCGCGCGCCCGTGCGGCTCAGCCCACTGCTCGAGCAGGGGGCCCGCGGGCACCGCTCCCGTGGGGTTGATGTCGGAGTGCACGACGTAGTAGTGCCGCTTGATTTCGTGGAAGTCGGTCGTGTCACCGAACCCGGGTGTCTGGAACAGGTCACGCGCGTAGGCCCAGAGGACCGCAAGCTCGGTGAGCTTCTGCCGATTGCACTTGAAGTGGCCGTGATAGACGGCGTCGAAGCGGGCCAAGGTGGTGAACAGACGTACGTCGGCCTCTGTGATCGTGTCACCCACGAGATAGCGCCGGTCGGTCAACCGCTCCGTGAGGCGGTCGAGTGCGGCGAAGAGGGCGTCGTACGCCTTCTCGTACGCCGACTGCGTGCCGGCGAACCCGGCCCGGTAGACCCCGTTGTTGACCTGGTGGTAGACGTCGGCCATGACCTCGTCGATCTCGCTCCGCAGCGCTTCGGGGTAAAGGTCCGGTGCGCCCTCACGGTGGTGGGCGGTCCACTCCGCCCCGAGGTCGAGCGTCATCCGGGGGAAGTCGTTGGTGACCACCTGCCCGGTGGGCACATCAACCAGACACGGCACCGTGATGCCCTTCGGATAGTCGGGGAACCGGGCCAGGTAGGCGTCCTGGATCCGTGGGATCTGCAGCACCGGGTCGACACCACCTGGGTCGAGGTCGAAGGTCCACGACCGCTTGTCGTGCGTCGGGCCGCAGATGCCCATCGAGATCGCGTCCTCCAGCCCCAGCAGACGGCGCACGATGATGGCCCGGTTGGCCCACGGGCAGGCCCGCGCCGCGACGAGCCGGTAACGGCCCGCCTCGACCGGCCACCGCTCTGATTCCCGGGTGATCCGGTCCTCGATGTACGCCGTGTCGCGCTCGAAGGAGTCCTCCACGTAGCCAGAAGTCTGCGAAGCCATACGGCCAGCCTGCCACCGGTCGTGCAGATCCGACACCCGGTCCTCATTCCCCCGGGCGGCGTCATCAGCCACAATCAGCTATGGGCCGCGACATCCTTCCCCTCACCCTCGACCGCCTGGGCGACCTACCCGGTCGGTGCGCGCGGTGCGTCTTCTGGGAGCTCGACGCGGCGACCGGGCCCCGGGTCAGGGACCCCGGCGAGGCCAAGGAGGGCTGGCTCACCACGACGCTGCTCGACTGGGGCAGCCCGGGCCGGGTGGCCTACGTCGACGGGCACCCGGCGGGCTACCTCACCTTCGCGCCGGCCCACCTGGTGCCCCGCGCCGGGGCCTTCGCCACCTCGCCGGTGAGCCAGGACGCCATCGTGCTCATGACCGCGCGCATAGAGCCGCAGTATACCGGGCAGGGCCTCGGGCGGGTGCTCGTGCAGGCGGCGGCCAAGGATGCGCTCCGCCGGGGGGTGCGCGCGATGGAGGCCTATGGTTCCACCGCACTCACCCCGCCCGGGGGCTGTGTCCTGCCCAGCGACTTCCTGCGGGCCGTCGGGTTCCGCACCGCCCGTGAGCACCTGGCCTACCCTCGCATGCGGCTCGACCTGCGCACCGTCCTGCGGTGGCGCTCCGAGGTCGAGCAGGCGGTGGAGCGGCTCTTTGCCCCCGTACGTGGCCTCGGCGCCCCCACGCCCGTCGGTGCAGCGCACCGCGAGGACCCCGGCCCGCTCTGACCCCCCGCTCTGACCCCCCGCTCTGACCCCCGCTCTGACCCCCGCTCTGAC
>Ga0123337_10003304_pt1 | contig 17329 bp, 14 predicted proteins | sample frozenSSSSmetaG_FD_89792 | JGI IMG/M metagenome (GOLD analysis project Ga0123337, IMG submission 89792) | Glacier valley bacterial and archeal communities from Borup Fiord, Nunavut, Canada, to study Microbial Dark Matter (Phase II) -... | ecosystem: Environmental > Aquatic > Freshwater > Ice >... | reverse complement strand
TGGGATGAAAATGATAAATTGCTGCAGTCTTTTAAACTTAAGTATCCGGAATTTTTTGACTGGAATGGTTATGATATGACCCTAGTTTTCCAGAAAATGTTATTTTGGACAAATTACAAAACAGGGTTTTTATGGTATTGTAAGAATAAGTTTTATCCAAATGAAGAAGTAGCTTTTATTGATCCATTGCACCCGTATGATATTCTAAAATCCACCTTGAGATACATAGAGGCCCGATTTTCAGGGAGAAAAATAAATAAGCCTATAAAATTAAAGTTAGATAAATCTATTGGGATACATTTGAAAGATGATTTTGAACTAAGTTTATACAGCAATTTTATTCAAGAAGTCTCCAACACAGGTCAGAGTGTTTTGTTTTATGATAAAAAATTAAGAAAGGAAAAAATCAATGAACTAGGACTTGCAGAAGAAGATATAATTCTATTAGAACATGAGGGAAGGATTTTTAATTTTCCAGGTATTAAACTGGCCAAAGTTAAAGGCGAAGAATGGTATATAATCACCGAATTGGCCAGGCATTGGGAAGTTATGAATCATTGTGTTTCAAAAGCAGAGGAAATAGCCCAATCCGGCATTAAAAAAATTATAGTTAATGAGGCAGAAAACGGCATATATGGGGCTTGTATGGGAGAGGTGATGAACAAGCATGGTATTATCATGTATAATACTATGAATGGATTAAAAGCGGGCCAGGCGCAGGATGCTCATATTAATTTCAATAAATGGTTCGTCTGGGATGAACAAATGAAGAAGATGTTAATGGAAAAATGTGGATTAGATTCAAATAGATTATTGGTGTCCGGACATCTGATGGAAGATTTTGCAAATGAATATGTTTATTCAAATTCGCTTTCTATTCCAGCCTCTGTTTTAAAAGGGAAAAAAGTCATTTCTGTGTTTTCCATAAAGGCAAAAAGAGAGGCAAAATTATCGGCTTTAAATTATCTTTATGAATTAATCAGGAATGATGAATCTTTGTTTTTAATTGTAAGACCCCATCCGTCTGAAAAGGAAGAAGATTTTATCCTTTCTGGGTACGAATCTAATAGGATTCATTGGGTTAAATATAATCAGGAAAATTCAAAAACAACTCTATATGACCAAATCTGTTTATCTGATGTTTGTGTGGTCTTTGGTTCTACAGTAGCTCTTGAATGCAAATGGTTCGGAAAATCATGTCTAACATATGAACCAAGAGAAAATTCCCTATTATATTTCGTTGATGGACAAGATGTTGTACATGTGAAACAGGCTGAAGATTTTAAGTCAAAATTAGTGCAACTGCTCGAACGAAAAAAAGACGCTAAAGTTCCTGTAACTTTACAAAAAGTGGCTTCTAAAATGTTGAGTTATATAAATCAGAGCTAGTGCAAAAAATAATCATCGTAAATTATGGGCTGGGTAATCCTGCATCAATCAGGAATATGATTAAGAAAGCAGGCGCAAGTGCCGAAATAACAGATGATATTGCCCTGATTGAAAAGGCTGAAAAATTAATTCTTCCGGGAGTAGGTCATTTTGGGAAAGGAATGGAGTTGCTAAAACAAAAAAATCTCCTGGATATATTGAATAAAAAGGTTATTATAAATAAAACGCCTATTCTAGGTATATGTCTGGGTATGCAACTGATGACAAATAAAAGTGAGGAAGCGGAACATGATGGATTAGGTTGGATAGATGCAGATACGATAAAGTTTAGACCGAAAAGGGAAACATCCAAGGTGCCTAATATGGGCTGGTTGGACGTTCAGCCACAATTACAACATAAACTGTTTGACAAGTTGGAAAAGGACTGTCGGTTTTATTTTGTTCATTCATATTATGTAGTGCCTAAATCGATTCATAATATACTGGCGACATCTGTTTATGAAGATGAATATGCATGTGCCATTATTAAGGATAATATTGTGGGTGTGCAGTTTCATCCTGAAAAAAGTCATAAGTTTGGATTGCAGATGATGAAAAATTTTATTAAAATATAATTGTGAAAAGAATTAGGATTATACCAGTATTAACGATTCAGGGTCGAAAATTGGTGAAAACCGTTCAGTTTAAAAAGCCCAATTATATTGGAGATCCTATCAATGCGATTAAAATATTTAATGATAAGGAGGTAGATGAAATTGCTATAGTAGATATAACAGCTTCAGAAGAAAAAAAAGAACCTAATTATAATCTAATTGAAGAAATGGCAAGCGAGTGTTTTATGCCACTTGCATATGGAGGCGGAATTTCCAATTTTATGCAGGCTCAAAAAATATTTGCCTTAGGTGTAGAAAAAATCATACTTAATACCTCACTACAATATCAATCAAATTTAATCCATGATATTGCCGCTGTTTATGGCAATCAAAGCGTGGTTGTTTGCTTGGATATCAGGAAAAATATATTCGGCAAACGAGAGTTGTATTTTTCATCTGGGAGTGTAAAATCAAAAAGACCATATATGGAATTGGTTCAGGAATATGTGAAGGCTGGTGCCGGTGAAGTGATTGTTCATGATATTGACCGCGATGGCACATTTTCAGGTTATAATGTAGATTTGATTTCAGAAATTGCGGAGAAGATATCAGTTCCGGTTATTGCATTAGGGGGTGCCAATTCTGTGCAAGATATAAATAATGCTGTTTTAAATGGCAGAGCAAGTGCCGCAGCCTGTGGTAGTTTATTTATTTATAAGAATAATGACCCTAAGTCTATTTTGATTAATTATCCTTCACAGGAAGTATTGGAAAAAGAAGTATACAGACATATTATATGAAAGACTACCAACAATGCACGCATTGTATTTTAGATACAAATGACGACCCTTCCATTCTATTTGATCAGAATGGCATTTGTAACTATTGCAATAATTATAAAATAAAATTTATTGATAATGCACCATCAAGTGAGGAAAACAAAACCAGACTTGAGACTGCACTAAAGGAGATAAAAGCAGCAGGGAAAGGTAAAAAGTACGATTCAATTATGGGACTCAGTGGGGGAGTCGATAGTTCCTATTTGGCTTTTAAAGCAAAAGAATGGGGATTAAATCCTTTATTGGTTCATTTTGACAATGGGTGGAATTCTGAATTAGCAGTCAAAAATATTGAAGGAATAATTAATAAAACAGGATTCGATCTATACACTTATGTGGTGGATTGGGAGGAATTTAAAGATTTACAGTTGTCCTATATTAAAGCTTCTGTATTGGACTGGGAGATACCTACAGATCATGGTTTTTTTGCAATGTTGCATCAACAGGCGGGCAAACATAATATTCGTCATATTCTTACCGGACATAATCATCAGACAGAAGCAATTTTGCCAAAAACAATGAGGTGGAGCAAAATGGATACAGCAAATATTATTGATATTCACAATAAGTTTGGTAAAATTAAATTGCGCACTTTTCCTATGATGAACTTTTTTCAATATATTTATCTTCAGAAGGTGAAAAAAATCAGTAGAGTAAATTTGTTGGAATTTATCGACTATAATAAGGATGAAGCTAAAGCGCTTATTATTAAGGAGTTTGATTGGAGAGATTATGGTGGAAAACACTATGAATCAATTTTTACGAGATTTTATCAGGGATATGTCTTAAAGGAAAAATTTGGATTTGATAAACGCAAGGCACATTTGTCAAATCTGATTTGTTCGGGACAAATATCAAGGGAACAAGCCTTGCAGGAAATAGCGACTCCACCTTATGACCCACAGCAACTTGCAGATGACAGGGAATATGTCATAAAAAAACTTGAATGGAATGAAGTGGAGTTTAATAAAATGATGAATACAGCACCGGTATCGCATCTTCATTATAAATCTTATGAAACAGGACTTTACAGGCAGCATGAAAAGTTTATGCAAAGAATAAAACCAATAACACGTATTATAAAAAAACTGGTGGGGTGAAAAAATTACTCGTTATTTCATTTACATTTCCACCTATAGAAGGCATCGGTGGTAGAAGATGGGCAAAGTTTTCAAAATATTTATTGAGAGAAAATATTGATGTTCAAATACTTACAGCTAAATTGCCAAGTACTATTCCTTCGGAATGGACTGATGATATCAATAGACTTCAAATAGAGAACAGAATACATTTTTTTGACACCCACTATCCAGAAGTATTAGTTAAACCTCCTCAATCAATTCTTGATAAGTTGCTTTACAGGCTTGCCCTCTATCGCGTTAAATCTAAAATTAAGGGCAGTTTTTATGATAAATCTGCTCTTTGTAAAGGTCCATTTTTAGCGGCTGTTACATCCTTTATAGAAAAAGGATTTAAGAATATCATATTGAGTGTCGGGCCTTTTTATTTTGCATCATTTTTGCCAGAACTAAAAAAGAAATTTCCGAATATTAATATTATTCTTGATGTGAGGGATCCATGGACCAATAATAAAACTTCCTTTGGATACTCAACTTTACATAAAGAGCGGTTTGAAGTAGAAAAAATAGCAGAAAAAAAAGTAGCGTTAGGCTACGATTTTATTGTTTCTGTTGCAGATGATATTGGTCAATATTTTATCAATGAATATAAAATTTCTCCTGATAAAGTTTTAACCGTTAAAAATGGTTTTGATACGGAGGATATACCTCCGGCAATTCATCTGGGAAATTCAAAAAAACATATTGTTTTTACAGGGAATCTATATGAAAAAGCAAACCCTTCATTTCAGATGTTTTATCATCAATTAAGGGATTTGAAGAGTCAAAGGCCAGATTTATTCAGAGATTTCGAATTTCATTTTTACGGAGAAATTCATCCAAGTATGCAACATTACTTTACCGAGGACTTAAATCTTTTTTTTCATCAAAAAATATCACTTAAATCGGTATATGAAAAAATATCAAATGCCAGTGCGTGTTTGTTGTTCCTAACAGATGACCTGAATTATTCTTTCAGCACAAAATTTTACGAATATCTATCACTTAAAAAACCTATTCTTGTTTTCTCTAAACCTGGCAAAACAGGTCTTTTTGTTGAAGAAAACGGAATTGGAAGACAAATGGATGGAAATAACCTTTCTGAAGTAATAGAATCACTTGATGATAATAAGTTTTATCGCCAATCAATTGACATATCAGCTTATGATGTCGAGAATTTAACCAAACAATATTTAACCCTTATCCATTGAAAAAAAAGAAAATTGTAACAGTTGTAGGCGCACGGCCTCAGTTTATTAAGGCCGCAGCTCTTAGTAAAGCTATTCTTTCAAATGATAATATGGAGGAGATATTAGTGCATACAGGTCAGCATTTTGATGAAAATATGTCCAATATATTTTTCAGAGAGATGAAAATCCCTGAACCTAAATATCAGTTTTCAATTAATGGATTAAATCATGGTGCGATGACCGGAAGAATGCTTGAAAAAATTGAAGAGGTAATATTGTTGGAAAATCCGGACATTTTATTGGTCTATGGCGACACAAATTCAACATTAGCAGGAGCCTTAGCTGCTAAAAAACTAAAAGTCAAAGTTGCTCATGTTGAAGCGGGTTTACGGAGCTATAATATGTCAATGCCAGAGGAAATAAACAGAATTTTGACCGATAGGATTTCTGATTATTTATTTTGTCCCACAGAAAAAGCAGTAGAAAATCTAAAGCATGAAGGATTTGAGCATTTTAAATCCATTATCAGGAATTCAGGTGATATTATGTTTGATAGCATGTTGCTGTTTTCTAATTTCATTGAAAATAGTTCAGAATATGTGAAGGAAATAGCCTTAAAACCATTTATTTTATGTACACTTCATCGTGCTGAAAACACCGATGATCTAGATCGTCTAAATGCCATATTTGCTGCACTGAATGTGATTGCAGAAGAAACAAATATTATCATGCCGCTTCACCCAAGAACCAGACAAAAAATTCAAGAAATTCAACTCCATCCCAATCTGAATATTATAGACCCGGTCGGGTATTTTGAAATGCTGTATTTGCTAAAATTTTGTAATCTGGTAATGACCGATAGCGGAGGATTGCAAAAAGAGGCATTTTTTAATCGCAAATTTTGTGTCACTTTAAGGGATGAAACGGAATGGGTAGAACTAGTTGATAGTGAGTGTAATATATTATCTGGAGCCGATAAGGTCCAAATTATATCAGCCTATAATCTATTGAAGAACAAACATTTCGTCGAAAACAAACATTTTTATGGCGATGGACAGACCTCGCAATATATTATTAAGACACTTCTTCAAGAATGAATAGGAATGTGTTGACATTAATCATAAGAAAATCATATTCATTGCATTTACTTTGCAGCAAATAAAACTTTATGCAGGAACAATTGGAACACCATCCATATATTAAGGAAATTTTATCATTGGAAAAACAATACCATGATAGGAGAGAATTCCATCATCATGCTGAAAAAACTATTCAAGCAATGGGTGCGGACGATGAATTCCTAAAAATGGTTATAAAAAGAAATTTTGAAGACTCCGGTTATCATAGTCAGAAATGGAGTTTGTATAATATTCCTTTCTTTTATATATACGAAACAGCAGATTTTAATTTGAAAATTCATTTTTTCCCTACCATGAAAAACTATGTAAAAGGAACTGCTGCCCATTGTATTCATCATCACAATAATTATATACTTACAACCACTGCTATTTTTGGTTCCGGATATGAAACCATGTTGTTCGATAAGCAAGTGAATATGGACCCTTCGACTCTGCAAACAACTTTGAAATTGTCAAAACAATTTACACAAGTTGATTTTCCGGTTCATACTGTGGATGCCTGGCAACCTCATTTGGTTTATAATCCCCAATTGTTTTCGGCTACATTACAACTATGGACGCCTGATGAAAAACGGGCGACAGATAATTTAAGAACAAATCCGATTCTAAAAGCGATAAAGACACCTTTAAGACAATTGATTTATGCATTAGGTATGGAAAGGACCTTTGGAATTGCGGCTAAAAAAACTTACCAATGGTATCCGGATGGAAATCATTTTAAGGCAATTGAAGAAGATGAATATTTTGAACCTACTAGAAAGACCATCGGAGAAGAGGTTAATAAATACAGCATGCAAACCGTTTTTTATTTTATTCAGAAGAGAAATCTTATGGACGAAGATTTATTCAACAAGTTGAAAAATGATTCAACCACTCCTCATTATTATTTGCCATTTATAGATAATATTCTAAAGGGTGAAACAATACCTGAAACTTTTTGTAAGGAAACAATTAATATTCCTCAAAAAACCTATAATATGCAGGATGTACTCAATGCCTTGGATAATTAATCAGGACAATTGATTTCTGCACCTATTCTTCAAATGAGAATCATCTATTATTCTCCACACCCTACACATGATATTGTGAGCGAAGTAGGGTATTCTACCCACCAAAGAGAAATTATTAACGCCTTAAGACAAGCAGGACATGAGGTAATTACAGTCATTATGGGAGGTGATAATGCCAGTGATCACAACCAAATATTTCTTCAGAAAACAAAAATATCTAAGCTCAAGAAGTATCTAAAAAAAATTGCCCCTAAATTTATCTGGACAAGCCTTAATAACTATAAACTTATACAGCACGACAGAGAAGCGTCGAAAAGGCTTGAGGAGGCTATTAAACAGCATATACCGGACTTAATTTATGAAAGATCAGAGTATCTTCAGGATTCAGGAGCAAGAATGGCTAAAAAATATAATATTCGTTATTTTTTAGAAGTTAATGCACCTTTTGTTGAAGAAATGAGACATTTTGAAGGTTATTCCCTCTACCAGGATAAAGCACATGCTGTGGAACAATATAAATTGGATAATGCCTCTAAAGTATTTTCTGTTTCTTCTGCATTATCTCATTTTTTAATCAAAAGATACCGGTGTAACGCAGAAAAAATTATTCTCCAACCCAACTGTATTAATCTTGGCAATTTAAACATCAGTGTATCGGACGGAGATAATTTAAGAAAAAACTTACAGATTGGTAATGAAAAGGTGATAGGTTTTGTTGGTTCTATTTTTCCTTATCACGGGGTGGATTTATTGATTAAGGCATTCTCACAAGTTTATAAACAAAACCAGGGCATTAAATTGCTAATTGTTGGAGATGGCAGTATTTTGGGCGATTTAAAGCAATTATCAAAACAATTACAGATTGAAAAACACATCATTTTTGCGGGCAAAATACCTCACAAAGATGTATATGACTATATTCGGATAATGGATATTTGCGTGATGGCAAAGTCTAATTGGTATGGCTCTCCTGTGAAAATATTTGAGTACGGTTTAATGAAAAAACCCATTATAGCTCCTGATACATCGCCTGTAAGGGATGTGATGACGCATAATGAGTCTGGACTTATCATAAAAAACAGTGAATCCGCGTTGGCCTCAGCTATTCATCTTTATCTTAATGACCACTTATTAGCCCAAAAATGCGCTGACAATTTTCACAATCTTGTAGTTAAAGAGTATACGTGGGAAAAAGCGGCAAAAAGAATAATAGAGGAATGCGCATAGCACTTTTAACAGACGGAATATATCCATATGTCATGGGCGGAATGCAAAGACATTCTTATTATCTTGCAAAATACCTTAGCAAGAGGAAAATTTACGTCACCCTTATTCATTTTAATGAAAGCCGCTTTGATATCAATAAGCTTGAACTGTTTACTGAAGAAGAAAAGTTATATATTGAAAATATTGTCATTCCTTTTCCTCAAGGCGATAAATTTCCAGGGCATTATATCCGCTCCTCATATCAATATTCCAGCTTAATTTATGATGCAATAAAGTCGAGAATTAATGAGTATGATTTTATTTATTCTAAAGGCTTTAGTGCTTGGAAACTTATAGAAGAAAAAAAACGAAATCCAAGTGGTTTTCCCCCAATAGGTGTAAAATTCCACGGGTACGAAATGTTTCAAAAGGCTAGCAAGCTGATTATTATATTTCATCAGTTAATGCTTAAACGACCTGTTAAGTGGATTTCTCTTAACGCAGATTATGTGTTCTCATACGGCGGTAAAATCACAAAATTAATTAATAGGCTTGGCGTAAATGCCAACCGGATTTTAGAAATTCCTGCCGGAATTGAAGCAAACTGGTTAATAGATAACATTACACCTTCAATTGGGAAAATCAATTTTACATTTTTAGGGCGTTATGAGAGACGAAAGGGTGTTGAGGAGCTCAATAAAGCTCTAAAAATGATGATTAAAGAAAATGTTGAATTTGTTTTTAACTTCATAGGACCATTTAATGACAATGAAAAGATAATTGCGGATAACATCATGTATCATGGTGTAATAAATGAAAATGTGGAATTAAAAAAGCAACTGGATACAACTGATGTGCTTGTCTGTCCAAGTTGGAGTGAAGGGATGCCAAATGTAATTCTTGAAGCTATGTCGAGAGGATGTGCTATTATTGCATCTGATGTTGGAGCTGTTTCTCTGATGGTCAGTCAAACAAATGGAATTTTGATTGAACCCGGTAATATTGATCAGCTTTTTAATGCATTGAAGCAAATGATACATATGGAAAGGATTCAATTAGACGAAATGAAGAAAAAATCTTTAGAAAAAGTGAAGGAAGAATTTGTTTATGATATCATTATAGATAAGTTTATCAGCACTATTGAAGCAGTCGAAAAATAGTTAAAATGATTGTTAAAGAATATGAAGACCACTATTTGGACAATGTCATTACATTGTTTGTCGAGGAATATAAAGTGGAATTTGAATCCTATAAAGAGAGTTTTATTCAGTTTTTTGAACATCCATTTCAAAAGGAAAATTGTCTCAGAATTGTTGCCATAAACGAAGACAATGAAATTATGGGATTTCAGTCGTTTTTTTATTGGCCTTACACAAAAGACAATAAATCCTATAAGATATATCAATCCGGGAGTTCTATTGTTTCAAAAAAAGCCCGTGGTAAAGGCGTTTTTCAAAACATGTTGAATTTTGCGGATACCATGCGGAATAAATATGAAATTGATTTTTTTATTGGTTTTCCTGTCGAAGCATCATATAAAAGTTTTATGTCAAATGGATGGAATAACCCATTTGATGTGCAATGGTATATGAAGGTTAAAAATCCATTTGGGTTTTTGTTGTCATGGATGTATCCAAATAACAATCAATTGTCAATTCAAGGACCTTTTAGTTCTCCAGAGCTTAAGCTTGAAAATTCTCGGGAGTTTCTTGATTGGAGGCGGAGTTATCAAAATGGAAAATATAGGATCTTTTCATTTAGTGAAGGTTCAATGATATTTGAGGTCAATCATAAGGTCAATAAACGGAAAAAAGTCTTCAACGAATTGATTATCGGCGAAATATTAATGAATTCAACCGATGAGGCCTTTAAAGATAAAGCCTTTAAAAAGTATAAAAAGTGGCTTTTTTTTCAACTGGATATTAGTATAGTGTCGTTCTGCACAAATAATGAAAATGATAATTTATCAAGGAGAATACTCGATATCGGGCTAAAAAAACTTGAAAATAAAATATATTTTATAACGAAATATGCAGACCTGCTAAAGCAGGAGGATTGTTTGCTGTATAGGTCTGATATTGATACCTGGTAATATGATGGGAAGAATTATAAAAAGCATTCTGGGTATCCTTGAACGATTCTTGTTTTTCCTTGATTTTAAGAGAAAAGGGATATATATTATCAATTATCATGGAACCTCTAAAAATATGATGGAGAATTTTGAACTTCATTTGAATTATTATCTAAAGCGCTTCCATGTTTTAAGTCCTGATGAATTTGAAGTTATATGTAAAGATTCTAAACTTCCACCTTTATCCAAACCTCTATTGGTATTAACCTTTGATGATGGGATGGAAAACAATAAATATGTCATTGACTTATTAGATAAAAAAAATATAAAGGCTTATTTTTTTGTTATCCCGTCTTTCATTAATAGTGAAGAGCCGGAGAATTACCTCTCCACATTTATCCGGCCGGGTTATATCAATAAAAACGAAACAGAACCCGAGGATTTTAGACCTATGGGTTGGGAAATGCTAAAAAAAGCAGAATTTAATGGCCATAAAATCGGCTCTCATACCTATTCACATACACTAGTGAAAGAGGACAATGAAGAAAAGTCTGCTTTTGAAATTATACAATCTAAAAAAGCTATAGAGGGGAACTTATCTATTGGCGTGCCATATTTCTGTTCGATTAATAATACTTCGCTTTCTGTTGGTAAAAGCCAGGAAGATTTAATACATCAAAACTATAGTTATCACTTCACAACATATTATGGAAATAATTTTCCACTTCCTCAGGTTTACAGCCTGGAAAGGGTTAATATTGAGGCATATTGGCATATGAACGAAGTGTATTTTGCCTTAGGAAACATAAGAAAATTACTGATAAAAAAATAAAATAATGATAAAAAAACTACAGAATTTAAATCTTCAAATTTTACTTGTCTATGTCTTGCTCGTTTTTCCAATGTTTTATTATGTATACAAATTTGGCGTTTTACTTATGGGGTATGATGATGTAAAATCTTACCTGAAATTATACGAAAATCTGAATTCACCAGAGGTGCCAGCACCTTTTAATATGCGCCTTATCAGTGCTACCTGCATACATTATATGGATAAATTGGGTCTGATGTATCCAACAGAATGTTCTATTGATGCATATCCTTTAGTTAACAAACGTATTTTCTTCAATAGTATATTCTTTAACTTTTTCTGCATATCGGCGACTTCTTATTCGTTGTTCATGATATTTATAAAACTAGGGTTTTCAAAAATCATGTCATTTATTGCCGGTGTAATATATTTGTTAGGTTTCGGAACTATTTTTTATCTCATGATGCCGGGTCCGGATGCTTTATCTGTATTGATTTTTACTTGGCTTGTTTATCATTATATCCAACGCAGTTATTGGGTATTGCCTTTCTTTGTTGCATTGATATTCCAACGGGAATATTACTTTCTGGTATTTATGGTCATATCGCTGATGGATTTTTTCAAATTCGGCAAAAACAAATATCATCTCTCTGTTTTTATTTTCTCAATTCTTTCTTTTGGCGCATATTTTATATTAAGAAAAACAATATTTCATACAACACATTGGAGTCATCAGACAAGCCCGGAATTTTTATGGTCTACACTCTGGGAAAATGACCTCAAATTAATTCCCTTAATCAAACAAAGTTTAATGACAATGAATGTCTTTCTTATTTATATATTCATTTTGATTTATAAGAAATTTAAGGGTTTCTCTATCAATAAACACAATCTGTATGTGTCATTATTGTTGTTGACACAAATTACAATTCTGAGTTTTGCGGCCACATTCGGTACCAATAACGGAAGATATTTTTACCTGAATATTCCTTTTTTCCTTTATTTTATACTTCTAGAACTAAAGCCATTTAAATTGGTTCTGACCACAGAAGAATCAAGTCCTTCTTAATAGATTATTTATACTGTAGATTTTTCTTTTCAGCGAGTCTCTTTTTAACTATTTTATAACTAAAATAGTAAATAAAAAAGAACAGAAAAAATCCATTTCCAAAATAATTGCCTGTTCTCACAAGTCGCACAATAATTAAAATAAATATTCCCTGATTTATCAAGGTATAGTCTGATAATTCTTCATCATCATACCCTTTTCTTCTTAAAAAGTTCTTAAATAAAAAGGTAAAAAACAATCCCAATCCTAGAAATCCGGTCTCAGACAATAATCTAACAAATAAGGAATTTGCATCGGCAGTATTAAATACACCATAACGTATGACAAAATCATTGTCAAAGTATTTGCTAAAATGTTTGCGATAATTGGCTTCATGTGTTCCCAAACCACTACCTGTAAGAGGATTTTCCGAAAAAGACTCTTTCGCAATGACAAAATTGGAATAAAGGGCAAAACTGCTGGTATTTAATTTTTCAAGATCCTTCTTTTGGGTCGAATTATTGGTAAAGGCTGCTAAGGTCTGGGTATATTTGATGTTAAATTCTTTCCATTCAGTCTGTATATTCGAGAAAGAATAACTTATCAGCAATAAAAAAACTGGTAGAAAAATAATCTTCCAACTGTTAAGCGATAAAAATTTCTTGTTATATAACCAGAATAGGACAATTCCGCCTATTCCTATTACTCCAGCTGAAGAAAAAGTGAGTACAAAGCACAAGGAAATGGAAAAAAGAAGAATATAATTGTTGTATTTACTATTGATGCGTTGAAAATTTGTGGTCTTTGAAAACACAAAAAACAAAGCCGGTAAAAGAACAACAGCTAGAAAATACGGTTCGCCCATAATGCCGAATATTCTATAAAAACCCATATCTGTCATTCTCATTTTCGCATTGATGTGAATACCGTTCAGGTTGAGAAACTCTTCAAGTAAGCCCTCTAAAGCCACAAAAAAGGCGAGAAAAACATACATTCGGAAAATTTTCTTTATCTCATAATTATTATAAACAATAAAGGTATAGTAGGCAATGGAAGTGAAAATTAAACCAATGATTTGTTTCGTAACGCCTAAAGAATAAGAATCGGACAATAAACTTGTTACAATAGTGGAACCTATCAACAGCACAATTGAAATAACAAACCACCTTGGTATAAGATTAATCGATTTCATTGTTCTGAGGTAATAAAAAATACTCAGAATAAAGACCAGGTAATAAACATAAAAATCAAAAGGTATTCGGTAACGTAAAATAATAAAATCGTCCATAAAAACAGAGGCTACCATGGCCCAATTTATTATGTTTTTGAATTTCATGAATTAAGTTTAATCTTTGCAAAAGTAAAAATTTTGCGCGTATTAATACTATATACTGAACTTGCCGGATATGTTTTAGGTAATATTAGTAGCTTTTTAAAATCATACAATACTGCGGAAGTACTTATAATCCATTACCCTGTTAACCCCGAAGCCCCATTTAATTTTAGTGATTTATATGGAATTAAATTCGTAGATAAGAGTCAGATAAATGATGAAACACTTATAAAACTGGTCAATGATTTTAATCCTAACGCTGTATTATGCTCTGGATGGGCTGATAAAACTTACCTCAGAATTGTCGGAGGATTGCCTCAAAAAACAAAAAGGGTAATCTGTCTGGATAATCAATGGAAGGCTAGCTTGAAACAATATATTCTGGTTTTAATTGCACCATTCTGGCTTTTAAAGATATTCAAATATGCATGGGTGCCCGGGGAGCCCCAAAAACAATATGCAATGAAACTAGGTTTTAAAGCAACTAATGTTTTTACCGGCTTATATCCGGCTGATTCTGAATTTTATGGTCATATAGGACGATTAAAACTTTCAAATAAAAAAGCATATCCTAAACAGATGATCAGTATAGCGCGTTACATAGCGCAAAAAGATTTGCCAACGCTTTGGCATGCCTTTATTGCGGCAAATAATGATACTGGGAATCAATGGACTTTGAATTGTTTTGGTTTTGGTGAGTTATTTGAATCAAGAATTATTGATCCGTATATTCATCATTTGGGATTTAAACAGCCGCGTGAACTGGAAAAATATATAATTGATGCAGGTGTGTACGTTTTGCCAAGTATATATGAACCATGGGGAGTCGCAGTGCATGAAATGGCATTGAGCGCTCTTCCTATGGTGCTGAGCGACAAAGTTGGCGCGGCATCAATGTTCCTGTCAAATAAGAATGGATTTGCTTTTCAGGCAGCTGATGTAAAAGCACTTGAAAAAGTCTTGTATAAATTTATGCAGATGGATGATGAGCAATTATGGACAATGGCTGAAGCAAGTTATAACTCAGGACTCACATTAACCAGCAACGATTGGTCCTTAACATTAAAAACAATAATAGATAAGTAAAATGTGTGGAATAAATGGTGTCATAAGGCTAATAGATAAGCTTAAAGCAGAGAAGGATGTAGCTGCCATGAATCAAACTGTGAAACATCGTGGTCCTGATGATAGTGGGCAATTCACAGATTATTTTGTTTCATTGGGGCATAGGAGATTGTCAATTATTGATTTGTCTTCAGCCGGTCACCAACCCATGTTTTCCAAGGATGAATCTATTGTTGTTGTTTTTAACGGGGAAATATATAACTTTAAAGACATAAGGGGTCAAATAGGAGATTATCAATTTAATACACACACTGATACAGAAGTTATTATCGCTGCTTATCTCAAATGGGGTATATCTTTTATTCATCATTTAGATGGGATGTTTGCCATTGCTTTATATGATAAAAAAGAAGAAAAAGTTTTTTTAATCAGAGATAGACTGGGCGTAAAACCAATCTATTATCACCAGTCAGCTGCCAACGAAATTTATTTTTCCTCAGAAATCAGGGGAATACGCGCAGTTGATGGCTTTAAAGGCGAATTGGATAGGGAATCCATATATGAGTATCTGACTTATCAGACGGTAACAAGCGAAAATACATTGGTGAAAGGTGTAAAAATGCTGGATGCCGGAACTTATGCCGTTATTTCCAAAACAAGCTTTGATATTCAGACTTATTGGTCGCCTCAATACCAAACCAATAATAACCTAAGCTACGAGAATACTGTTAAAGATGTTAGGGAATTGTTATTTCAGGCTGTCGAAAAACGCATGATGTCGGATGTTCCTTTTGGAGCATTTTTATCCGGAGGAATTGATAGTAGTGCGATTGTGGCAGCAATGTCAGAGTGCGGTGTCAAGCCGAACACATTTAATATAAATTTTTCGGAAGGTGAATTTTCTGAAGCACAGTATGCAAGATTAATTGCAAAGAAATTCAATACAAATCATACCGAGCTTAATCTAAAACCCGAATATTTTCTGAGTTTATTGCCTGCTGCTGTTCATGCGCTCGATCACCCAAGTATAGATGGCTTAAATACATTCATTGTTTCAAAAGCAACAAAAGAGGCGGGGATTTCAGTTGCATTATCCGGTGTGGGAGGCGACGAGTGGTTTGCCGGTTATCCTGTTTTTAAAAGAATTCATCATAATGAGTTAAGTAAATTTAAAGCGATACCGAAGTTTTTAAGACTTCCCGGTTCAAGAATTTTAAATGCGCTTTCAAAGAATGAAGGATGGTCAAAAAAACTGGAATTACTGGGCTCAGAACTCAATAATTCAGATTTGCATAAGGCAGAAAGAAAGCTATTTACAAATGATCAAATCAAGAGTTTATTGAATAAAACAAATACCAGAATTGTCACAAAGGATTCCATCAAAAACATTTCAGATTTATCCATTGAGGAGTGGAAATATTATCTGATGCCGATATTATTGAGAGATACAGACCAGATGGGCATGGCTCATTCTTTAGAAATCCGTGAACCATTTCTCGATTATAAATTAGTTGAATATTTGTTATCTGTTCCTGATAGCTTTAAATTTGGACCAAAACCGAAACAATTATTGGTATCAGCGATGGGAAATTTATTGCCTGATGAAATTGTTTCCCGACCCAAAATGGGATTTGTATTGCCTTATGAAATATGGATGAAGAATGATTTGAAACCATATGTTAAAGAAGGTTTAAATATCCTTAAAAATCATGAGTTGTTTAATGAAAGAGGTATTTCAGGTCTTGAAGAGAAATATTTTGAAAAGAAAAATCTGGTTAAATGGAATATGATTTGGAGCCTTGCTGTTTTAGGTCATTGGATAAATAATAACAAAATTGAGTAATTTGAAAACCATACTCATTTTTGCTGATTGGTATACACCGGGTTATAAAGCAGGAGGACCAGTACAATCTGTTTATAATCTTGCTCAACTTTTAAGCAAATATTTTATTGTTAGGGTAGTTACCACAAATAAAGATTTAAACTCTTCGGAACCTTATCCAGATATTGAACCTAATGCATGGATTATGTTGGATAAGAATCACTTTGTTCAGTATTTAAATCAGGATAAATTAAACAGACATTTTATTAAACAATTAATTAATGAAAATAGGGATAATGTCATTTTAATCAATGGATTATTTTCATTTTATTTTAGTGTATTGCCTGTATTTTATTCCTTGTTATTTAAAAATAGTCGCACGTTTATTGCTGTGAGGGGTATGTTGCACAAATCTGCTTTATCTGTAAAGCCATTAAAAAAACAGATTTTTATTGCTTTTGCAAGAGGTTTCGGTTTATATAAACATGCAGTTTTATTGTCAACAAATGATCAGGAATCCATTGAAATTGCTAGAATTTTTGGTGGTATGAAGATAAATATTGCACCGAATATACCTTTATTACCCAAAAATTATTTTTTGCAAGACTTTAATTTTAAGGGATCTGATAAAATGATTCGTTTATTATTTCTTGGCAGAATATCTCCGGAAAAGAATCCGCTAGTTTTACTTGAAG
>Ga0123337_10003298_pt1 | contig 17352 bp, 28 predicted proteins | sample frozenSSSSmetaG_FD_89792 | JGI IMG/M metagenome (GOLD analysis project Ga0123337, IMG submission 89792) | Glacier valley bacterial and archeal communities from Borup Fiord, Nunavut, Canada, to study Microbial Dark Matter (Phase II) -... | ecosystem: Environmental > Aquatic > Freshwater > Ice >... | reverse complement strand
TGGTTGGGGGGGTTGTGGGGTGGGTTCGCGGTGGGAATTGACAGAAGAAAAGGGGGGGGGGTGGGGGTGGAAGGGGGGGGGAAGGAAAGGGAAGAGGGGGGGGGGGGGGGGGGGGGGGTTGGATATGCTTAACGGGAATTGTAGGGATTTGTTGGATTGTGTAAATTAGCGCCAGGAGTTCAGGATTCGGAGTTTGGGATAAGAGATTCGACGTCGGAGCACATGAGGAATGGGAAATTCAATCATCATCATCATCATCATCAGCGCCCAACGAGCCATGCCCGCCATCATGTTTGCAAATGCAACCATGCCATAAACTCGTAAATGCCATCATCTATCCTGCCTCTTTTCTTTCCAACCAGATCCTGCCTTCCCCGTCTAGCCCCCCGCACCACTCCCTTTCTTCTTCTTATCCTCAATCAACTCAATATTATCCTCCGGAATAACGCCCTCATACTTCTCCAACAAGAACTCCTCGATCTCCTCACTCACATCGCCCTGCACGACGATCTCCTCCCCCCCACTCGCCGTCTTCGTCACACTACTGCCCGTCGCGAACTTCTTCCCAAAGTCCTTGGACACCCTCTTCAGGTCGAGGCCGAACAGCTCCAGCCCGGCCACGGCCGTCACGTACTTGCGCTTGTTGCGCTCGACGCGGCGGATCTGCACGCGCGACGACGCCAGCGCCGACGCCTGCTTCTCCTCCGCGGCGGCGGCCTTGGCGGCCTTCTTGGCCGCGTCCTTCGCGGCGCGCTTCTGCGCGTCGAGCGAGAGCGACGAGGTCGCTGCTTCGAGGGCGTCTGGCCGGGGGGTTTGGTCGTCAGCGGGACCTTTTGGGGAAAAAGGGGGGGGGGGACGAACCAGCGGACCAGAGACGCTCGTACGTGGCCGGGTGGGTCTTCTCGAGCCATTCCTGGCATTTCTTGACGGTGCCGCCGAATTCGCAGAACTACGTGCCGGCGTGCGTCAGCGTGTGTGTCTCCCTCGCGTCTCCGACATCCCATCCCATCCAAGCCCCCGTCCTTGCATGGGCGGGCGCGGCGTGCCTACCTCGGGTGGTAACGAGCACACTGTCTACGTCAGTCTCGGTGTGCGGCGCGGGGCGGGCTCGCTGCTGCGGCGGCGCGGGAACGGGGGGACAGCGAGGGAGGGCGGACGTACCTCCGCAGTATACTACGTGTCTGGATTGCGGCTCGGCGTGCGCTGCTGCGGTGTCGACGTCTGCCATTGTTGTGTAGGTGGGTGTGGTGTGTTGAGTTGGAGGTGGTCGTGAGAGCGTTTGGATGGAGGGGTAGCTGGGACTAGCGCGGAGTGGTTGTGGTGGGGCAGGTTTTTCGACGAGGGGTTGTATTTTATGTCGGGCGCGTGTTTACTTGGACGGTGGGTTTCTGGAATTCCATTTTCTCTGCTACTCTGCGTCGTAATTCTTGAGGTAAATGGGGCTTCTCTCTATGGATTTATCTAGGGAAGGTCGAGCATTTATTTGTGCTTCTTGCGCTGTTCCTGTGGATCTTACCATCTATCTTCTTCGATCTTTCGATTTCGCTAGAACTTCACAAATATCGAAAATAAAAATAAAAATAAAATATAGATTTTCAGTGATGGAAGCAACGCATTTCGATCTCTACGAGATTTATCAAAAGAAACTTCAGCAGCATCTGAAGCGCTATATATAATATACATTATTAAAACCAAATCCATCCCCTCCTCTATACGCATCAATCACCATCTCCCCTTCTCCTCCCACAGAACTCCTACACCTCTTCCCTGCCGACGGAAAATCTAGTCCTCTCTAGTTTATAACCCCATCAAACTCTCCCTCGCCAGAGACCTCACTATGGATGATTTGCCCGGGGGGGGGGGGAGAGGCGGACAATCCCTACGTCGAAGAGCAAACTCTCATTGAAGGTTAGGGACTCGTCTGCATCCCACGATAACGCGAATGCTCCAGAGGATGGGCAAATGGGCAAGAGCGACGTTGCAGTGCTGGATGGTGACAAGAGGGGTGAGGATGGCGAAGAGAGGGGTGAAGAGACTGGGAAAAGAGGCGGAGGGAGGGAGCGGTGGCCGTGGGAAAGATATTAGTAGCGGCAACGGAGGGTGGAGAGGGAAAGGAGGCGCTCTGGTCTCAGGGATGATGGATCTTCTGGTTAGAGTGGAAACGCAGGAAACGCTATGGGGACAAAGACTTCGATTTACTGCAGTTGCATTTGCCCATCTGTTCGTGTGATGTTGTTCAAGAGAAGGGGAGAGGACAAGGATGTATACAGGAGTGTGGAAAAGCATTTGAGAAGTAAGAAGAAGGATACGGAAAATTGTTCGTTGATCTACCTGCTCTATGTTTCGGGGTGATTGCTGTGTGAAAACGTTCTCGAAAACCCTGAACGTACTTCAGAGTCTCATGGTCGATGTCCATCCCAAGTTAGGAACTTAGGATCCCTTCCCCACATAGCTGGCTAGCAATGGGAGATAATTCACGGTACGCAAAGAGACCGGGTTAAAACATTGGCCGTTTCGTGACTTATGTTCCACCTTTGACGTTTCAATCAATATATAGTGATAGCTCAAGACAAAATCCAAAGCACTCGACGTGCTTTGGATTTTGTTTTGGGGCTGAAAATGGTCTGCTAAAAAGAGCCGCTCAGGGCAACGCGAAGAGATTGGAAGTGGCTGCGCGAATACAGAGTGGTTCCGGGGGCATTGGGGACTGTTCGAGACATGGAAATAGACAGATGAAAATAGCCCATAATAAAGGACAATGAGAAAGACATGATCTCTGAAAGGACAAACGTGGCGAGTCGTGGCATCTCAGTAGAGACCCATCCCGGGACTCTCCCAGGAACTACTCCCCAATAGTTCTGTCCTGTGTTACACGTGATGAGTCTCCTTCTGGGCCAAGAAGAAATTGAGAGGGCTGTCTGTCGAAGCCGAGACCACGAGAATGAGGAATGAGGAAATGACAGACTGGAGAATTCGCTCGCTCAAGGAAGCTTGACAAAGGTTCGGCCCGTCTCATGTGATATGCTGAACTTGGAAAAGCCATGTATACACAAATCAGAGGGGGAAAGCGTGCCATGGACGCTTGGCCTGTGGTGATGCCGCCAGGATTGTTCAGGACAATGTGATAAACAGTAGGTAGTGATGTCTGACCGCGGAACGGACCTCGATATAATCGGTCTAGTCTTTGCAGACCCATCGAGAGGAGAGGAAACCGAGGAAGTACCGTAAGATGCCATTGACTTGGAGGTTGATCAATCATGCTCGTTCAGAGCGTCGAAGTCCCTTCGTCCTTTCGTAGCAAGCATAGGTACATACATACCTTGCAGATAGAAGAAGCGTGATAAGCGTAGAAAGACTGGCGCGTAAATGAGGCAGGCATTAGCCGCCGAATTGGAGCACAGATGGAGGGCTTTCGACGATGATTGGAACACGAGAAGGTGTTTCAGGAGATGAGATGCGAGATGCGAGATGAGAGATGTGACGGGACGTACGTAGCCTTGTATTTCCGGAGCTGGGATGAGATGGCGGAGGCGGAGGGGAAATGCGAATTTGGACGAGGCTGGTGGTTGGAGTCACGTTGCCCCGCCGCGGAGGATGGAGACGACATGACAAGGTACATACCTAGATAAAGTAGAGTCGCAACGGAGGAAATTCGGACGCTGGGGGATGCCCGGGCGGCTACAGTGATTGCGGTGCAGGTGATGAAGATGGCTACCGTGCCGTGCTTATACACATACATACAATGTCATGCAAGGAATGCAAGATTCTGCGAGTGTTGGGACATGGGACATGGGACTCGGGAGCCATGAATTGCAGTGTGAGATGATAATACGAGGCTCAAGCGTCGAGCGTTGATGCGACGTTGTGGTCATCGGTGAGATCGGTGAGATGAGATGAGTTCTGATGGGGAGAATATACTCACCGCTGGAAAGCCACAGGTCAGCGGTGGTGAGTACATAGAGTATGTACAATGTACTATGTACAATGTACTCCGTGTATTGCAGGCCAGAGTACATCAGAGTACATTCAGAAATAAAAAGGCAGAATCTCCAGATGTCTCTGCAAAACAAACATTGATGACCCATGGATGGATGGGAGGAGATGAGATGGGAGGAGATGGGATGGGAGGAGATGAGATGGATCCATGCGGTGATCAAGCATCTCGGAGATCCCGTGCAAGGCTGGCTGGCACCGGCTTACCCCAATCCGGTTCAAGCCTGACGAGACGTACGAAGTAGTGACAGTTCCGTTTCAAGACCGAGCACGTGCGTCAATCATCTCCTCGTCTCCTTGTCTCCTTGCCTCCTTGCATGACACTATGGAGGATCGAGGATGCCAGGATCAACCCGTTGGAAAATTGAAATGAAATTCCGATTTATTGACCACTAAGAAAATAGATCTTCGAGCAATTTCCACCACTTCGTTTTTCGCGGTAATGGCACGACGAGAGATTGTCAGCGTCGGAGTGGAGGAGGAGGGGAGTGCTGAGAGCCTGAGACGTCAAGTAGTATGAGAAGGAGTCATCTTGTATTATGATTGCTATTTTATTTTATTTTATTTTATTATTTTATTATTTTTATTATTTTTATTATTATTGACTATCATCACTATTATTCAGGATCACACACCGACTTTTACGAGGCTCGTCTCCAGCCTTCCGCAGCCCAAGCAGCCCAAGCACCCAAAGCCCAGCCTCTCCCAGCCTCGGAACTGCTGCATCGTCATGTCATCACTCACTCATCACCTACGGATAGGAGTACGTACTCACTCACCTACAGAGTACATACTGTATGTACATAGGTACTCATCAATCTATCATCCATCACTGTTCCACAGAGTGACCGCCCCGTCCTCCGCTTTCCGACGGCTCCCCTCCCTTCCCTTCAGCCCCATTATTTCTCGTCGCACGTCCTGCATTCTTCGCGTCCTCGCGACCTAGGTCATGCATGCCATGCCATGCCATGCCATGCCGAAAGGCATCAAAGAAAGGAAGGCGTATTCTTTACTCCGTAATCCACTGAAATCCACCGCCGAGACTACTAAGAAGTGTAGTACTGCTTTAGGGCTTTAAAGAGGGGAGTTGAGCTTGTCTCTGTCTCTGCCTCTGTCTCTGCCTCTGTCTCTCCCTCTCCCTCTCCCTCGGTCTCTAGATTCACTCCCTCTGAGCTTGTCTTCTCTGTCTGTCTCTGTCTCTGTCTCTGTCTCTACCTCTGCCTCTAGACACTCCCCTATCATTTTTAGAACAATGAAGCTCGAGGCTGAAGATTGTGTGTGCAGTGCCGACTCTACTCATAGCAGTGTAGTACTGTGACTGCCCTCACTACTCATTTACGAAGTACTCGCTTACATAACACAACACGGCGAAAGACCGGAAACTTCCCGCTCCGGCCACCCCTCCCCTCCTCCTCAAATCTCAAAGCAAACACTGTTCTTGGCAATTGCCGGGTGGTCTGTGCCGTCTTTGTCTTTGTCACGAGTCACGAGTCGAGTCCGTGACTGTCTACGGAGTACGTACTCCGTACTGACTCCGTATTCCACGAACGCTAGACCACAAGCAGCTACACACTACGAAGTACACACTCATACTACACACACTCTCGCCTCCCCCGGCTCTCTCCCCCCACCCCCACCCCTACCCCAAACAGGCAAGGCTCCTCACTCCGCCCACCCATGCAGTGGAAAAAGGTACTGACGCACAAATTCGCAAATTCGCACCACTCATAACTTTCAATTTCTTCCCACTTTCTCCCTCTCTGCCCAACCACACAACATCCCCCTCCCCCCCCATTCAATCTCAGCCCAATCAACCTTCACCCAACCACCAACCACCAACCACCAACCACCTGCCTTTCACACTTCACAACCCAGACAGAGTACTAGACAGAGTACTCCGTACATACCAATACCACCACTGGCTCTGGCTCTCCCGAACGACCCAATCATTATAATCATCATCATCTATATCCAATCCTCTTCATCAAATCACAGTTGCCTGTCGCATATCGGAGCTGCCAGGCGTCTATCCTCCGCGGCTGTCAATTTGGCGCAATCATCATCGACGAATTCGAAGCATTAAGCTCGCTGCGCTCCGCCTCGTCTCGCCTCGCCTCGTCTGTCTCTGACTTCACGTGTGCCTGCGTGTCTGCGTGCCTGCGTATCTGCGTGTCGACGCTGCAGTCAAGCCTGACTGCGACTTTGCAAGCCTTACCAACCTCTGCGCCACTGCCTGCCACCGTCTACCACCGTCTACTTCAGCCTGCATATGCCGGGGCTGCGGTCAAGCACGGTGTACACCTACCACTTCGCCTGCCAACGCATCCAGCATATCGGATTGAGTACTCGAGTCTCGCCATTACTCTGAATATAGCCATATCCACCATACCTTGTACCTTGCGCCAACGAGAGGAGACAACGCGTCTGTGGAAGTCGGCGCATCATCATCATCATCACTATCGCCATCACATCACCATCCTCATCATCATCATCATCATCGCTATCGTCGTCATCATCATCACCAACATCATCATCATCGTCAACACTTGCCTGCACAGAGATCCCATCCCGAGATCAGCGCCGGCGACTCGACATACGCGACTCGACGTCATCTTCAGCTCGACGGCCGATATATACTATTCCGCTCTCAAGGCGGCTTCGAGACCAGCTAAACGCGCCGAATCGCTCGCGCTGCGCGATTGCCATTAGGCAGACGATAACAACCATATCAGAGAGCCATAAATACAATCAGTGCCAATGATGGAGTACGCGCAATACCAACAACAAGCGCCTCAGGGCCATCATCCCCAGAATCAGAGTCATATGCAAAATCCCTATCCGAATACTGGTCAACATCCAGGGCAGGGAGCACCTTTAACGTCGCCCACAAACCAACCTCTTCACCAGCAGCATCCATTACATAACCAAACATCACCGCTTCTCACATCACAACAACAGCAAGGAGGACAAGGCCAGGGGCATCCCGTACACCAGCAGATGTATGGCCAGCCAGCGTATGGCGTTCATCCGCAAGGCATGCATTATGGCATGCCTGGTATATCGACACAAGCTGCTGCAATGGCTGCTACTGCCGCTGCGTCGGGACAAGGTTATCCATATTTGCCTTCCGATCCGAGTATCTCGCAAACCTCACCGCGGATGGGAGGAATGGGTGGTGTGAAGAAAGATGTCGGCAGGGGACCTCGGTCGCCTCAACAAATGAGCAACCAACTCGGCGGACATCAATTACCCCAGGTCCAGCATCCAAGGCGCATGAGTCAGCAGATCGGAAGTCCAGGAGTACCAAGTGCTCAACCTATCATCAATCACGGCGTCACAAGGCCACCAGTACCACCAATGCCAACTGCCCAGGTTCAGCATCCTCAGTCGCCCGAGCTTGTAGCAGGAGCGGTGGAGGAGTCCCCCTTATACGTCAATGCCAAGCAATTCCATCGCATTTTGAAGCGTCGTGCCGCCAGACAACAACTAGAAGAGGCTCTGCGCTTGACGTCAAAGGGACGAAAGCCGTACTTGCATGAGTCAAGACATAACCATGCAATGCGAAGACCAAGAGGGCCGGGTGGACGATTCCTGACTGCCGATGAGGTAGCCGAAATTGAGCGGAAGCATGCAGAAGGTGGTGGTGAGGAGGGAGACACAACAGTCACGCCAGCAGCAGCGAAGCCAAATAATTCAACAGGACCGAGTTCCGGTTCGAAGAGAAAAGCCGAAGATGACGATCCCACACCAAGCAAGAAGCTGAAGACTCAAGCAGCCAGCGAAGAGGAAGAGGAAGAGGAGGACGATGCCGATGAGGACGGCTAAACGATGCTTGCCTTATGGTGATGAAATTAGTAATAATCTTTGGGATACCATTCGATCACAGCGGGCTGAATACTTCTTTTCTCGGATTCATCACCAAACGGCACCTCTCCACTTTACGATGACACGACGCGACGTTCTGTTCTCTTCCACTTCTACGACGAACCATCATATCCGATTAATTGAGTCCGACTTGGAGTATCCAGGCATGATTAAAGCATGTATGTCACAGTCCGCTCGAGGACGAGCAGGATTGCCTTGTTGAAAGTTTGTCTCTCGACCTGATTCAACGGGATTATATATGATGGAGCTGATTGTAGGGGGCAACCAAGCTGCTAGACATAGCAGAAAATATAACATCTGGAAACATGGAAATGGATCAAACAGGACATAGGGAGCATATACATGATGTATTTTGTCGTCTGCTCGTTCACACTCGTTTAGATACAATACCCCCTTTTTGTTATCTCATGGGATCGATCGAATTTTGTGGTTCTGGAGTACTTGCATTGCGCGCGGCATCTTCCTTGTCAGTCCTCGTGCTTCGAAGTGTTTGATTTTTGCTCTGCTTTATCCTGTCAGGCTTATTTCTTCGCCGTCTTGCTGATAAGGCTACGGACATCTATATTTCTTCGACATGAGAACACGATTGCTGCTTTGTGGGAAGAAAGCCAGGGGGGATATTTTTGATGATTTATTAGAAGATGGACTCCTCACTGGAACAAAACCATAAAACGCTTTTTGCTTGTGCCGCCTCTTGAGGGACGGACTTGGTCATTTGGCGGATTTGCGGAAATTTTGCTTGGAGAAAGGAAATGGCGGGATTCGGGGCGGCTTCTGGGGAGGATAGAGGGGAGAGAGGGGGGAGGGTAGAGAGAGTAGTGTTGGGGCTGTGAAGGAGGATGATTATATTTGAAGGGAATAAAGAAGTTGTATCATAATGTACATGCTCGACCAATTCCAGAGCCTGGCATTGAAGTTCGTCCCTGTGAAAAGCCGAGTGTATGTGTTTTTCGTGCGTTTGGCGGCGGAATGTGCCAATTCGTAGTCTGTGGACGTCGGCGATGCACTGAGCCACTTAAAGATTCCAGAACCATTCCATTCCATTCCGTCCATCTAGCTATGATAGCTCCGACCAACTGCATAGCCCTCCAAGTGATTATTTATTCTACTCGACTACAGCAATACTCCGAGAGCCAAGGGATCCCTAAGGAGCCAGCCTCCTAGCGACGGGAGTACCCGCCACCCGCCAGGTCGGAGCTTCCCAGGCGCTAAGTCCAACACCGACAGGACTCGAAATCCACAGCCTCCCTGCCTGCCTCCCTACGAACCAACCTTACATCTGTTCTGCCAACGTCGAAGTGAAGTGCTCGTCCCATTGAGTATCTCAGGCCAATCCACGACTCTACGTCTCCCGAGCAGACGGGCTATCTATCTTCGTCACGAACGAGCATTGCATTGCATCGCCCTCTGGGCCTGGCGAATCCGCACAAGACTCTACTCCCCCTACGACACGGCCGCGGCTCCAGTCCACCCACCATGCCCGCCCTCATCCCCGTCAACAATAGCAACAACAACAGCAGCAGCAACAACAACACCAAGAGGAAACGCGAGCAACCCCCCCTCCTAGACGACCGCAACCTCGAGATCCAGATCAAGCTCGCCGCAGCAAGGTAACGCCCCCCCTTCCCCCCCTCGCCCTCCCCTCTCTTCCTTCCTCTCTGTCGACCCCCAGCTAACCCCCCTCCCAGCCACCCCCCTCTCCACGACCTCACCAAGCCGCGCAAGCGCGCACGCCTCATCCACTCCCGCCCCGCCGACGCCGCGAGGAGCGAGGAGCAGAAGCCCGCCAGCGCCAGCACCGACCTGCGGCCCTGCCATATCTGCCACCGCAGGCCGGCGGTGCGGGCCGATCTGGACGGGTATGCGTGCTGTGAGGGGTGTGGGTGGAGGACGTGTTTTGGGTGTATACGGCAGTGCGAGGGCGGGGGGGAGCGGGCCGGCCCTGGGGGGGGGGACGGGGGGGTGCGGGAGGGTGGGCGCGGGCGGGGTGCGGCTGGTGGAGGTGCGGCGGGGAAGGGGGAGGGGGCGGCGCATAGGGGGATGGTGTGTGGGCGGTGTTGTGTGGAGAGGGGGGTGGATGGGGAGGTGAGGTGTTTGGGGTGTTTGAGGGGGGAGGAGATGGGGTGAGAGGAGAAGGGGGGGTGGAGTGGCGATGGGCGGATTCATGAGGGCGATGCAGACGGGGATACTGCCAGTGCTTTGGGGGAGGCTTGGAGACGACTACACGGATAAAGGAGAGGAACTATTTTGCCTCGGACGGACGATCGAAGGGGGAGGAAATTGAGGGTTGCAAGGGAGACGGGTTAGGGCGAACAGGAGACGTCGATGGAATCGTCGCCTTGGCATGAGCAGGAATGGAACCTGCATGATACGCGTATTCTCTGGCGCGCTGCAGCCGTCCGCCAGAAGGACATCAGGAGTAGATAGCTAGACGATCGATGAGGCTTCTCGTTGCCATTGCTGTGCTTTGAAAGGAGGTTTTATCAGCTGTTTGTTCTACAAGTACGTCACGATGAGGATGGGGATGGGGCCAATGCACGGCGCGACCTCACCTCACCTCACGCTCTTTTTCAGAAGCGCAACTGTGAGTGAGTCTCGAGTCTAAAGTCCTCGTCTAAGCCCTACCTACCTACCTACCGCAGACTGCAACTCTCCACCGGTCCCGAGCCAGCCAGCAGAAAGCAATCCGCTAGGCAGTGGCAGACAGAATCGCCCACCCAGGACAAGCGGCCCACGATCGCCATCATGAACGCGCCTCCCATCAGCCCCTCAGTTCGTTGGGGGTCAGGGCGGACACCACCAATTTGGTGGATTCGCAGGGTATCGTATTCTTTTAGCTATCTACTACTAGGTATCGAGTTCTTTGCAGTGAGCGATGCATGGTATTGGGTTCTTTTGCCCTTATTTACATTATTTACATTATTCACGTTACTCATATCAATCACCTTAATCACAAACAACAACAACAACCACCGGCGCTTTGAGCAAATGGAGCAGCAACAGCATCTCACAGCAATGGATGCTCGCATTCAAACCCCGAGTCCCCGACGGCGCGTCTCGATGCCACTACGAAAATGCCCGCTTCTCCAACTCCACCGCCAACAGTGACGATTCAGATTCTCCGCTGGTCCCCCTCCACCACCACCACATCACCAATGAAGAAGAGATCCCCAGTTTCCCGGTTTTCCGGGTACGACTGGAGATATTGCTTCTCTGAATCGTAAGGCTTCTCCAACCCCCAAAGCACGCCGTTTCAACTAATATCTTATGCAGGCTGGACACTCGATGACATCATTGAAGCCCTGGGCGGATCTGCAGAAGGGACGCTCGAGAAGAAGAGGTTGAAATTTTGTCGGTTGGTTGGAGTGGTTCGTTTCCCGTCGGCTTGGACGTCGTGGGCGAACACTCACGTAGATACCAGCGACCGCGGTATCGTTGGCATTTCAAGGCGTTTGGGCAGGGGAACACAAGGTGTCATGGCTGGCATATGAGGGCGGGGCATTGCTATGGGCAGAGGAAGGCAAGGCGGAGGCAGTATGGCAGGTTCTTTACGTTTCAAGGTGTGGGCATAGGAAGGCAAGAAAGACATCGTGGCTGGTGCGGAGCACGTCTCTAAAACTATGAAAACTATGATGTGAGTGATGTCGTTGATGTGAGTGACGTGGATAATGTGAATAATGTAGGGGCAAAAGAACTTAATACCATGCATGCATCACTGTAAAGAACTCGATACCTAGTAGGGAGCTAAAAGAATACGATATAATCCCTGTCCGACATTGTCACTTGCCCTTACTACATTAAACATATCCATTTCATTCATTCATTAATCACAGTTTAAGAGGGTTTTGCAAGCCCTTTTATTTCACGACTATATTGCAGTTTGCAATGGCCCATGCAAGCTATTGTTGGGCGTTGGCTTCTGTGATGGCATTTGTGAGACATTCCTTCCCCCTTCAGATGAACACATCTAGTCCAGCCAATTTTCCGAGCTTGTGCCCCAAGAAGGCCTGCCGGCTTGAGTAGAAGAGACATCTCTATGGCCCATGAAGCTCACAAGGTTGGAATCAAGCGGCAGCAAACATGGTATGGCTGCTTTCGCGGTTTGTAGCTCTCCAGAAGTTTGTTCGCTGGGTAATGAACCTCAGCTCCCGTCCCCGCCGTGCCGCACCCCTCGAGCACCCACGATGGGCAGCAGAGCAGAGCAGAGCAGCAGACCCTTTCGTCCCTGCAAGCCCGCGCCTACAGCCGAGCAGAACAGAACAGGAGAGAATTCTGCCCCGGCCTCTCCCCCCCCCGGCCCGGCGCGCGCGCTGAGAGGCGAATGAATGGAGCGAGCAAGCAAGTGCAAGCCGCTCGCTCAGCGGGGGAATCTCGGACGTGACCTCGACGCGGAGAGTCCGCGCCCCTGGCTGGTGTGCTCTGTGCTGTCTGCGCGACGAGGAGTCCCGTCGACGTCTCGAGCTGTCCTGTCCTGCGGCGAGACTTGCCCACGAGCGCTCGACGTCGTGCAGAGAAGGCGGAAGAGGGGCCGCCAGGGCAGGGAAGGAGGAAGTTCCTGAATGCGGGGTCTTGCCTTGAGAAGGGACACATCGACGGAGCCCGCGCTGCAAGCACGCATGGCGAGGGACGCGCGCACGTTTTTCTTTTCGTTCCTTCCGCTCGAGAGGCGGGCAGAGCATTCCTCCCTCGACAGCAGATCGAAGGGCGGGACGCCAGGTCCAGGAAAGCGCACGGTAGTGGTGACGAGCACGGCTCGGGGGATGTGGCGGTCGAGAACGACATCCCCGCAGGGGAGTCGCGCGCCGACGGCGGCGGGTTAGGACTTACCGTGGGCAGCTCTCGGATAGCGTGTGCAATGCAGTTCGGCCAACATGTCTAGCGCGAGCTTGCGGGTGCCATGGAGAGAGGCGTGGCGGCACTTGCAAACCAGACTGTGTGTTGTGGCTTTGAGAGAGCTAGGACGGGAGGAGGGTGCGTGAGATGGAATAGGCGGGAGGCGGATGTGATGATCGAGGAGAAGGAGAGGAGGAAACAAGAGAGGACGCGAGGAGCGCGATGGTGTAAAACTCAGACAGCATAGCAAAACTCGTTAAGAGAATGAAGATGAAAGGGATGAGTGTGTCAAGTCCGCTATGGCAGATCTCTGAAGAGATGTAAGATGAAGGGCATGAAGAGTGTTGTATATATTCTGCAGTGTTTGTGACTGCAAAAGGGGGTGATGAGGCGTATGGGAAGATGTACTCGGTAGCTCGCCGGACCACAACCAAGCTGGCTTGGAAAAGGGGAGAGATTCGTGGATGGCTAGGATAAGATCTCAGATGATGAAGTCGCAGGTTTCATTACCCCAATCCGGAGCGCAAATGATCTCAATATTGCCGATTCACACGTAGCCGCTGGGCCGAGAATCCTGACTGACGGCAATACCGCCGACCTTGCACCTGCGTACCCGACCGACGTCAAAGGAAAGGATGAAAGAAGACAATCCGAAAGTATTTCAAATACATAAGCCTTCCTGACCAGACCCCCAAAGTCCTTTGTCTCCCCGATGCCATTCGGGCGAAAGGCTTCCTACATCTGCCGTGCAGACCCATCGACACAACAAAGAAACGTGCTGAAAACCTCCGCAAGCAAAGATATCAAATCCTCAAGGTCCCGAGGGTACAACACAACGAGCCTTTATGTCGCACAGCAACGATCTCGGACCTGCCGAAAGAGGCAATCCGAGATGGTGCAGCACCAAGTAGTACGATTTCCGCTTCCGTGCAGTTGCTTCATGACACCTTGTCAATCATGCAGCTGCTGGAGACGTGAGGTGCGAAGGTGCAACGAGGGCGATAAGGCGGGGGCGACCGAAGGAGACAATGGGCGGTGCAAGAGATTAAGAAGAATCCACAATATATGTAGCGAATGCAGCTCTGCACCCATTATGCGGCATGAGCTTCAGAAATAGCGATTGAGGATTCTAGACCTTCGCTTTGTTGTGGAGACGACGGCATGGCATCTTTATACAGTAAACCGCGGAAACGGCATCGAACCAGCGCTCGCATGGTGACTTCGATTGGAGACGAGTGTGCCTCATCCCAGCTCGACGGATGCACTCTATCTGCACATCGAATGCACGTCCTGTACATACTGTACGCTGCAAGCGATCGGGCGGCGCTGTCTCAGAAGCTTCACATGCTCGTACGAACGGCCGTCTGGAGCTCTGACGAAGAAGTGAGATGATGAACCGTTGGACATGTCGTGCGAGGCTGGTTCGCACTGCATGAACGCTTCGCACGAGCTGCTGCCACGAGGCTGCGGACTCGACAGCATGGCAACTGAGGCAACACAAGGAAAGGAAAGCGATCAGCCTACCTGCGAAAGAAAGATGGTTCGCAGCCAGGTTGATACCGAAGATATCGAGTTTTGGATATGTAACGTAGAGCGTCTTTCAAGAGGTAATGAGAGGTAATGAGAGGTTATGTATGTATACTTCCTGGACATCACATTAATATCCGCCCAAACAGCACACATGCCATTGGCCATGGACCTACCTGTAAGACGGCAATCTAGAGCAGAGTAGAGTAAGCCGCCTGCGATACGTAAATGGCGTAAGGAGACAGATGCGATAAGGAGCACTTGGTGTCTAGCCGACATGGGCGAGGAGATGAGGAGACGAGGAGACGAGGAGACGAGGAGACGGAGTAGAGGGGTTCTCGACGCAATATTTTGACTCGAACACTTTAGCCTCATACAGGCCAGAATAGGTAATGTATGTGCTTTTGGCTGTTTCAGAGGCTGTTATTGGCTAATCCGTCATTTCATTGCTGTATCAACCCATTGATCGTGTCAGAATATTGCTTTGAGACTGTACCTATGGACGTTCGCCTGACGACTTCTCAAGGAGGGGTTGCTCAAGATGCTGCCCCACTAAGACGTGCATATGAGCTCTGATCGAGCGATACGAACAAGACTCTGCGGATCCACATCATCGGACTAAGTCCTGCACATCCCATTACAACCATGCCTTCTTCTAACTGCTTGAATGGTATTGTATGCACGCTTCTGCAGCCTTGAGAGCTTTCAACCGTGCGTGCGTGCAACTGTTGAGCAAGCTACTGTACAATAATACAAGCATGTATGTATGTGTATATATATATATATATATATATATATATGCATGTAATCGTCGGATCCTTGACTGGTCGCTTCGCATCCATCCATGACATGAACTGCAGTTGGCCAGGCGCGTACGCGGAGGCTCTTCCGATTTCCGAAGCGCTCTGCGGAACAGTCAGTATCTGAGGTCTGGACGTCGTTACTAAGTGCCCCCCACTGAGGGGACGTATGTAACAGAAGATGCAAGTTCAGACGTCTCGCAGTCTCCCGAAATGCGGAAGATGTCGTGGCTGACACTGACAGCAGGTTGACAGATGACATGACACGGCATGAAGCGTGAACGATTCGCCAAGCCGTGGCGCCTATCGGATATTTCGATATTTCGATATTTCCATATCTCCTCGCAGGGCTCGACCCACGCGACGACTTGACTGGATGGAGACATTCAAAGTTCTGCCTTCTCCTCTCCTCTCCTCCAGTGTGGTGTCCTCGTGGGATGTCGTCACAACGGGCTTGCATGCGGAGAAATCGAGGACAGTGTTTGAGATCTGTTTGTGAATGATGGAGGCTGGTAGAGTTCGAATAGGCGGCCATGCATCATGGGCTACATATTAGATGGGATCTACCGATTGGCAAGAACCGAACTCGTGTAGGAGGTGATGATGCCATCTGGAATTACTCGACGCTGTGCGGCTGCTGCAGATTCTCGTCAATACTCTGAGTTGATTGCGTAGAGGTTGCAGATCTGGGCTGTCAAACTTCAGGATTTCCAAGTCTGGATTTCCAGGTTGTGGCTTGCATCAACTCTCATATCTCGCATTCAATCTGCGCCACCTCCTTCGCCGCCGACAGGCCAAGGAGATAGAGGCTGGCGCATTGAAGATGGAATACTATGTATGTTGCACCCTTCGTATTGGCTAGGAGCTGTTGAGTTTTTGGAGAGCTGCTTGATTTGTCGCATAAGCAGGCAGGTTCATGTGTTGTCATCTCAATAGAGATACAGACGTGCTGCATCAGCAAGTGCAGTACTAGTACATGCACTACATGCTACATGCATACATACTGCTATGTACATATATACGTATTCTCTATCATATATGATATGCATATATACAACTACATACATACATACATCCCACGCCACGAATAAATCCTGGGTGCGTGGCTTGGAAGCAGCATGGGGCGTTTAAATCATCTATAGAGTTAGCAAGGCTGCATGCACAGCGACCACCAGTAGTGACTATCGAGATGTAGATGTCGAGCTCGAGTTTCATGTTAAAAAGCTCCCACAACGACACTACCATTACTATCCTGATACTGAACATGCAATTGTCCGGAATCTTGAATTCTTGATAATGCTCGCCAGCCCAACACGTGTATGACTAGCCGGCTGTCCTTACGACGCTGGCCTGCAAGCAAGCAAGCAAGCAAGCAAGCAAGCAAGCACGAGTGGCGAGGCTTGAGAAATCATAATCGAACGTGCGAGAAGCTGGAGCATCGGATTTCCCAGAAGGCGAACGCGGATGATGGATGTGGTGCCTCTGGAGCGTGATTCTCAGCTTGTGAATCGACAATTCGACGTCCATGCTGGAAACGTGAGGTGTAGATGATAATAGTAGCCTGGAGACGACAGCAAGCTCATGGATATGGCTCAAGAGCTTGTGACTTTTGGCCGCGAAGATAGAGGCATAGAGGAGGAGGAAGGAAGCGGTTGAAAGTATTGTAGATGGCCGTGCCGTACAAGCGCGTATCATTACTGTCATTGCTGTCATTACTGTCATTACTGTGCGTGCCATTCAGACATGTTAAAGAGACGTGAGCCAATTGCAATTTGTCTTCGAAGCACAGCGAAGAGTGAAGGGCGAAGAGTAAAGAATGGAGGAACTGTGTTGTACAGTATTAGAGTACATACATGAACAGAACTCTGAGTATGATGATCCAAGTATGACGGCCATAAACGGTAAGCTCGCACTGTGTGTACATATATACATATACTGCTATGGAGTTATGTTCATAGGTAGTACACAGGTACATTCTCTGAAAATATGTATTATATGTATATATGTACATATAGTAATACTGTTAATGCTTAAACTTTCCGTACATAATACCGTAATCCATCTCGCCATGAACCCCCACATGAGTGAGTATAGTGAGGCCTGAGGTGTGAACCCCAAGAAACGCAAGGATGGGATGGATGATGATCAGAATAATAATGGAATGTGGACGACGATCAAATCATCTGACCAACCGCCTGCTTCTTTTTTTTTTTTTTTTTTTGGAACCAGCTCCAGCCGGGTTTCTGGAATTGAGAATGGAGAGGGAAGAGGGGTAGGCGAGGGCAGGGGGGTCATGTGTTTATCTTCTATCTTC
>Ga0123337_10003297_pt1 | contig 17352 bp, 15 predicted proteins | sample frozenSSSSmetaG_FD_89792 | JGI IMG/M metagenome (GOLD analysis project Ga0123337, IMG submission 89792) | Glacier valley bacterial and archeal communities from Borup Fiord, Nunavut, Canada, to study Microbial Dark Matter (Phase II) -... | ecosystem: Environmental > Aquatic > Freshwater > Ice >... | reverse complement strand
TCCTCGGTGCATGGGCCATACACCGCGCCTCCCCATGCCGGATCCATCCCGAACACTGAAAGTCGCGATTCCCAAAGGCAGCCTCCAACAGCCGACCATCGAGCTGCTTGCCAAGGCTGGCTATGAGATCTACGTCTCGTCGCGGGGACTGCGCCCGAGCTCGAACGATTCGGAGCTCGATCTCTATTTGATCCGTGCTCAGGAAATCGGACGTTATCTCGGGCAAGGTTTCATCGATTGCGGAATCACCGGTTACGACTGGGCCTACGAGAATGGCGTCGACTTGGTGGATCTCGCGGAATTGCCGTATTCCCGCGCTACGACACGCCCGACGCGTTGGGTGTTGGTGGTGCCGGAAGATTCGCCGATCCGCAAGCCTGAGGATCTGGAAGGAAAGCGCATCGCTACCGAAGGCGTCGGCATCACCGAGCGCTACCTGAAAGAGCGTGGAATCAATGCCGAAGTGGAATTTTCCTGGGGTGCCACCGAGGTGAAAGTGCCGGATCTGGTCGATGCCATCGTCGACGTCACCGAGACCGGCGACTCGATCAAGGCGAACCGCCTGCGCATCGTGGACACGCTGCTCACTTCATTCCCCCATTTTTACGCGAATCCCACCGCTGCGGCGGATCCTTGGAAAAAGGAAAAGATGGATCGCATCGCCCTGCTCTTGAAAGCGGCCCTCTGCGCCCGCGGCAAAGTGGGGCTGAAAATGAATTTTCCGACGGCCCGCTTACCCGAGCTCATCGAAAAACTACCGTCACTTCGCCGCCCGACGATTTCCCAACTTTCGGAAGAAGGTTGGGTTGCTGTTGAGACGGTGATTGACGAAATCGTCGTCAGGGACATCATCCCGGAACTGAAGCGTCTGGGGGCAGAGGGGATCATTGAATATCCGCTCAACAAAATCGTCCCCTAATCCTTTCACCTCAACCTAACCCCGAACGCAACTGCCATGGGCTCCATCAAGAAACGCCGTAAGACTAAGATCAATAAGCACAAGCGCAAAAAGCGCATGAAGCAGAACCGCCATAAGAAGCGTCTCCGCTACAAGTCCTAGTCACTAGGATTGATCCAGGATTACTATTGCCAGAGGCTCGCTTGCGGGTCTCTGGCTTTTTCGTATTATTACCGATGAGCAGATCATGAGTCTTCAGGTGGTGGTTAATTTCCGGGTAATCGATGAATGCGACGATTGGATCGTGGTGGATAAACCCGCGCCGTTGATTGTGCATCCGGCGAATTTGAAGCCGGAGCCGACGCTGCTTGGCGGACTTGAGCAGCTGCTGGCTTACGAGATTCAGAATGGCGCGTGCCTCGGGATCATCACGCGTCTGGACCGCGAAACCAGCGGTGTCGTCCTGGTGGCCAAACACACGCAAGCCGCTCGTGACCTCGGGAGGATTTTTGAACGGCGGCAGGCAAAGAAGGAATATCTGGCGATCGTGAGTGGCTGGCCGGAAATGGACGCCTGGGAGTGCGTCCAACCGATTGTTCGGGCCGGCGAGCTGGGGCCATCGCGAATCTGGGTGCGACAAGTGGTGAGTCCGCTGGGGAGGGATTGCGTGACTCGCTTTCAGGTCGAAAAACGCTTCGAGCGAGGGGCCGGGAAATTTTCGCAAATCCGTTGTTTTCCTGAAACCGGGCGGATGCATCAGATCCGGGTCCACTTGGCGAGTTGCGGGTTTCCGATCGTGGGTGACAAGTTGTATTCGGGCGACGGTTCGGAGTATTTGGAATGGATGGAAACCGGCTGGACTGCGGAATTGCAGCGGCGCTTGGTGTTGCCCCGTCATGCGCTCCATGCGGCTCGTCTTGAGATCTGGTGGGGAGGGCGGGCAATCTATTGGGAAAGTGCCATGGGACTCGACCTCGAGGAATTTTGCGAGGGGAGGGAAATATCCCCGACTCCCGACGTTGTTATTTGGAGCCGCCATGATTAGGCTCAGCCATGGTTTCGCTAAACGAGGTAGTCGCGCGCATGGACTTGGAGCTGCAAACCGGCTCCGTCACCGACTATCCCGGTGCAATGAACGGCCTCCAGCTGGCAAATGCGGGGAAAATTGGCAGGATCGTGGCTGCAGTGGATGCGTCCCTTCCCGTGATTGAAGCCGCTGCCGAGGGTGGCCCTGGGCTCTTGATCGTCCACCACGGGATGTTTTGGCAGGGAGTTCAGCCGGTGACCGGACCATTTTACCGGAAACTCAAGCTGGCGATGGACGCCGGACTCGCAGTCTATTCGTCGCATCTTCCCCTTGATGTGCATCCGGAACTTGGGAACAACATCCTCCTGGCCCGGGCGATTGGGGTGCAAAATACGGAGCCGTTTTTCAACCAAAAAGGCCTTTGTATCGGGATCCGCGGGGAATGGGATGGAACTCGCGGCGCGCTCCTCACTGGCTTGCAAACGGCACTGGCCGGTCCGGTTCACCTTTGTCCCGGTGGCCCGGATTTGGTTTCCCGCGTAGGTATCATCACCGGGGGAGCCGGCAGTGAGGTCATTAGAGTCGCCGCTTCCGGGGTGGATACATTCATCACCGGGGAGGGGCCTCACTGGAGCTACCCCCTCGCGGAAGAGCTCGGCTTGAACGTGTTCTACGGTGGACATTATGCAACCGAGACCGCCGGGGTGAAGGCGCTTGCCGCGGCGATGGCGAATTTGTTCGAAATCCCGTGGAGTTTTCTGGATCATCCCACTGGGCTGTAGGGTCGTAAAAGGCCACTTGCGTTGGTTCCCTTGAAAACCAGCGGAACTCCACCCCGCGATTCGGTTTTAGGGTGGTCTGGTCTGCATTGCCCTCATGGGATTGGCATATTGCACCCCGCTTGGGCCTTGTCTGGGAATCGCTCCGTGATGAAAGCACCTCCTATCTCCTTGAAAATCAAAGGTAGCCTAACCCTAAGGATATCCTTAAAAAAATGTGAAGGCGTCGAAAAAAGCCTTGCAAGGAACGTGATTTGCGAGTTCTATCTCCTCCGGAAACGCGGGCATAGCTTAGTGGTAAAGCGCTATCCTTCCAAGTTAGACATGCGGGTTCGATTCCCGCTGCCCGCTCCAACATTCGCAACCGATCCGCCCCAATGAAAAAAACTCTTTGCACCGTATTACTCGGAACCGCACTCGGACTTCTGCCGTCGATGGCTGAGGTAGATTGCCTCGAGCTTTCTCTCACCGTAAAGCACACGGTGGCGGCAGAACAGTCCAAGGTGCTTGAGATTGTTTCGGCTCAAGTGGCCGCCGCTCCAAGTTGCGCCTGTGAGATCGTCAAGGCTGCCATCGAAGGATCCGCCGCGAGTGCGGATACTGTTGCTGCCATTGTTGAAGCTGCCGCAGTTGCGGCCCCTGAGCAGATGCGCCTGGTCTCGCAATGTGCCGTCGCCGTCGCTCCTGACGCGCTCGCGAAGGTTCAGGCTGTCCTTGCCAAGTTGGATCCGAACCTTGGAGACTCCGCTGCCAGTACTAAGAGTGCAAAGGATTCCAAGGATGCAAAAGCACCCGCTTCGGAAGTCGCTGCAATGCCCAATCCGCTGGATTTCCCAGGTAAGGGCCCAATCGGACCAACTCCAGGCGGCCCTGGTGGATTTCCATTGATCCCACAATTGCCTCCGATCGTGATCTTTCCGCCTGACGTTTCCAATGTGAATCCACAGTAATCGCTGGCCTCGCGGCGACTGCTTTATCTCACGTTACACTCACCCACCCCACCCATCCACTCCGTGAAAAACTACTTTTCATTAGCATTTGCCAGCCTGCTGTTCGCAGGATCCGCAGGCGCGCAGGGCCTCTATTATGTAGGCAGCGAAGCGCAAGAGTCCCTGCCCCTGAAATGGGTCGTGGGGGTTACCGCCTCCTATGACGACAACATTTCTCCTAGCTATGGTAATGAGCAGGGATCGGTCGCCATCAACCCTTACGTGGGTCTTTCGTTTGTCAATATTACCCCGCAAACCACCTGGGACGTCTACGTCCGGTTGGGTGTTCTTTACTACCTCGATGCGCCTGCAGGCACCAATGACCTCAACAACCAGTCCCGTGCGGGGGTGAATTTGACGCATCGATTCAGCGAGCGCCTTCGTTTTTCCAGTCGGAACTTTGTGGCCTACGAGCTCAATCCTGACTACTCCTATGGCGTTGCTTCTTCGGCCAAGGTCGGAGAGTACTTCTACTGGCAAAGTGACAACTCGGTCGGCTTCCGCTGGACCGAGCGCTTGGGAACTTACACGGGTTTGCGTCTCGCCGGGACCTCGTATAGCGACTTGGTTAATAACGGCACCTTCACGTGGGAGCTTTACAACCAGTTCCGCTACCAGCTTGGACCTCAAACGGTGTTGACTGGCGATTATCGCTATGGGCAGACAACGGGTGATGGCGCGGCTTCCGATTCCAGCGACCAGTATTTCTTGGTGGGTGTGGAGCACCGCTTCAGCCCGAACACCATTGCGATCGCCCGTGGCGGTATTCAGTTGCATGAAATCGATGGTGGAGACTCCTACACCAGCCCCTACTTCGAGCTGGCTCTGAATTCCCAAGTGACTCAGCAGTTGAGCGTCCGTGCTTACACTCGTTATGGAATCGAATCCAACGACACTTACCAGATCCATCCCGCTGGTCCGTCGATTTTCGACAACACTCAAACGCTTCGCTTTGGAGTGTCGTCGGAATATGCGCTTTCTCCGATGATGTCGATTTTCGGCGGAGTTGATTACATTCCCACCTCCTACGCTGGTGGCCGCAGAATCTCCGATAACGCAGGTGTCTCGGATCTAAGCACGGATTTGATCAACGCCTACATCGGGCTCTCGGTCAAATTCAACGACTACCTCACCGGCACGGTGTCCTACAACTTTACGGAGTCCAGCTCTGATATCCAGTTCCAAGACTACACCCGGAACCGGATCAGCATTGGAGTGAGCGCCGAGTTTTGATCTGCTTGCTCTCCTAAACCCGAAGACTCTATTCAAATTACCCTTTAAGTGATCTGGAACTCCCGCAATGTCTTTCATTGCGGGAGTTTTTATTTCAACTGGAACTCCATACAAACTGTGAAATACTGCTCTAAATGAACAACTCATCGCCGCAACAAAATGAGGCCGCGCTGCATGCGGTAGACTACTGGCAGGTCATTAAAAACCGCTACGGCATCATTCTTCTGACGCTCCTTCTCGTGTTCATGACTGCGGCTGTGATCACCTATGTGATGCCGAAGAAATATGAGAGCTCGGCAACGATCGAGGTGAAGCCCAGGTCCGTCGGGATGTCTCCGTTGGGGGCGTCCATGGGTGAGGCATCCGGTGCAGGCCAAATGACGGCGCAGTTCTTTGGGACGGAATTCGAGAAGATCAAAAGTAGCAATTCGCTTGCAAAAGTGGTGGAGAGCTTGGACTTGGTAACCCGCTGGGGCACCGACAAGGACACTGCAGTTCGAATTCTGAAAGGCATCGTAAATACTCAGAATATTCGCGGAACCGACTTGATATCCATCACCGTCCGACACACCAATAAGGAAGACGCCCGCGATGTGACGGCTGAAGTGGCACGTGCCTACAAGGCCTATCGCTCGGAAATCGAAACTCGGGATGCGGATCGCGCGTTGTATGAACTGAACAAGGCGGTGCGCGACCAAGAAGATAAAGTCGAAGAGCGCCGCAAGGTGCTCGCGACAATTGTGCGAACAAAAGGCATCATTTATAAGGGGCAGGACTCGTTTTACGGTCAATCCGGGGTTGACGAAGACCAAGGCGCACGGAATGCGCTTCAGACCTATAACCAACTTGAGCAGGACAAAATGCAGCTCGAGAGCCAGATTAACAGCTTGTTAAAATACAAAAGCGACGATCTGATGGTCTACGCCGGTGGTCTGAATCTACCGGAAAACGTGATCAAGAGTCTCCTGCCGCAATATAATGACGCAAAGCGTACTCTCGATACCCTCAAAATCAATGGCTTGGGAGATCGACATCCGACGGTGTTAGCGGCTGCCGATCAAATCCAAGCCATGAAGCGGCAGCTCGACGAAGGAGTCGTCAACTTGAGAGCGACGCTCCAAGCCCAATTGGACATGGCGACCGATCGCTTGGCGAAGGTGGCCGTGATGAAGGATGACTCCCGAGAGGAGGCCATCAAGCGTGGCCTCGATGCGCAGGACTATGTGGATGCGAAACGGGACTTCGAGACCGACCAGCAACTTCTCCAGACGATGCGGCTGAAACAAATCGGTGAGACGATCACCCGGAAAATGCCCGATGAGAGTATCGTGGTGCATGAAGAGCCCCAGATCTCCCAAAGTCCTGTGAGTCCTAACGTGACTCTCAATTTGGTTCTCGGTGCCGTGGTTGGATTAATCTTCGGCGTCGGCATTGCATTCTTCCTAGAGTATCTCGACACCTCGGTGAAGAGTCTCGAAGATGTGGAGCGCTATCTTCAAGTGCCTGTGCTTGCCGTGATTCCGAAAGACGTGGGCATTCTCCACAAACAAAGTGGCATGAGCCCTGATGCCGAAGCCTATCGAATCCTGCGCACGAACATTGAGTTCAATCGTAAGAACCCGGAAGACAACGCGATCACCGTGGTCTCAGGCGGCGCGGGAGAAGGAAAATCCACGACTCTCGTCAATCTTGCCTATATCTGTGCGCAGGGCGGTTACACCACCCTGATGATTGATGCCGACTTGCGCCGTCCTCGTCTGCATACATTTTTCGATATCAACAACTCCGTCGGTCTAACTAACTACCTGACTACAGAGTTGATGTTGGAAGATGTCATTTTGCAAACTCCGGTCGACAACTTGTATTTCATGCCTTCTGGGATCCTGCCTGCGGATGCCGCGGGGATCCTCAACTCACGCCGGATGTCTGAACTGATTCAGGACGTGAAGCAGCGCTTCGACCTTGTGCTCGTGGATAGTCCGCCGATCCTTGGGGTCAGTGATGCGTCGGTGCTCGCAAGTGAAGTTGACCTCACCATGATCGTGGTCCAGCACCGCAAGCTCCCGCGGAACATGCTGCTCCGCGTGAAGCAAGCGGTTGAAAACGTTGGTGGCACGGTCATTGGAGTGGTGCTCAACAACGTGGATGTGCGGAGCGACAGTCAGTATCAATACTACACCAGTTATTATACTTACTATGCACCTGCCGAGTCGCAAGTCGGCCCGCCGGTCCACACCGCGGCGACGACTGCGAAACCCCAGGCCGCGCCGCGCGGTAATGATTCCGAGTTGTATTAAACCTTCAAACTAGATGACTACCGTGAACTTTAAAAAAATCTTCGTCGGGCTGATGGCCTTGATTTGTATTTCCTCACCCCTGTTCGCCCAGATTCAGGCGGGTAAGGCGATTCAGATTACAATTTCAGGGGTGCCGTCTGAAGAGAAGGGCCGGATCGACGGAATCTATCCGGTTTCGGATTCCGGTTTCATCAATATGCCGTTTATCGGTGCCGTACATGCGGCAGGATCCCGGAATGAGGATCTTCAGGCCTCCTTGCAGAGTCGCTACAAGAGCGCCGGGATCTACACAAATCCGACCATTCAGGTGATCTCGAAAACAGGCGATAAGATCGATGATCAGCTCGTCTATCTCGGTGGGCAGGTTCGTGGTCCCGGGCCGAAGGCATTCGTCCAGGGCTTGACACTCTATCAAGCTATTCAAGCTGGCGGCGGCCCGACCGAGTTCGGCAGCATGAAACGGGTCAAGATCTTCCGTGGTGGCCGCCAGACCACGTATGACCTTTCAAAAGCACAATTCATGAATGTCCCGGTTCAGCCGAATGACACCATCGAAGTGCCCCAAAAGGGCATCCTTGGTAACTAACCGCTGAGTGGTGCGCCGATGCAACGAAGTGAGACTGACACTCTGATAAGAGTAGTGGCTGTCGGGTTCGCGATGCTCGGCTCATCCCCGATTTTGTGGTCCGTCGAAATGCCATCCAAAGCACTTTCGAGTCTAGCCTCTCAAGACTTTCATGAGCGGGAGACCGCGCAGTCTGAATTGCTCGCGTGGGGTCGTAAGCAGCCCGAGCCGGCGATGGCCGAGTTCCTGCGGCAGTCGCGGATTTCAACCGATCCTGAAGTCAGGGAGCGCTGCTTGAAAATCCTGCGTGATCTTGTCAGCGACGAATACCTGAAGGAGGGTGAAGGATTCATCGGGATCGGTATGAAAGATGACGTCGCCAATGTGCCTGGTGATCCGAAACCTCGCAGCGTCATCCGGGTGACCGAAGTCCGGCCGGGGACCCCAGGGCAAGTGGCCGGAATCCAGTTGAACGACTTGGTCGCCGGATTGGATGGCCAGACTTGGCATGAGGGCGATGCCTCGCTCCTGTTTCGGGAAAAAATTCGGGCGATGAAGCCAAACACAAAGATCGAGCTAAAAATCCTCCGTGATGGAGGATTGATTGATTTGAAGCTGCACCTAGGTCGCCGGCCGGCGATGGCGGACAATTTGTTTTTCAATGGCCAGAACATCGACCCGGAAGCCGCGGAGCGCGCCGCCAGGGAGGCTTATTTCCGCAGTTGGATGGGCCGGCAGAAATCGCAAAAGTGACCCGGTTTTCGATTTTTAGAAATCGACAACGTGAAAAGTCGTGGCACTTTCTTGAGGCCTCTTAATCTCTGTCCCGTCTGATCTTCATGACACATTCCTGGTTCAAAAAAGCAGCTCATGCCGTAGCCCTGGTTGCCATCTCCTGTTCAGCATATGCACAGCAGGCCGACTTCAATGAGGTGGGCCGGCAAATGGCGATTATGTTGCAGAATAGCCATTTTGCCAGACTTCCCTTCAATGCCGAACTGAGCCAGCGCTTCTTGAACGACTATTTGAAAGATTTGGATTTCCAGCGGCTCTATTTCACCCAAGTGGACGTTGACGGCTTTAATATCAAATATGGAGATCAACTTCACACGCTCTTGTTGCATGGCGATAGCATGTCGGCGGCGACAGAGATCTACCGGGTTTTCGAAAAGCGGGTGGAAGAGCGCGTGTCGTTGACCGAGAAGCTGCTTAAGGGTGCTGATTTTGATTTCTCCGCCACTGAGTCCGTCATGTTGAGCCGGAAGGACGCACTTTGGCCGAAGAATGACAAAGAGGCGGCCGATCTGTGGCGCCGTCAGATCAAGGAAGCTGTGCTCGCGGAAACTTTGCGCAGGGAAATGCTGACGACACTTTCCAAGGAGCAGGGTAAGCCGGACCCCGGCAGTGCGGATCGCAGCCCCAAGGAGAAAGTCTCGCTTCGCTACAAGCGCTTCCTTAACAGCGTCAAAGACGTGGACGACGAGGAGATCGCAAACTATTTCCTCAGCGCGGTCGCGCGAGCCTATGATCCCCACACGGACTACATGAGCTTTCGTGAAATGAACCGCTTCAAGGACGGTATGAAAAATGAGCTCGTCGGGATTGGAGCGCTCTTGCAAGGCGAGGAGGATGGCGCAACCAAGATCATGGGTATCGTCGTCGGCGGTCCTGCGGATCGTGAAGGCACCCTCAAGCTCAACGATCGTGTGGTCGCTGTCGATACCCTCAACACCGGAAAAGCCGAGGAGATGACGGACATCATGTTTATGAAAATCGATAAAGTGGTCGATTTGATCCGTGGTAAGGAGGACTCGACGGTCGCTCTGAAAGTGGAGCCTGCAGGTGGACCTCCCGGGGAAACGAAAATCGTCGTGATCCAGCGCGGTAAGGTGGAGATGAAGGACGAGCAGGCCAGTGGCCAAGTGATCGAAATGAAAGCCGAAAAGGGCACCCCGCGTCGTCTGGGAGTGCTCACCTTGCCTTCTTTCTATGCCGATTTCGAAGAGGGGAAGATCCGCTGCTCGGTCGACGTCGAAAGAATCCTCAAGCGTCTAACCGAGGAGAAAATCGACGGGCTCATTCTCGATCTCCGGAACAACGGTGGCGGATCCCTTGAAGAGGTGCGCCGCATGACGGGATTCTTCATCGATAGCGGCCCGGTGGTCCAAGTGAAGAATACCTTAGGCCAGGTGCAGGTGAAAGATTCAGACAGTGGCAAGCCGATTTACACGGGTCCCATGGTGGTGATGACAGACAAGAGCAGTGCCTCGGCGAGCGAAATCCTAGCAGGTGCGCTCCAGGACTTCAACCGTGCGGTGATTGTCGGCGATACCTCCACATTCGGCAAAGGGACCGTCCAGCAACCGATGGATATTGGCCGGATGTTGCCGCTCTTTGCCGCTCGCAATCGAGCCGGCTTTTTGAAGGTAACGATTCAGAAGTTCTATCGGCCGTCCGGTTCGTCCACGCAAATGGATGGAGTTGCGGCGAATGTGGTGATTCCAAGTCTTGTGGATGCCTTGGATGTGGGTGAGGAATTTCTCGATCATCCACTGCCCCACGACCGCATTCGCCCTGCTAGTGATTTTAAGCCGCTTGACCTGCAGGCCCTGTTTATTCCCCGGCTTAAGGAGTTGAGCCAAGAGCGTGTAAATGCTTCCAAGGACTTTTCGTATGTCATTCAAGACGTGATGAAGGCCAAGGATCGCCTGAAGGTGAACCAATTGTCCTTGAACAAGGCGACCCGCGAAAAAGAACTCGGCGAATCCGATCTCCTGCAGAAGGATCGCAATGCGGAGCGTCGGATACGGTTTGCGCGGATCGCGGCGGAGGATACAAAGGCACTGAAATTCTACAAACTCACGCTGGAGGATCTTGAAAAAGGCGCCGATTTGAAACCCTACAATCCTGCGGATGAAAGTGCTGACTACATGCGGCGCGCCAAGGATGAGGCCGCGGATCTGGACCAAACTCCCAAATGGCCTACCGGGCTCGATCCCGTAAAGCGCGAATCGCTCGCAGTATTGAAGGATCTTGTGGATCTCACGGAGAACGCCAGGCTTGCCGGCTTGATCAAAGGCACCGCCGAAGTTCGGTAATGTCGGAAATCGCGGAAAATCTAGCGGATGTCATTTCGCAAGTCGCCGCCGCAAGCTCGCGATGCAGGCGCGACGCGGAGGCCGTCGAGCTGATCGCCGTGTCCAAAACATTTCCGGCGGAATTCGTGCGGCAGGCGTTTGAGGCCGGGCAACTTCATTTTGGCGAGAGTAAGATTCAGGAGGCGGAACCCAAAATTGCGGCTCTACCGGGATCGTTGCATTGGCACTTCATCGGTCGTGTGCAGCGAAACAAGGTGCGCAAGCTACTTCAAAACTTCGAAGTGATCCATGCGATCGATTCGCTGCGGCTCGCCGCTTACACCGATGAAATTGCCAAGGAGCTCGGGTTGTTTCCCAAAGTCTTCCTGCAGGTGAACCTCGGAAGCGAGCCGACCAAGGGGGGCTTTGATTCCGAAGGGTTGCGCGCGGACATGGATGCGCTCCTGGCCTTGGGACGGCTTGAGATTCTGGGCCTGATGTGTATTCCACCTGCCGGACCTGATGCGGAATCCTCCAGGCCATGGTTTGCTTCTCTTAGAAAATTGCGGGACATGATGGAGATCGAGTTCGGCGTCAGACTGCCGTCGCTGAGCATGGGCATGAGCGGAGATTTCGGGGTGGCGATCGAGGAAGGCGCCACCCACGTTCGGGTTGGCTCTTCAATTTTTGGAAAACGTTCCTATCGAGTGGACGGGGAACTCGGATAAAGACAATGATTCTCCATGAGCTTGCTTTTGGAAAACGCCACCGTCATCGGAACCGAGCTTGCCCTATCGTTTGCAGATGGTTTTGAAGCCTATCTGGCCCTTCCGATGCTCCGGCGGGCTTGTCCTTGTGCTGCCTGCCAGGGCGAGCCGGATGCCATGGGGCGGGTGCTTCGGCCTGTAGTCGACCATGGACCACGGGCCTACGATCTCCTGAAATTCGAAACGGTCGGTGGCTATGCCATTCAGTTGTTTTGGGGCGATGGGCACTCCACCGGCATTTACAGTTATTCCTACCTCCAGAAACTCGCCGCCCTTCCACCGTCATAGTGGCAGCCTGAAACGAGAAGATCGCAGCAGTGTTTTCCGCTCACCACGACCTGGCGTCCCTGCCGCTACTTCCTGCGAAAGAGGTTGTCGCGCTCGCTGCTGCGGGCTTTGATAGTCCTGCATCGTTGCTCGCGCATTTCCCGAAGCGTTACGAAGACCGGCGCCGCTTCGATGCCTTTCCCAATCAGGCAACAACCACCGCGGTTTGTCTGCGTGCCACCGTGATCGATGCATCTCTCAAGCACTTCGGGCCTGGCCGCCGATTTTATGAAGCGATCCTCATGGACGGTTCCGGCGGGATTTTCGGCTCCGGGAAAGTCACTTGTCGCTGGTTCAACATGCCCTTCATCCAGAAGCTCGTCGCCGCGGGGCAGGAGGTGTGCGTCTATGGCAAGGTGAAGGATGCTAATGGACGGCTCATCATCGATCATCCGGAATTTGAAGTCCTCCGGGATGATGATAAGGAATCTATCCACCTGGAACGCATTGTTCCTATTTACAAAAATATCTCGGGAATTGCCCAGCGCCGCTTGAGGGAGATCATGCATCTCTTACTTTTACAAGTGGATCCCGCTACGCTGGCTGCGGGCTTCGACATGGACGGCAGTTCGCCGAGGTCAAGTGCCTTTAAAGACATACATTTCCCCGAGTCCATGGAGCTGGCAAGCGCCGCCCGCCGGCGGTTTGCGCTGGAGGAGTTTTTTCTACTGCAGCTCAACGTCGTGTGGAGGAGGGCGCGCTATGGAGAGCGGAGCGGCAGGGTGCTTGGCAAGAGCACCGGCTATCTCAAACAATTCTACGCGAGCCTTCCATTCGATCTCACGGGCGCGCAGAAGCGCTCGATCAAGGAGATTCTCGGCGACATGCGCACTGCGCGGCCGATGAATCGCCTGTTACAGGGAGATGTCGGTTCTGGCAAAACCTTCGTCGCGATGGCCGCCATGTTGTTAGCGATTGGTTCCGGCTGCCAAGCCGCTTTGATGGCTCCCACGCAGATTCTTGCGGAGCAGCACTATCTCACCTTCCGTCGCTGGCTGGAGCCTTTGGGCATTCGCGTTGCCCTGCGAACTGGAAATCGTGAAGAGGGGAATCACCTCGAGATCGAGGGTGAACCGCAGATCGTCATCGGCACCCACGCATTACTTTATGATTCGGTCGCATTTCGCGATCTTGGACTGGTTGTGATCGATGAGCAGCACAAATTCGGCGTTGCGCAACGGGCCTCACTGATCCGTCAGGGCATGGTGCCCGATGTGCTGGTGATGACGGCCACTCCGATTCCGCGGACTTTGACCATGACGATTTACGGTGACCTCGATGTTTCCCTGCTGGATGAGAAGCCGCCCGGACGTGGCAAGATCATTACCGGAATGAGGATCGCGGCAAAGCAGACGGACGTGACCAAGTTCGTCAAAGACCAGCTCATCCAAGGCCGCCAGGCGTATCTCGTCTATCCGCTAGTTGAGGAAAGCGAGTCGCTCAAGGCTGAGTCCGCCACTGCGGCATTTGAAAAATGGAAGAAGCGGCTCGGCTCCTTCGTGGTCGGATTGATTCACGGGAAACTTCCCCCGGAAGAGAAAGAAGCGGTGATGCGCCGGTTCCGCGAGGGCGAGATTGCCGCCCTTGTCTCGACCACGGTGATTGAAGTGGGAGTCGATGTTTCTAACGCGAGCGTGATGATCCTTCACCATGCCGAGCGCTTCGGCCTCGCCCAGCTTCATCAACTCCGCGGGCGCATCGGTCGCGGTGAACACAAGGGATACTGCGTCTTGCTGACGGATGGGAAAACTCCCGAGTCCCTGGAGAAGCTCCGAGTCCTCGAGCAAAGTTCCGACGGATTTGAAATCGCGGAGGCGGACCTTCGCCTGCGCGGCCCCGGGGATGTCTTGGGCACGGTGCAGAGCGGTTTGTCCGATCTCCGGTTTGCGGATTTCCTGGCGGATACAAAGCTGCTGAACGAAGCCCGGGATCTCGCGGACCGGGTGCTCGCGGAGGATCCCTTTTTGGACGGAATTCACCGGGAGCTGCGGCAGATGATTCACGACCCCTCCGGGATGGAGGATCTACCAAGTACCGCGTGATGGCGGGAATCAGCGGCCGACGATGCGATAGATCGAGCCCGTGTGATCGATAATCCTCAACTCGCCGTCCTGGTCTTCCGCGAACGACGCGATCAGATTGATGCGGCCTCCCTTCGGCTGAAGTTCCTTGGTGTGGTCTTTGAAGTCGGAGGCCTTGCCGTTTTCAAGTTTGAACGACCAGATACGAGGGTTCTGATAGTCTCCGAAAATATAGCGCCCCTGAAGCTCCTTGATTGATCCGCGGTAGACATAGCCTCCCGTGACGGAGAATCCGTCTTTTTCGCCGCCACCGTGTTTGTAAACATAGACGGGCTCGACGACTCCACTCGGCGACGGACCGCCCACTCCCTTCTTCGGTGTCGCTTGGTCCCCTTCGCGAAGGCTCCAGCCGTAGTTCGCACCAGCGCCCTTGCCTTTGGCGACATAGTCGATTTCCTCCCAATTGTTTTGCCCTACATCGCCGATCCAGAAGTCACCGGTTTCGCGGTCAAATGAGCACCGCCACGGATTGCGGACGCCGTAGGCCCAAATCTCGGGCTTCGCGTTTGGGGTTTTTAAAAATGGATTATCCGTTGGTACTTTGTAACCGGTCTTTGGGGATGCGTCGATCCGGAGGATTTTTGCCAGAAAGGTGTCGAGTGCCTGACCGTGTTTATTCGGATCATTTCCGGATCCTCCATCGCCGTTGCCGATGTAGAGCATTTGGTCCGGGCCGAAGCAAAGCCAACCGCCATTGTGATTGTCGAACTCTGAAGGATACTTCAGTAAAATCTCTGCCGTCGATGACGGTGTCGTTTTGCGATTTTCGGAGGTGAATCTCACAATCCGGGTCTGCTTTTCCTTGTCCGTGAAGTCGACGTAGAAGCGACCGCTTTTCGCGAAATCCGGTGCGAAGGCGAGGCCGAGTAGGCCCTCCTCATTGCCCTTTCTGCTTACGTCTTCGCGGATGTCGAGAAAGGGCTCCTTCTCACGCTCGCCGGTTTTCTCATCCACAATCCAGACTTGGCCTGCTTGTTCTATGACCCACATCTTTCCCGAGATGCCTTTGGGGAAGCCTGCCCAAACGGGCCGATCAAATCCCTTGGCTACCTGCTCAACGCCGATTTCGGCCTGCAAAATCGCCAAGGATGAAAGAAAGATCGCTGTAATTCGGGGACGCATGCCGTGAGCCTACCGGAATCCTTTTGCCGCACAAGTGGGATTGAATCGGCTGCGCGAATTTTGCCGAGAAATCTGGTGGATGATGCAGACTCAGGATAAAGTTCACGCCCGCCTTGCCATGCGAATCCATGCGCGTATGGTCAGCCTCAAGCCTGACATGACGCCGTTTTTGAGGAAAATACTGGGGATGAATTGGGTGCTCGTCTTCGTGATGTACGGGCTCCTGATTTTTGGTGTGTTCATGATTGAAAGCGCCGCGCGCCACGTCGCGATGACTAAGGAGAATCTGACCGCCTTTGGCAGCGCAGGTGCTTATTTCGCCTCAAAGCAGAAATCTTTCATCTTGATCGGGAGCGTCGCGTATTTTGTCGCGGCGTTCATCGATTACCGGTGGATTCGCTGGCTGGGGATCCCTTTTTATGTGGTGAGCATGGGCTTGACGGTCGTGGCAATGCAGCAGGACGACTCGGTCCACCAGTTGCGACTCGGCGGGCTTTCATTCCAGCCCGCTCAGCTGGGAATCACCTCCGGGATTCTGCTCATTGCTTGGCTGGTACAGGATTTGCCGAAACTTCACCGCTGGTTTGCCGCTCCGTTTGTCCGAATCGGGATCATCGGAGTCGTCGCAGCGGTTCCGTTCCTCATGGTGATGAAAATGGGCGACATGGGCTCGGCGCTGGTTTGGGTGCCCGTCTCGATTGTCGCCCTGCTCATCGGTGGCATTCCCTTCCGTTATCTCACGTGCATGACATTCATTGGTGCGGGAATCATTCCACTGCTCTATTTCGTCGCCCTGCCCTTGGTCTCCAAGCGCGGCCCGGAACGGATTGATATCTGGCTGCGGATGATGCAGGGACGCGAGGTCGACATCAACGGGGATGCTTACGCGCCCCACAATGTTTCGATGGCGGTTGGGAAAGCGGGCTGGAAAGGGGTGGGGTGGAAAGCCACGGCTGAAATGGGATCGCTTCACGACAAGGGATTCATTCCGCGTGAGACGGCTCACAATGACTACATCTTTGCGGTGATTGCCGAGGAGCTTGGGTTCCGTGGCAGTTTGCTGCTCCTTACCGCGTTCGCCTTGCTACTCATTCAAGGGCTTTTCATCGCATTTTACAGCAGGGATCTATCCGGGCGATTGCTGGTATGCCTTGTCGTCGCCCTGTTTTTCGCCCACGTCTTCGAGAGCATCGGCATGTGTGTTCTCATCATGCCCATCACCGGGATTCCGCTTCCATTGGTGAGCTACTCGGGCACCTTTGTGGTGATTTGCATGTTTCTGCTCGGCTTGGTGCAAAGTGTTTGGATTCATCGGAATCGGAAGCTTGAGCTCCAGCTCAAACAGGCCGAAGCCTGAAGCGGCAGGCTCACACACCGGTCAACGCTTCGTCGATGACCTCGAGCATGAAGTCGGCATCCTCTTGAGAGATACACATGGGCGGCTTGATGCGCAGGGTGTTTCCCCACAGCCCTCCCTTTCCGATGAGGAGCCCGAGGTCCTTGCAGCGTTCAAATACCTCAGCACACGCTTCCTTCGCAGGCTCCTTGGTGCTCCGGTCCTTCACCAGTTCCACCCCAAGCATCAATCCCAGCCCGCGCACTTGGCCGATGATGGAATGCTTTTCGGCGAGTCGCTCGAAGCCTTTAGTTAGATAGGCGCCCACGTGGAGGCAGTTTGCTTGCAATCCTTCCTTCTCGATGACCCTGAGCACCGCCCGGCCTTGGGCGCAACTCACCGGGTTCCCTCCGAATGTGTTGAAATGAATCCGGCTGGCTAGCGACCGGGCGATCTCGGGAGTCGTGACCACTGCTGCTAAGGGGCAGCCGTTTCCGATGCCCTTGGCCATGGTCACGATGTCCGGCATGACCCCTTGGGTTTCAAATCCCCAGAAATGAGTCCCGGTACGGCCGAAGCCAGCCTGCACCTCATCCGCGATACACAAGCCGCCGGCGGCTCGCGCGTGTTCGTAGGCGTGCTTGAGGTAGCCCTCGGGAAATACAACGGATCCGCCCACACCTTGAATGGACTCAGCGATGAAGGCTGCGATCTTACCCGACGTGCCGAACTGAATCAACTCACCGACATCCGCCGCATATTTCCTCCCCGCATCGGGATCATCGGCGCCATGCGGGCCTCGATAGAGATCAGGCATCCGCGCGTGCTGGACGCCGAAGGAATGGGGCACGTTG
>Ga0123337_10003296_pt1 | contig 17354 bp, 19 predicted proteins | sample frozenSSSSmetaG_FD_89792 | JGI IMG/M metagenome (GOLD analysis project Ga0123337, IMG submission 89792) | Glacier valley bacterial and archeal communities from Borup Fiord, Nunavut, Canada, to study Microbial Dark Matter (Phase II) -... | ecosystem: Environmental > Aquatic > Freshwater > Ice >... | reverse complement strand
GGGTTTCGCGATGTCGTTTCTCAGCTTTTTAGCGGGCCTGGCCTACCTGATTTATAAATTGGTGTATTGGAATTCGTTTTCCGTGGGCGTTGCGCCGCTGGTGATTGGCTTGTTTTTTATCTCTTCGGTACAGCTTTTATTTCTGGGAGTTGTCGGAGAATACATCGGCGCGATTCACACGCAAGTGCGCCGCCGCCCGCTCGTCACCGAACGCGAGCGCTTGAATTTCGATTGCTTAAAATTTGATGGTGCCGATTCGCGGAGTACTCCGGCTGACGATTTTGAAAATTCCGATTCCGAGAAGATTTCTTCATGAGCAGCCGCGATGCGCCAGCCGAAACGCCAGCAGCGAATTGGCGCAGCGCCTTTATTTTCCTATTCAAGTGCGCTGTCGCCGCCGCGCTGTTGTGGTGGTTGGCGCGCAGCGGGCGTTTCGATTGGCGCGTTTTTTCGGGCCTGAAGCCGAGTTGGGCGCTCGCCGGAGTACTCTTGTTTCAGTGCGGAATGCTGTTTTGCATCGCGGCGCGCTGGCATTTTCTAACGCGCGCGTTGAAACTCGATTTCTCGTTTCGCCAAACTTTGCGTATCAGCCTCATCGGGTTTTACGCGGCTATTTGGACGCCCGCGAGTCTCGGTTTAGACGGCGCGCGGTTGTTGCTTTCCCGGCCATTGCGCGCCGGGCAAAATCGTGAAATTCTCACTTCGGTTCTGTGGGACAGAGTACTCGGGCTGTGGTCGCTTCTTGTCATTTGCGCATTCAGCGGATTCGCTTGCCTTTGTTTCAGAGTCCTTTCGGATAACGAAACAGCGCAGCGCGCGGTGACAATTGCTTCCATCGCTTGCGGAGTACTCGCGCTCTTCATCGGCGTTTTTATTGGTTCGCCGCCGTTGCAAAAGCGCATTTCAAAAAGCGCGTTTTTCGAAAAGCGCGGGTTTTTGCAAGCCACGCCGCCGCGCGCTATTTTCGGCTGGCCGCTGCTTTTGGCCTTTGCCACGCACGGCTGCAACTTGCTCGCGACGTTTTGCGCGCTGCGTATTTTTGAGCCGAACGCTGCGCCGATTTCGGTATTTCTCGTCACGCCGTTTGTGATTTTGTCGAGTTTAGTTCCGCTCACGCCTTTGGGTTTGGGCGTCACCGACGCGACAGCTGCGCTGCTTTTTGCCGCTATTGGAATCGCGCACGGCGCAGCGGCGGCGATGCTTTTGCGCGCGCTATTTGTTCTGATTTCGCTCGCGTGCGGCCTGGCGTGGCTATGGCCACAATCGCATGATGCGGCGGTTTCTTCGCCGGAATTTCAAGTTTCTTCTGCACCATGAATCGCGTGTTTTCCTTTCTCCGACGTCCTTTAGTTGGCGCTTGCCTCGCGCTGGCGATTTTGCTTTTGATGGTTTATGGCGACGTGCTTTTTTCTTCGCGCGAGGTTGTGCTGTCGGGCAAAAGCACCGATTTGGCGATGGGAATTTACGGTTTGAAATTCCTGTACGGCGAACTCGGCAAAGGCAATTTTCCGTTGTGGAACCCGCATCTTTTGTCGGGCTATCCGATGTTCGCCTCGTTTCAAACCATGCTGCTGTATCCGCCGGCGTGGATTTGGGCGGCTTTACCGCTCGCTAAAGCGACCAATGTTTTCATCGTTTTTCACCTCTGGCTTTTGGGCGCGGGCATGATCTGGTGGATGCTGCGGCGCGGCTTGCATCCGGTTGCAGCCTTTGTTTCCGGCGCGCTGTTGTGCTTCGGCTCGACGGGAACGATGCGCGTTTTTCCTGGACATATTACGCCGCTCGCCGCCATCGCGTGGATGCCGATTTTGCTGGCGATCTTCGATGCGCTTTTGGAAAAAGACAATTCGCGCCGGAGTACACTGCGCTGGGTTTTAGCGGGAACTGCGGTTGTCGCACTGCAAATCGCCGCCGGATTTCCGCAGCATTTTTTTTACACGGCCTTAGCAGTCGGCGTTTATTTCTTGGCGCGAGTACTCCAGCGCGCCTGGGAAATCTCATCGTGGCGCTTTGCGTTTTCGCGATTGGCCTGCGCCTGCATCATTTACGGATGGGGAATTTTAATTCTCAGCGTGCAGCTACTTACCTCCTGGCACGCCTCCAAAGAAACTGCGCGCGCTTCGGCATTACCGTTTTCATTTGTTTCCAGTTTTTCGTTTCCGCCCGAAAATTTCCTGACAGTAATCGCGCCCGGTTTTTTTGGCGGTGACGGATTTCTGCCGTATTGGGGACGCGGCTATATCTGGGAAATGTGTTTGTACATCGGCGTGGCCGGAGTACTCCTGGCGCTGTTTGCTTTGTTGCGATTTAAGTTTTCGCGCATTTTTCCGTTTGTGGCGGCCACTATTGTGATGCTGGTTTTGGCTTCGGGCAAACACACTTTTCTCTTGAAATTTTTGTATCTGCACGTCCCGATTTTCGGCGGCTTTCGCGCCAGTTCACGCGCACTTTGCCAAGCCAGCGTTTTCTTGTGCGCGCTGGCCGGGCTGGGTTTGGACGCTTTTATTCGCAGCGAAAAAGAAGCTTCCGGCTGGCGCGAACGCGCTCTGAAACTCTGGCCGATGATAGTTGCCGGAGTTGGTTTTTTCCTAATCGCAATTTCGTTTTGGATTCCCGGCGCGGGCGCGAAACCGTTTTGGATCGAGAGCTTTTCTCGCATCATGAACAGCCGAGAGTCGTATTTGCCCGCTCCGGCTTATAGCGACCCGCGCGCGATTTCGAGCATTATCGAAAACGGCAGCGGAGTACTTCTGGTCGCTGGAACGACGTGTTTATTCGCGGCGATTCTGATGACTTTAGCCATGCGCGCTCCGGCTTCGCGCGCGCGCTGGTTTTCTTTTTCGCTCGCTGGATTGTGCGTTTTTGAAGTGATGTTTTTCGCGATTTCAGTTCGCCCAACTTTCGATTTGCGAGAACTGGAAAATCCGAAATTAGAAAAGTTTTTCGCCGCGCAAAATAGCGATGATCGCTTTCTCAAGAGTTCCTTCGACAACTGGGCGATGAAGTGGGAGGCCAACGATTTGGGCGGCTACGAATCGTTCCGCTTGCGCCGCTACGAAGAATTTATGAACGTCACGCAAGGCCGCGACCCCGATCTCATCAAGCCGGTTTTGGATATTAATTTCGCGCATCCGCTGTACGCGATGTTGCGTTGCCGCTATTTTCTGAATGTAAAAACGATGCAACAAACCAAAGTTGCCAACGTTTTGCCGCATGTTCTACTGGTGAATGACGCGCATGTACTCCCGACACGCGAGGCGATTTTCGCGGCCATGAATGCGCCGAATTTTGATCCGCGCCGTACGGTTTTGCTGGAAACCGCGCCGCAACAACTTCCGAAAAAATCTGCGCCAATTGGCACCGCGCGAGTACTCGAATCTTCCACCGATCATATGATTATCGAAGCGCAAACCAAAACGCCTGCGATACTTTTAATCACCGATTCCTATTCTCGCGATTGGCGCGCGTGGGGTTTGCCGGACGAAAACGGAAAGGAAAGCGCGCAACAGGAGTACTCCGTTCAGCCCGCGAACTGGGTTTTGCGCGCGATTCCATTGCAAGCCGGAAAGCACAAAATTCGATTGGAGTACTTGCCACGAATTTTTGTGATTGGAAAATGGGTTTCTCTGGTTTCTCTTGCGTGCTTTTTGCTGGCGATAACGCTGGCTTTTCATAAGTCCAACGAACCCAGAGCGTGAGCGACGGGCTATTTATCGCGCGAGGCAAAAGCCCGTCGCTTACGCTCGGGGTTCGTTGTGATTCAGCCCATTTCTGCGCCGAGCCAGGCGTCGGCGTGGCAGACGAGTACTTCAATTGTGGTTGTGTCGAAAATCGTTTTGACGGCGCGGCGCGCTTGTCCGACGACTTCGCGTAGGCCCGAACCGGATTCGAGCGACAGGCTGATATTGGGTTCGTCCAACCAATCGGGCAGCGGCATCAAATCGCCTTGCGTGGCGCTGAGTACTTCGCCGAGAGAAATCTGGTCGGGCTGGCGGAGCAGGCGATAGCCGCCTCTCTGGCCTTTTTTGCTTTCGACCAGACCGGCGTTTTTCAAGTCCAGCAGAACTTGTTCGAGGTATTTTCGCGGAATGCCGCAAGTGGTGGCGATGTCGGCGATTTGCGCCCATTCATCACGGGCGTGTGATCGAATCAAAAACGCCAGAGCTTCAAAAGCATATTTTGTGGTGTGTCCCAAACGCATGCAAAGCAGTCTAACGGCAAAACGGTTGTCGGACATTGGCGAGATGCAAAGCGCGCTTGCAATTGACTTGACGCGCTTTTTTGTGCTAACCTGAAGCCGTCATTTTCGCTATTTCCCAAGGAAGGTGTTCGCCCTTTGCGACTCCACTCGAAGCTTCGTTCCGCACTTATTCTGACTGTGGCTTTGTCCACGACGGCGCAAATCGCGTTGCCGGTTTTGGCGCAGGGCGTTATTGCGCCCGCCAAAGTCGATGGCAGCAGCTACGGCCCGATTGTCACCATCGTTTCCCCGGAGTACTCCGATGTCATCAAGGGCGACGCGCAAATCTCGATTGCCATTGCGCCGCGCCGCTATCCGGTGCGCAGCGTCGAGCTTTTGGTGGATGGCCGCTCCGTCTCGGGAGTACTTCCGGTGCAGAATAAGTTCGCCTGGAAAACCGGCATGTTCAGCGACGGCCCGCACACTTTAGGCGTGCGCGTCACTGATATACAGGGTTTCATCGGCCAGGCCGAAACCACGATTTACATCAACAACCAGCGCAAAATAGACGACAAATCGCCGATTCTGCGCTGGCAGGGCGTGACTTCCAGTTCAACTTTGAATGGCATCACCAAATTCCGTTTGGAAGCCGCCGATGATTTCGGCGTAAAGTACGTTTTCCTGAATCTCAATACGGCGATTGCGCCGGACGTGAAACCGCCGGTCGCGAGCTGGATGACCAATCGTCCGCCCTACGAATTTTCCATCGACACTTCCAAGTTTGAAGACGGACTTTATGTTCTCGACGCATACGCGTGGGACGACAGCGAAAACGAGCGCAACGCCTTGCGCCTGACGGTTAAGTTTTTGAATCACGCCGCTGAGTTGGTGCCGGGAAATTCCGGTGAAAATACTGCTCCGGTCGAGCCGCCAATTGTCACGCCAACGGTGGATAGTCGGCCCATTATGCGGCCATTCATTTCGCCTGCGACTTCGGTTTCCTCGATGAAACGCAACGGCGCGATGACTTTGGAGCCGTCCACGCCCGCGAGTACTCAGGCCAATCCGCTGCGCGCCACGAGCGCGGTTTCTTCCAAAATCTCGCGCCCGACGGGAACTGCGCGCGCTTTGCCGCAGGGAAAATTGCCACAAGTGCAGCCAGCACAAGTGCAATCCGCGAAAAACCCGGTAAAAACTGTGGACGCAGAAGTCAAATCTCCGCCATCGCAGCGCATAGGCGTTTTGCCGACGTGGTCGAATTCGCCTCAGAGTACTCCGCGCCTGACACCAATCGAAAGCGCGCTTTCCAGCCGTGAAACGCAGATCGCGAGTACTCCCGTTGCCGTCAATGCATCTGAACGCCGCGTCGCAACGCGCGTTGTTCTGGCCACTGCACCGAATTCCAAACCGCGTGCTGTCGTTATCGAAACTTCGCGCCTTGGAACTTCGCTTACGCCGACAATTACCGTCACGTCGCAGCAGAAAAATCCCGATGCCGTATCGGTTGTGATTTCTCCCGAAGCCAACGCCACGCGGAATCCTTACGCAAGGCTTGCAACCGCGCCCACAAAGACAAACGACAAAGTGCGTTCAGCCGGAATGACGCGTGCGACCGCCGCCAAACCAACTTTTGTGGAAATCGCGCCTATCACGAGTACTCCGTCCGCCAACTCTGCGGCGGCGGAAATGCAAAGCCTGTTGTCTGCATCACATCCCGATTTCTACGCGACCGCGCCGAGCGGAAAAACACGCGTCGCGATTCGCGAAAACGATGCATTCAAAAACAATACATCCGAAAACGCCGTTCCCACTTTGCATCAGCCGGACGTATTTGCTTTTGAAAATGCGCAGCCTGCAACGCAGCCGGCCACAATCCAGAGTACTCCGGCTTCTGATCGCGAGCGCAGATTCACCGCGCCACGCGCGACGCAGCCGTTGTTTTCCGCTTTGCCGGACGCGCCCGTTTCGACCAGATATAACACGAGATACAACACCAGATATACAGGTTTCGGTCAGCTAACGCGCGTTGAAAAAAGCGTGCAGCCGAGTACTCGCATCGCCGCACCGAGCTTCGAGCAGCCAGCGCGCGTGGTCAGTTTTTCCGCTTTGCCGACGTTGCCACGCCTGGCGGTTGCGCCGGAAATCAAGTGGCGCGATAAAAGCAATTCCGGTGCGGCCATCGTCATAGCGCCCTCGCCCGACGCGCGACCTTATTATGTTGCCACTCAATACGAGGATTTGACTGCCATTGCCGCGCGCTACAAAATGCCAGTATCGGTTTTGGCTGCCGCCAACAAATTGCCGCAGAACGCGCGCGTAGCCAAAGGCAGCCGAGTACACCTGCCGCAAGCGCTGACGGTTTCTTACAAAGGCCAGAATGTGACCGGCGATGTCGCGCCGCTTTTGATCGGAACCACCAGCGTTGCGCCCTTCCGTTTCCTGTTTGAAAAGCAGGGCGGGCAGATCAGTTGGGATGCCGTCGGCCAGCGCGTTACGGCGCGCAACGGCACTTATGAAGTGACCCTTGAAGTCGGCAGCGACAAAGCCATCGTCAACAAAGAAGAAGTTTTGATGGATATGGCGGCGTTTCTCTTGAGCGGTCGCACTATGGTTCCGGTGCGCTTTTTTGAAAAAGCGTTGCACGCCAAAGTCGAGTGGGAACCGAGCACGGGACGAATTTTCGTCGCGATGACTCCCAATTCCTAAAACGCAATCGAGCTTAAAGTCAGACGAGCTTAAAATCAAACAGTCAGAAAAAGTAAAAAGGCGAGCCAACCGGCTCGCCTTTTTTGTACATTTCAAAAGTGTTGAAATGTGCGAATTAGCAAAAGTCACAGTGACAAATTAGATAACTTCTTTAACTTCTATGGATTCGATTTCTTCTACTGGCTCTTCCACCGGCCAGGAAAAACCGCGCGCGCGCGGTTATCAACTTCTCGATTGCGCGCGGCTGTTGGCGGTAATTTTCATTGTCTGGCTGCATACGCCGGAATCGCGCGAGTTGGCTTATACGGCCGGCATTGGAGGTTTCGCGGTTTCATTTTTCACTTTTGCTTCTTTGTTTCTGGCATTTCAATCGGCTTTGCGTCACCCCGAAAACTCGATTGCTTCCTACGTCAAGTCGCGATTTGTCCGCATTTATCTGGTGTTTGTGGCGTGGTCGGTTTTTTATGGCGCGGTCAGGTTGGTTAGCGACCTGATTTTAAAATCGCCGATGCCGCACATGTCGTTGGGGCTTTTGCTGTGGAATGGAACGGCGCATCAACTCTGGTTTCTGCCGTTTATTTTTATGGCGTCTTCTTTGAGTTATGCCGTCGCGCGGTGGTCTTCCCAACTGCGCGCCGCTTACTGGCTGATCGCAGCGATTTTTGCCATTGGCGGTTTGGTTTTGGCATTCTGTCACGCGCCCAATTCATTTCGCGGTTGGGGTTATACCTTTGAACTTTCCGGCGATGCCTCACCTTCGGTTCTGCTCGCCCTGGCGTTCGCGATGATTTACGCGAGAACGCCACCGGAATTTTTCAGCAAAAACATCATGACCATTGCCGGAGTACTCTTGTGGCTGGTCGGCATTGTTTTGCTTTCTATGTGGGATCGGCAGATTTTTCTGCAAACGATTTCCGGCCTGGGATTGATGATTGCCTCTCTCAATCGCAGCAGTACTCCGCTAATCGAGCGAATCGCCTGTTGGGGAAAATTCGCTTTTGCGATCTATCTTCTCCACGTTTTATTTTTGGAAGGATTCCAAGATATTCTCCGAAAAATCGGCTGGCCGCTGAGCTGGCAAAACGATGTCATCACGTTTTTCGTCACTCTGATTTGCTGCGCCGTTGCCATTTTCTTTTTGAATAAAAACGACCGAATGCGCAAGCTCTTGTTGTAAATCTTGAGTTGCAAAACTTCGGTTATGAAAAATCTTCGTTTTCACTGGTTTGAGACATGGTTCGTTTCATCGCGCCGAAATAAACCTGATTGCTGTCCCAGCCGTAAAGTTTGGTGAAGTCGTCGCAATCGCCTTTGTCCATTTGTTCGCGGCACTGCGCGGCCTTGGCGCTCATCAAATCGCACAGGCTAAGCACCATCGCTTCAGCGCACATCGGCACGCGCGCCGCGCCGTGTTCGGGGCGACCGTGATGCGAAAGAATTAAATGCATCAATTCGTGTTTGAGCGCAATAGGAAAATCCTCGATTTTTTCAATCGCGCTGGCGACGGTGCAAGTGCCGAGTACGACGTGACCGACGAGATGCCCGGCAGTGGTGTATTCGCCGCAGGCCAGATCACTTTCCATTTCGTCCAGCTTGCCGATATCGTGCAAAAGCGCGCCGGCGATGAGCAAATCGCGGTCGAGATACGGCAGCGTGGCGGCCACGCGCTCGCACAACAACGCGACTTCTCCCGAATGTTCGAGCAAGCCGCCTCTGTGCGAATGATGCATACCTTTAGCGGCGGGCGCGGTTTCAAAAGCTTTCCAAATTTCGCCATCCAGCCGAAAGATTTCCTTGAGCAGCGCCTTGAGCGGAGTACTCTTGACCGCGCGCACGACCTCAAAAAACCGCGCGCGATGCGCCGCGTGATCGGCTGGCAAAGGCGGTAGATATGGCGAAAGATCATCGGGAGTTTCAATACTTTCGCAGCTTTCCAAACGAAAGGAGCCGCCGAAAACCGGATGCGGAATTTCCACGCGACCTTTGACACGCACTAGGCGCGTGCCTTCGAGCTGTGCCAAAATATCGGCGGGTGGTGAAAACCAGCGCGCATTGCGCTCGCCGGTGCAATCGCGCAGCGTGAGCGAAAGGAAAAGCGTGCCGTTGTTGGCGTGCTTCATTTGGCGGTCACTGATGGCGAAAACCGCGTTTTCAAAACGCTCGCCGGGTTGAAAATCGATCAAGCGGCGCGAAGCATCGGGCGCGTCGGAGTACTCTGGTGTGGACATAGTGCTTCCATTTTAGCGTGATGATGAGCTCAAGAAAAATTTAATTCAAATAATCTTGAAATAGCGCACCAATGCCTTGCGGAGGCAGGCCCATCCGTGTACAATAATTCCCCGTTCCAGCTGACTATTAATTTATCGCTTCGCCCGCAAGTCGAAGTCGCTTCAAAAGAGTACTCCGCTCCCGGCATCAGCCGATGCAAAAGTACTGCGATACTGCGAGTGTGCATTTCAAAGGAAACCTTTGTCTGCGCGCGTCGCCGACGAAGGTTTTTTTGTGACTCGGTTAAATCCAGTCGAAAACAAAAAATCAAGCGAAGAAAAACGATAATTTCGGTTGACAGGCTCCAGTCGCGCTGCTAAAATCTCCGATTCGTGGCAGTCGCAGGCAAGTTGCAATTTAAGAAGTAATTCAAGAAATTTTTAACTCGTCCGGCTGTAAACATATCAGTAATCGGAAGAATTTTCGGAGGAATCCAAGACTATGGCCAAGCAGAAATACGAAAGCAGCAAACCCCACGTGAACGTTGGAACCATCGGGCACGTCGATCACGGCAAGACCACTTTGACCGCCGCCATCACCAAGGTGCAGGCTGAAAAAGGCTTCGCCAAATTCACGGCGTTCGACCAGATCGACAAGGCGCCTGAAGAGCGCGACCGCGGTATTACTATCGCCACCGCTCACGTTGAATACGAAACAGAAAATCGTCATTACGCCCACGTTGACTGTCCTGGTCACGCCGACTATGTCAAAAACATGATCACCGGCGCGGCGCAAATGGACGGCGCGATTTTGGTGGTTTCCGCCGCTGACGGCGCGATGCCCCAGACCAAAGAGCACATTCTGCTGGCCAAGCAGGTCGGCGTTCCTTATATCGTCGTCTTCCTCAATAAAGTTGACATGGTCGACGACCCCGACTTGCTCGAATTGGTCGAAATGGAATTGCGCGAATTGCTTTCCAAGTACGACTACCCCGGCGACGATTTGCCGATCATTCGCGGCTCCGGTTTGAAAGCGCTCAATGGCGACACCGACGAAGACAAGCAGCCGATTCACGAATTGATGGCCGCCCTGGATGAATATGTTCCAGTGCCAACCCGCGAAATTGACAAGCCATTCTTGATGGCCGTTGAAGATGTATTCTCGATCTCAGGTCGCGGAACTGTTGCCACCGGTCGTATCGAACGCGGTCAAGTCAAAGTCGGCGAAGAAGTTGAAATCGTAGGTCTCCGTGACAGTCAGAAGACGGCTGTTACCGGTTTGGAAATGTTTAACAAGTCGCTCGACGTGGCGACTGCCGGATTCAACTGCGGCGCTTTGTTGCGTGGCTTGAAGCGTGAAGATATTGAGCGCGGTCAGGTTATCGTAAAGCCAGGTTCGATCAATCCGCACACCGAATTTGAAGCCGAAGTCTACATCTTGTCGAAAGACGAAGGTGGCCGTCACACTCCGTTCTTCAAGAACTATCGTCCCCAGTTCTACTTCCGCACCACCGACGTTACCGGTGCCGTAACAGAATTGGCCGATGGCGCTGAAATGGTCATGCCTGGCGACAACATCAAGATGAACGTTGCCCTCGGTCAGTCGGTTGCGATGGAAGAAGGATTGCGTTTCGCGATCCGCGAAGGCGGCCGCACGGTCGGTGCCGGCGTTATCACCAAGATCACAAAGTAGTTGCGAAATTACAGGGCCGGTTGCCCGCAAAGATCACTTTGCGGTGACCGGCCCTTTTTGTCGGTAAGAGTTTGTTGTTAAGAACAGGATAAGAACACATGGCTGGCGATAAAATCAGAATCAAATTGCGCGCGTTCGATCATAAGTTGCTTGATCAGTCGGCGCAGCAGATCGTAACGACGGCGCGCAGAACAGGCAGCCTGATTTCAGGCCCGGTGCCGTTGCCAACAGAAAAGAGTATTTATTGTGTGATTCGCTCGCCGTTCGTGGACAAAGAGTCCATGGAACACTTCGAAATGCGCACGCACAAGCGCTTGATTGATATCATCGAACCGGACCCGAAAACGGTGACGGAACTGATGAATCTGAATTTGCCGTCAGGCGTAGATATCGAGATTAAGTTATAAGGCCCAAGCGTGAGCCCGGAGTACTCCAGCAGCATTCCAGTTCATTCTTTTTCGCCACAAGGCTCCCAAAATGCCAAACGTAAGCGGATTATTAGGTCGTAAAGTCGGAATGACTTCCATTTTTACCGAAAGCGGCGATGCCGTTTCGGTCACTGTGATCGAAGTCGGCCCGTGCTCAGTTGTGCAACGCAAGACAATTGAAAAAGATGGCTATGAAGCCATCCAGTTGGGCTACCTTGAAAAGAAGACGCCGCGCAAAGACACCAAAGTAGCGCGCGGCGAAAGCGGCCATCGCGGTCGTGGTGAAGCCAGCAAGCCAGTCGTTGGTCACTTCGCCAAAAACGGCGGAGCAGCGCCGACTCGTCATTTAGCCGAGTTCCGTTTAGATGGCGAAGGCGACGAGCCGACTGCCGGAAGCATTCTCACCGTTGACGGCTTGTTTGCCGCCGGCGACAAAGTGAAAGTGCGCGGCGTCAGCAAAGGTCGCGGTTTCGCTGGTGTTATCAAGCGTCACGGATTTGCCGGTCAGGGCGCGAGCCACGGCTCGAAGATTCACCGCAAAGCCGCTTCTAACGGCGCAACTGACCCGGCGCGTACTTTTCCGGGCGTTCGCCGTCCGGGCCGCATGGGTGCCGCCAATATCACCCAGCCTGGTTTGAAAGTTGTCAACATTGATATTGCGCGCAATCTGCTTTTGGTCAAAGGTTCAGTTCCCGGCGCGCCGGGTGGACTGGTTCGCATTGAAAAGGCGTAAGGCTTTTAAGAGTACTCCAGAAACGACATGAAATTCTTTCTCGACACAGCGGATATTAGTGAAATCAAAGAAGCGGCCTCCTGGGGCGTTTTGGATGGAATCACAACCAATCCGTCTCATGTGGCTAAGTCCGGTCGTAACTTTAAAGAAGTGATCGCCGAGATTTTCGAGATTGTGCCGGGGCCGGTTTCAGCCGAAGTGATTGCGGTCGAATATAACGAGATTGTCGCTCAAGGCCGTACCTTAGCTGCGATTGCGCCGAATGTCGTAGTCAAAATTCCAGTTATTTTGGAAGGCTTGAAAGCGATCAAGACGCTGTCGGAAGAAGGCATCAAGATCAACACGACGTTGTGTTTTTCGCCGCTGCAATCTTTGCTGGCCGCCAAAGCCGGAGCGACTTATGTTTCACCGTTCATTGGACGGTTAGATGACATCGGAACCGAAGGCATGGAAGGCATTCGGCAGTTGCGCGATATTTTTGACAACTATCAGTTGGCTACGGAAATTCTGGTGGCCAGCGTGCGTTCTCCGATGCATGTGATTGACGCCGCCGTCATTGGCGCTGATGTAGTCACATTGCCGATTAGTGTTTTTAAGCAGATGATTCAACATCCGCTGACTGATATTGGTTTACAGAAGTTTTTAGCCGATTGGGAAAAAGTCCCGGCTGACTTAAGAGAAATATAAGATGGCAGAAATTAAAGTATTTAACGCAAGCGGGCAGGCCGGGAGTACTCTGGCAGCGCCTGAAAAGCTGGAAAACGCCGATGCCAAGATGGGCTTGATTCATCAAGTCGCCATCGCGGAAATGGCTGGCCGCCGTCAAGGCAACGCGAGTACTCTTTCGCGTGGCGAAGTGCGCGGCTCCAACATCAAGATTCGCGCTCAGAAAGGAACCGGTCGTTCCCGTCAGGGCGATAAGCGTACTCCGCATATGCGCGGCGGCGGCATCGTTCACGGACCCAAGCCACGCGATTACCAGCAGGCCACACCGCGCAAAATGCGCCAGTCTGCGTTCCGCACGGTTTTGAACAACCGCTTGCAGAATGATCGCTTGATTGTAATTGAAGGCGATTTGAGCGATGCCAAGACCAAGACTTTCGTCGGCACTTTGAAAGCGATGGGCTTGAGCGAAAACAAAGTACTCTTCATCACCGGCGACGGCGATTTGAACTACATGCGTTCTTCCCGCAACCTGCCGCTGGTCAAACCACAAACTGTCGGACAAACCAATTCCACTGACATCTTGGGCGCAGAGTACATCCTTTGCACTCGCGGCGCGTGGGATCAGTTGGTCAGCCGTATCGAAGGCAAACTGAATGAAGCGGAGGCCGCATGAGCAAAGCACTTCAACATATCGTTGAGCGCCCGGTCATCAGCGAAAAAAGCGTACTGATGAGCCAGCAGGGTCGTTACACGTTTCGTTGCCGCACCGACGCCAACAAAATCGAAATCCGCCAGGCGATTGAAAAAATCTTCGACGTGCGCGTTTCCAATGTCAATACGCTGATCGTAAAAGGTCGCGTGAAGCAGTTGGGTCGCAAGCGTCCAGGCAAAACGCCAGACTGGAAAAAAGCGATTGTTACTCTCGCTCCCGACGCCAAGCCCACACGCTTGAAAGAAATTTTTGAAGGCGCGTAAATCGAAGTCCCAGACCAAAACTAAGACCCATGGCACTTAAATCTTTTAATCCGACCAGCCCGGCGCGCCGTTCGATGACGGTCATCAAGAATGATGAACTCGCCGACAAGCGCCCGGAAAAGTCGTTGACAGAACCGCTCCCACAAAAAGCAGGACGCAACAATCAGGGCCGCATGACGATGCGCAATCGCGGCGGCGGCCACAAGAAGCTGTATCGCAAGATCGACTTCAAGCGCCGCAAAGACGGCATCGTCGGCACCGTAACGGCCTTGGAATATGATCCGAATCGTTCGGCCAACATCGCTTTAGTTGTGTACGAGGATGGCGAAAAGACCTATATCGTGGCTCCAGTTGGTTTGAAGACTGGCGAAACAGTACTCAGCGGCCCGGATGCGGAAATTCGCCCCGGCCATTGTTTGCCACTCAACAACATTCCGGTCGGCACCATCATTCATAACATCGAATTGATTCCCGGCAAGGGCGCGCAGCTCGCTCGCTCCGCCGGATGCAGCGCGGAACTTTCGGCCAAAGAAGGCAAAATGGCTTTGATCAAACTGCCAAGCGGCGAAGTTCGTTTGGTGCAGTCGGTTTGCCGCGCGACGGTTGGTGCAGCTGGTAACGCCGAATGGGGCACGATTCGCTGGGGCAACGCCGGTCGTATGCGCCATCGCGGTATCACGCCTCACGTTCGTGGTAAAGCGATGAATCCGAACGACCATCCGCACGGTGGTGGCGAAGGCCGCGCTCCGATTGGTCGTCGCAAGAGCGGTCCGGTTTCGGCCACTGGCGTGAAAGCCATCGGTTACAAGACGCGTAAATCGAAGAAGCCGAGCGATAAGCTGATTATCCGCAAGCGCGGGGCAAAATAGTAAGACGGTGATGGCGAGGGAGTACTCCCGACACCACATCCACTGAGGTTCTATGGCACGTTCACTGAAAAAAGGTCCGTTTTGTGATGACCATCTCATGAAGAAAATCATGTTGATGAATCAAACCGGAGACAAAAGAGTCATCAAATCTTGGAGCCGTCGTTCGACGATCTTCCCGGAAATGATCGGGCACACCATTGGTGTTCACGATGGCCGCAAGCACGTTCCGGTTTATGTTCAAGAGAACATGGTCGGACACAAGTTGGGCGAGTTTTCGCCGACGCGTTCGTTCCGCCGTCACGGTGGACACACCGAACGGGCAGGTAGGTAAGCACTAACATGGCAAAAGCGATATTACGGCATTTGAGAATGACCCCGCTGAAAGTTCGGCGCGTGGCGAATCTGGTAAAAGGCAAGTCTGTCGAAGAAGCGCAGCATATTTTGGCTCTCGACACGCACATTGCTTCCCCGATTCTGGCCAAGGTCATTAAGAGCGCAGCGGCGAACGCGGTCAACAACGAAGGCGCCAACGAAGATCGTCTGGTCATCGGCACAGTGATGATCGACAAGAGCAAGACTCTCAAGCGTTATCTGCCACGTTCGCGTGGACGCGCCGATCAGTTGAAGAAACGCATGTGCCACATCACAGTTGTTGTCGAGGAAAAAGCGCAGGTTTAAGCGGAAAGCTTTCAGGAAATTATGGGACAAAAGATTCATCCTTACGGGCTGCGACTGGGTATCATCCGTACCTGGCAGAGCCGCTGGTATAGCAAAGACCATTACAAAGAATACTTGTTGGAAGACGACAAGATTCGCGTCTTCGTCAAGTCGCACTTGAAGAAGAAAGCAGCCGCCGGCGGAAGCCGTGGCGGTGGCCGTGACCGCTTCAACGATCCTGCGCTGTCGCGCATCGAGATCGAGCGCACCGCGAACCGAGTACTCGTCAAGCTGCACACGGCGCGTCCCGGCGTTATCATTGGCCAGCGCGGCAAAGATATCGAGGAAATGCAGAAGCTGCTTTCGAAACTTGCAGGCCATGACGTTCGCGTCACGGTCGAAGAAGTTCGCCAGCCCAACCTGGATGCTCAGCTTGTCGCTGAGAGCGTTGCCCAGCAGATCGAACGTCGCGTTGCTTTCCGTCGCGCCATGCGCCAGACGATTCAGCGCACCATGAAAGACGGCGCCGAAGGTGTGCGCTTGCTGTGCTCGGGCCGTTTGGCCGGTGCTGAAATCGCGCGTCATGAACAGGCTCGTGATGGTAAGGTTCCATTGCACACGCTGCGCGCCGACATTGATTACGGTTTTGCCGAAGCCGCAACGACTTATGGCAACATCGGCATCAAGTGCTGGATTTATCGCGGTGACATCATCGGCGACGAGAGTACTCCGGCTGTCAGCATGAGCCGTGGCCGTGGTCGCAATCGCCGTTTCGATTCTGAATAACTTTAAAACTAAATTTGCAGGGCGCATTGCGACCTGCTTTGAAGGAACTGATTTATTATGTTGATGCCTAAGCGCACGAAGTATCGGAAGCAGCAACGCGGTCGGCGTTCAGGCGTAGCCACGCGCGGCAACTACATCGCGTTCGGTGAATATGCGTTGCAGGCGCAGGAACAAGCGTGGATCACCTCCCGCCAGATTGAATCAGCGCGTATCGCGATGACTTCTTATATCAAGCGCGGCGGAAAAGTCTGGATTCGCGTTTTCCCTGACAAGCCTGTCACCAAAAAGCCCGCCGAAACCCGCATGGGTTCGGGAAAAGGTTTGCCCGAATACTGGGTGGCCGTTGTCAAGCCGGGCCGCATCATGTTTGAAATGTCGGGAGTCGCACCGGAATTAGCGCAGGAAGCGATGCGTCGTGGAGCTGCAAAGTTACCCATCAAGACCAAGTTCATGATGCGTGAGGAGGAAGCCCATGGCGGAACTGAGTAAATTCATCGGCGACGGAGCCGACAAGAAAGTGAAGTTGCACGATCTGCGCAACACCATTCGCCAGGCCGAAGAAGGCGAGTTGCAGGACATTTTGAAAGGCGTGGAAACCGAGCTTTTCGAACAGCGCACCCAAGCGTTGATGCAGCAGATTTCCAATCCGATGCGCATTCGCCAGCTGAAAAAATTAGTGGCACGCATTCATGGTGAACTGGGCGCACGCAAGTTGAATCAAACAGCGTAAACAAGCGGCGCAAGTAGAGTACTCCTATCAGGAGACAAGGCAATAAACGATGGCAGAAACAGAAACAATTGAAAATGGCGCGACGGAAGCCAGCACACTCGAGCGCAATGCGCGCAAAGTACGTGAAGGTTTGGTTGTCAGCGACAAGATGGATAAGACCGTGGTCGTCGCAGTTGAGCGACTGAAGCGACATCCTCTTTATGGCCGCGTTCAGCGCGTGACCAAGAAGTTCAAAGCGCACGATGAAACCAACGACTGCAAGCCGGGCGACCGCGTGCGTATCGTGGAAACTCGTCCTTTGAGCAAGCAGAAGTGCTGGCGCGTATTAGAAATCGTCGAGCGTGCCAGATAGCAGAGTTGTCGGTTGACCTCGACTTGCTTTAGATAAGTCGCTGCGAACCGAGAACCGGAGAAAGCAATGATTCAAAACGAAACGCGATTGCGCGTGGCAGACAATTCGGGAGCGCGCGAAGTACTCTGTATCCGCGTGATGAAGGGCAGTAACGCCAAGTTCGGCAACATCGGCGACGAAATCATGTGCACCGTGAAGGACGCTATTCCAGGTGCGCCGGTCAAAGAACATCAAGTCGTTCGTGCGGTTATCGTGCGCACTGTGAAAGGATTGGGGCGCGAAGATGGCAGCCATATCCGCTTTGACGACAACGCCGCTGTTATCATCGGCGACGACGGCAATCCGCGCGGCACCCGCATTTTCGGGCCGGTC
>Ga0123337_10003295_pt1 | contig 17358 bp, 18 predicted proteins | sample frozenSSSSmetaG_FD_89792 | JGI IMG/M metagenome (GOLD analysis project Ga0123337, IMG submission 89792) | Glacier valley bacterial and archeal communities from Borup Fiord, Nunavut, Canada, to study Microbial Dark Matter (Phase II) -... | ecosystem: Environmental > Aquatic > Freshwater > Ice >... | reverse complement strand
CTAGGAAATTCATTCAATCTTTGATCCATCAACTTTCAACTCTCAACTTCCCCGCATCCCGCCCTCGGCATCGACCATGGCGAGGCCCGCATCGGCATCGCTGCGACCGATGACTTCGGCATCCTCGCGCATCCGGTTGAGACCATCCATCAGGCCAAGGGCGACGCCATCGAGCGCATCGCCCAGCTCGTTGATTTGCGGAAAATCAAAACCCTCGTCGTTGGCCTGCCCATCCGCATGGACGGCAGCGAGGGAAGCTCCGCCGCGAAAGTCCGCGCCTTTGCCTGCCGACTTCACGAGCGCATCCCGTCCATCCCGCTCGTGTTCGTCGATGAAACGCTGACCACCTTCGCCGCCGCTAACAAACTCCGCGAAGCTGGCCGCAACGCCAAGCAGCAGAAGTCGGTGATCGACCAGGCAGCAGCGGTCGAAATTCTGAACGCTTGGATGGGGGAGAGCGATTGAATTTCCCTTGTGGCAAAGAGGCAACTTTCGTTTTCTCAGTTTCCTCAACGATGAATGCCAAACTCTGTTTCCTCTGCCTTCTCTCCGCGGCCGCGACCCTCCTCACCAGCGGTTGTCTGGTAAAAAGAACCGTCACTAGCAATGACGGGTCTCGCCAGGAAAGCTATGCGATCAAGCGCCCGATCAAGGAAGCGATCGAAAACTCACAATGACCGGGCAGATGCGTCTCAAGCTCACCATCGCCTACGACGGCCGTCCCTACAACGGTTGGCAATCCCAAGCCGGCGGGAACACCGTGCAGGACATCATCCAGGCCGCGATGGCGGAAGTGGGCAAACAACCGCTGCGGTTGCACGGCTCCGGCCGCACGGATACCGGGGTGCACGCGCTGGCGCAGATCGCCCATTTCGACGCGCCGCCGGAAATCTCCATGAACCCGTTCAACTGGGTGCCGGCGCTCAATTGCAAGCTTCCCGCGACGATCCGGATCATGGCGTGCGAGGAGGTGCCCGCGGATTTCCACAGCCGTTTTTCCGCCATTGGGAAAGTCTATCATTTTGATCTCTGCACCGATCCCATCCTGCCGCCGCTCAAGGCGGGGCTGGCCTGGCACATTCCGCGCCAGCTCGATGCGGACGTCTTGTGGGATGCGCTCGCGCTGTTCATCGGTCGCCATGATTTCCACGCCTTCGCCGCCTATCGCGGCAACGAGACGCCGGACATCGACTGGTGCCGGACGATCGAGTCGGTGGAGCTCACAACCCTCCAGGACGGCTACCAGATCAGTTACAAGGGCGATGGTTTCCTCTACAAGATGGTCCGCCTGCTAACAGGAGGTGCGGTCCATGCCGCGCAGGGGCGCATCCGGCTGGATGATTTCGCCGCGCTGCTGGACCAGCCTCCGGGCCTGACCTTGGGGAAATCTCCGCTGTGCGCACCGGCGGACGGGTTGTTTCTGGAGCAGGTGATTTACCCGGAGTGATCTGGGACGAGCGATTCGGATCTTGCATTCCGGGCTCTTTCATGGAACTTAAAATAACAATCATGATCACTCTGAACATCACCACATGCCCGGAAACGGGCGGTTTTATCGCCCGATGGGACGATCCCGCAGGTGGCGGAATCACGACTCAAGGTGATACCATTGCTGAACTCGAAGCCATGATCCGTGATGCTGTGATTGGCTATTTCACCGATCCAACCGCCACTCCCCGCGTTCGTCTCCATTTCGTGGAGGATCCGGAATTGGCTGTGGCATGAGAATTCCGCGCGATATCTCGGGAACCGAGGCCGTGAAAGCGTTGTGCAGGCTTGGATTTGCCGAACTACGTCAAACCGGATCGCATCGGATCCTGCGCCTGGATTCCCGCACGGTGGTGGTGCCGATGCACAAGCCGATCAAGCCGGGCACTTTGAAAGGTCTTATCGAGCAGGCTGGAGTGACGGTTGAAAATTTTATCGAAGCCTTGTGACGAAATCGCCACGAGAACGGATGTGTTTGTGACGGACTGATGGGGTTTCATGCGGTTGAAGTTTTTCAGAATTTCAACAACTCATGAAAATCGACATCGTGACGGATACCTTCGCCCCGGATGTGAACGGGGTGGCCATGACCCTCGGCCGCTTGTGCGACGGGATGAAGAGACGGGGCCATCGGGTTCACGTCATCCACACCGGTGAGTTTGCGAAGCAGGGGGAAACGGTTTCCGCTTCCGTGGCGCTTCCGGGATACAAGGAGGTGAGGGTCGGTCTGCCGGAACCGTTCAAGCTGCGCGCGCGCTGGCTCAAGAAGCGTCCGGATGCGATCTATGTGGCGACGGAAAGCCCGCTGGGGAAATCCGCGCTCAAGGCGGCCAACGCGCTGGGCATTCCGGTGGCCACCGGGTTTCACACGAATTTCCACCAATACATGGAGCAATACCGTCTCGGTGGATTGCAGCCGGTGGCGATGGCCTATCTGAAAAAATTCCACCAGCGCGCCGATTGCACACTCACCCCGTCGCGCGATGTGATGGACAAGCTTCAGGCAGAGGGATTTGACAAGGTGAAGCTGCTAGGCCGTGGCGTGGACACGGTGTTGTATGCTCCGGGAAAACGTAGCGAGAACCTCCGCTCCGAGTGGGGCGCGCGGCCCGGAACTCCGGTGGCCATCATGGTCGGCCGGGTGGCGGCGGAGAAGAATTTCGATCTGGCGATGGCCACCTTCGAGCAGATGCGCCAGGCGGTGCCGGACGTGCAATGCGTGGTGGTGGGTGACGGCCCGCTGCGCGAGCGGTTGGCGGAGAAACACCGTTGGGTGCGTTTCGTGGGAGTGAAGCTGGGCGAGGAACTGGCGCGGCACTACGCTTCGGCGGACGTTTTGATTTTCCCGAGCGAAACGGAGACGTTTGGAAATGTCCTGTTGGAAGGCATGGCCAGTGGTCTGGTCACGGTGAGTTACGATTACGCGGCGGCGGCCTTGCATGTGAAATCGGGTGTGAACGGCTTCAAGGCGGCAAAGGGCGATGCGGCGGAATTCATGAAACTGGCGGTGTCGGGTCTCGCCCTGCGGCCCCACCACGGTATGCGCCAATCGGCTCGCGAGTTGTCGGAAACGCTGGGTTGGGATCAGGTGGTGAGGGAGTTCGAGTCTCATCTTGAAGCCATTTCGGAAGGTCGTCGCTCGAAGGCCCCTGCATCCTACAAGCTGGGAAAACGGCCGAAGTTCTCCTGCCGCACGGTCATACTATCAGATATTCACCTCGGCACACCGGACAGCAAGGCGAACGAGGTGGTGGAGTTCCTCAAGCACATCCGCTGTCAGAAACTGATCCTCAACGGCGACATCATCGACGGCTGGGCGCTGCGCCGTGGCGGAAAATGGAGCGGACGTCACAGCCGTTTCATCCGCAAGGTTTTGAAAATGATGGAACGCGACGACACGGATGTCGTCTATCTGCGCGGCAATCATGACGACATCCTGGAGCGATTCCTGCCGCTGGCATTCGGCCGGCTGAAGATGGCGAAGGAGCACATCCACACGACTGCTGCCGGGCGACGCTATCTGGTGATTCACGGCGACGGCTTCGACAGTGTTTCCACCAACCACCGGTGGCTGGCTTCGTTAGGGGCCGTGGGCTACGATTTCCTGCTGAAGGTGAACCGCTTTTACAACCATTGGCGGGCGTGGCGCGGGAAGGAATATTTCTCCCTCAGCAAACACGTGAAGGCGAAGGTGAAATCCGCGGTGAACTTTGTGGACCGCTACGAACAGCTGCTCCAGGACCTCGCCCGGCTCCGCAAATGCGATGGCATCATCTGCGGCCACATTCACACGCCCGAGGACAAGCAGGTGGGGGAGATCCACTATCTGAATTCCGGCGACTGGGTGGAAAGTCTCACCGGCATCATCGAACACCACGACGGCCGGATGGAACTCGTGGGCTACGAAAGTTTCCTCAGTGCACTCACACGGGAACTGGTAGCTGAAATCCCGCAGATGGCCGGATGTGCGTGATGCGATCTGTTATTTCGCCGCAACGATCTTGAGCACGTCCTCCGCCTGTTTGTCGGTGGCGGCGGCGAGATCACGCCAGACGAGTTTGCCGTCCTTGAAAAGGAATGCCTGACGTTTCGAGAAACCCATGGCGTTAGGCACTCCGAAGGCCTTCACGACCACGCCGTCCGAGTCGGCCAACAGATCGAAGGGGAGTTTGTATTTGTCCTTGAAGGTTTTTTGAGCGGGCACCTTGTCCATGCTCACGCCGAGAATTTTCACGCCCTTGTCGGTGAGGGCTGCAAAGGAATCGCGGAGGCTGCACGCTTGCTTGGTGCAGCCGGGTGTGTCGGCCTTCGGATAGAAATAAACGAGGAGGTAGCCGGATTTTCCAGTCTCGGAAATTTTCACGGCATGGTTGTCCTGATTCTTCTGTTCGACTGCGGGAAGGGCGGCTCCGACGTTGATCGGCTCGGCCACGGCGCTGCTGGCGAAGACTCCTGCGGTAACGGCAGTGAAAATCTGGGCGATGAATTTCATTAACTGGAAACTGGCACCTTATCCCGGTCGCGCAACCCTCGTTCTCGGAAATCCCAGGTTTTTGGGGATATTCCCGGCCTGTGTCCCATAAAAAAGCGGCAAATTGTGTCTTGAACGCTGCCCCGGATCGGAACCATTGTGTGTGTAGGACATGCCGAAATCCGGAATTGAACCAGAAGTGATCTATGAGGGAATCCCAGCCTCTCCGGGGATCGCCATCGCTCCGGTTCATGTGGTGGCCCGCGGTTTCACGGCTCCCGAAGTGTATGAAATCAACGAGGAAGAGGTGGTCCGTGAGCAGGAGCGCTTCAAGGAGGCGATCGACGTCACCAAGCGCCAGTTGATCGAGTTGCAGAGCCGCCTCGAGGATCTGGCAGGCGACAACGAGAGCGGGATCTTCGAGGCGCACGTCATGATCCTGGAGGACAAGTCGGTGGTTGACCGTGTGCATAACGCCATCGCACGCCGCCAGCAGAACGCAGAGTATGCCTTCTATGCGGTGATGCAGAATTTTCTCGAAGCGATGCGCCGCATTCCGGATCCCTATCTGCGGGAGCGCACGGCGGACATCGAGGACGTGGCACAGCGCGTCCTGCGGAATTTCAGCGAAGATGGCGACACCCGCCCGCAGGGACCGGACGACCTCCATATCCTGGTGGCCTACGACCTGGCTCCATCAGATACTGCGTCGATGAACCGCCGGCATGTCCTCGGATTCGCGACCGAGCAAGGCAGTGTGAACTCCCACACCGCGATCCTGGCGCGGGCTTTCGGCATTCCCGCGGTGGTCGGACTTGAGGGTGCGGTCATCGATGTGATCGCCCTCGCCCCGGCGATTCTCGACGGCTACACGGGGAAGCTCATTCTACATCCCACAGCGGAGACTCTCGAACGCTACAGAAGCCTCAGCGATGTCAAAGCCAAGGTCCGCAGTTCGCTCGAAGCGATGCGCGGTGCCGCCACGGCGACGGCGGACGGCAGGGAGCTAACGGTTTCTGCGAACATCGAGCTGGTGGACGATCTGCCGCTGGTGAAACACAGCGGGGCGAAAGGGATCGGCCTCTATCGGACCGAGTTCCTCCTCCTCAATGGCGAGGAAATGCCCGATGAAAAGCGGCAGACCGAAGTTTACACGCGGGTGGCTTCCGAAATGAGGCCGCACACCGTCATCATCCGCACGCTTGACGCCGGCGGTGACAAACTGCCGGTCGAGCCGCTAACCGATCCCGAGCCGAATCCTTTCCTCGGCTGGCGCGGCATCCGCGTCTCGCTGGCACGTCCGGCGATGTTCCGCGAGCAGATCCGTGCGGTTCTCCGTGCCAGCGCCTTTGGAAAAGTGGCGGTGATGTTCCCGATGATTTCGGGTCTATCCGAAGTCTGGCGGGGCAAGGAGATGGTCCGGCGCTGCATGGACGAACTCGACAAGGAAGGCATCGCCTTCGACCACGAGCTGCCCGTCGGCATCATGATCGAGGTGCCGGCCGCCGCGATTTGCGCGGATCTGCTGGCACCGGAAGTGGACTTCTTTTCCATCGGCACCAACGACCTCATCCAATACACCGTCGCTGCGGACCGGGTGAATCCCCATGTCGCGGAACTCTATCGGCCCACCCACCCGGCGGTCATCCGCCTGATCAAACGCACCATCGACGCTGCCACCGACAACGGCATCTGGACCGGCATTTGCGGTGAAATGGCCGGCGACATCCGTCTCACACCGTTGCTCATCGGCCTGGGCGTCGAGGAACTTTCCGTGGGCCCGCAACAGGTGCCGCGCGTTGGTCATGCGATCCGCTCGCTGAGTTACGCCGAGTGCGCCGCGATGTCTGACGAGGCACTACGCCATACCCGCAGCCAGGGGATTCTCGATCTCTCGATGGCGCTCGCCCGCAAGCATTACGCGAATCTATTAGACTGAGCCTGCCTCTGCCGAGACTGTCGTTTTCAGCATGCTCAGCCTGCCAAGTCGGCATTAGGCGCGCCGGATAAATCCGCTACGGTCTTTGCCATGACCTCGCACCTCAATCTGAACATCCGCCGCGCCAGCGACCGTGGCCATGCCGGACACGGCTGGTTGGAGAGTTGGCACACATTCTCCTTCGCCGACTATTATGACCCGGCGCACATGGGCTTCCGCTCGCTCCGCGTGATCAACGACGACCGCATCGCTCCGATGGGCGGCTTCCCGACCCATCCTCATCGCGACATGGAAATCTTCTCCTACCTGCTTGCCGGCAGCCTTGCCCACGAAGATTCGATGGGAAACAAGCGCGTGCTGAAACCCGGTGAAATCCAGCTCATGCGCGCTGGTTTCGGTGTCCGCCACTCGGAATACAACCCGTCCTCCACAGAAGCCGCCCACCTGCTCCAGATCTGGATCACTCCGGACACTCGCGGTCTCAAGCCCGCCTACACCGAGTGGACTCCTGAAGCGGGCCGCGAGAATGATCCGAAGACCCTCGTGATTTCCTCCGACGGCCGCGATGGCTCGGCCACCATCGCCCAGGACGCCTCAATCTATCTGCTCAAGCCCGCAGCTGGAACCACCGTCCAGCATCAGCTCCTCTCCGGCCGCGGTCTCTGGCTGCACGTCGCAAAAGGCGCTCTTTCCATCGGCAGCGTCCAGTTCGTCGCCGGCGACGCGGTTTCCCTCGAAGAACCCGCCCTCATCGAAATCACCGCCGATCAGGAAAACACCGAAGCAATTCTCTTTGACCTCAAGTAAATCCGACTCTCTATAACACATCATCAGAAAAACATCATGAAACCAACCTATCTCGCCATCCTCCTCGCCGCCCCCGTGTTCTTCGTCTCCTGCGAGAATCCGGCAGACAAGACCACCAAGGCCAAGGTCTCCGACTCCGTCGAAAAAACCGCAACCGTCAAGGCCGGCGGCGTCAAATACGTCTTCACTCCCGAGTCCCAAGTGAATTTCGTGGGATCAAAGATCACCGGCAGCCACCATGGCGGCTTCAAGTCATTCACCGGCTACTTCACCATCAAGGACGGAGCACCTGTTGGAAACGATCACAAGGTGGTCATCGACATGAAATCCACTTTCGCCGACGACGAAAAACTCACGGGTCACCTCAAGAGCCCGGATTTCTTCGATGTGGAGAAATTCCAGCAGTCCACCTTCGACGTCACTGAAATCACCAAGACCTCGGACAGCGCCTACACCGTCTCCGGAAATTTCACCCTCCACGGGAAAACAAAGAACATCAGCTTCCCCGCGACGGTCAGCCAGAACGGCGACACGGTGAAAATCGATTCCACCTTCAACATCAACCGCAAGGACTTTGATATTGTTTATACTGGAAAAGCGGATGATCTCATCCGTGACGAAGTCGTCATCGAGCTGAAGCTCGAAGCCAAGCCAGAAGTTTGATAATAAACTCCCGTCCCGGAAAATCATGAAAGTATTGGCATGTCTCATCGCTCCATGGATTTTGTCCGTGGCGGGTCACTCAGAGTCTTTGGAAAAGCAATTGGATGCCCGTGCGAAGGAATCCGCCGCGACCACACCCGAGGTGGTGAGGAAGCAAATGGCGGATGGGATCGAGGCCGTGCGGGTGGCCGGGATCGTGGAGCATGCGAAGGAGGTGGGAGATCTGGCTCCTGATTTTTCTCTTCGCAATGCGAAAGGGGAGATGGTCAGACTCTCCGATCTGCTCGCCAAAGGCCCTGTGGTCCTCACCGGGTACCGCGGGGGCTGGTGTCCCTATTGCAACATCGCCCTGAATGCGTTGCAAAAAGAGCTGCCGGAAATCAAGGCCGCTGGTGCGACCCTTGTGGCGCTGACGCCGGAACTGCCTGATAAAACGCTGTCGACCACCGAGAAGCATTCGCTGGAGTTCGAAGTCCTCAGTGATGTGAATCACAAGGTCGCCAAGGACTACGGCATTGTTTTCAAGCTCACTCCCGAGATACGGGATCTCTACAAGACGCGTTTCAATCTCACCGAATACAACGGAAAAGAGGCGGGAGATGATAGTCTGCCTCTTGCCGCCACCTACATCGTCGGCAAGAATGGGAAGATTCTCTGGGCCTTCCTTGATGCCGACTATCGCAAACGTGCCGAGCCCGGGGAGATCGTCGCCTTCCTGAAGAAAAATTGAACCATTCAAACTAGCAAAAAACATGTCAGATCCACTTTTCCAACCGCTCAAGGCCGGAGCGTTCACCTTTCCCAACCGCATCGTGATGGCTCCGCTCACCCGGACCCGCGCGTCCGCCGGGCGCGTGCCGAACGCGATGATGGCCCAGTATTACACCCAGCGCGCCGCGTTTGGATTCATCCTCACGGAAGCCACCTCGATTTCGCCGCAGGGCGTCGGCTATCCTAACACCCCTGGCATCTGGTCCGCCGAACAGGTGGAAGGGTGGAAGTTGGTGACCAAGTCCGTACACGACGCCGGCGGACAAATCCTGCTCCAGCTCTGGCACGTCGGCCGCATTTCGGATCCCGTCTATCTGGATGGGGAACTGCCGGTCGGACCGAGCGCGATCGCTGCGGAAGGACACGTCAGCTTGATCCGGCCGATGAAAAATTTCGTCACTCCACGCGCTCTCGAGCTGGAGGAAATTCCCGGAATCATCGAAGACTACCGCCGTGCTGCCGAAAACGCCAAGGCCGCAGGATTCGATGGTGTCGAGATCCACGGTGCTAACGGCTACCTGCTCGACCAGTTCCTCCAGGACTCGTCCAACCATCGCACGGACGAATACGGCGGCCCGATCAAAAACCGCGCCCGCCTCATGCTGGAAGTCACCGACGCCGTCATCTCCGTCTGGGGTGCCGACCGCGTGGGAATGCACCTCGCCCCTCGGGGCGACGCCCACGGAGTTGGAGATTCGAACATCTCCGAGGTTTTTCACCACGTCGCCCGCGAACTCGGAAAGCGCGGAATCGCCTTCATCTGTGCCCGTGAGTCCTTCGACAAGCCCGCGCTCGGACCTTCGCTCAAGGATTCCTTCGGCGGCGTTTACATCGCCAACGAAAGCTTCACCGCCGATGCCGCCCGCGAGGCGGTTCTATCAGGACAGGCCGATGCGGTGGCCTGGGGCAAGTCCGCCATCGCGAATCCGGATCTGGTGGAACGCTTCAGAAGCGGAGCACCGTTGAACGATCCCGATCCTTCCACTTTCTACGCGGACGGCCCTGCCGGTTACATCGACTATCCATCGCTCGAAAACGCAAACGCCTGATTTATCATGAAACATCCACGCTTACTCGCCTTCAGCGGCAGCCTCCGCGCCGCTTCCTACAACCAGAAGCTCGTCACCCTCGCCGCCAGTGGGGCGCGTGATGCCGGAGCCGACGTCACCCTGATCTCGCTGCGGGATTTCCGCATGCCCTTGTTCGACGAGGATCTCGAATCGGCGGAAGGAATGCCGGAAGCCGCGCAAAATTTGAAAGCTCTCTTCGCCTCGCATGACGGCCTGATCATCGCCTCGCCGGAATATAACAGCACCATCACGGCCGCTTTGAAAAACGCGATCGACTGGGTGTCCCGCGCCACTTCGGAGGATGAAAAACCGCTGTCGGTCCTGAGTGGCAAGACAGCGGTAATCATGTCCGCATCTCCCGGCGGATACGGCGGCGCGCGCAGTCTGGTACAGCTTCGTCCGTTTTTGGAGAACATCCGCATCAAGGTGCTGCCGGACCAGGTTTCGGTTCCCAAGGCCTACGAGGCCTTCACCGAGGAAGGACAACTGGTCGATCCGGAACAAGCGGCAGCGGTCAAGACATTGGGCGAAAAACTGGTCGCCAGTTTCGCCTGATCCTTCCAAACTGTTGGAGAAATTCCCATCGCGCGGAGTGTGCCATTGTCGCATGCTCCGCGCATGACTGCATCGAAAGAGGATACGCATCTCAAGTCCGTCGGCTACCTGCTGTGGATCTTCGGCTTTACCGGGGCACACCGGTTTTATTACGGCAAGCCTGTCAGCGGGGCGATCTGGTTTTTTACCGCAGGGTTGTTAGGTGTCGGCTGGCTGGTTGACCTTTTCCTTATTCCGGGCATGTATCGAAATGCGAATCATCGCTTCACGGCGGGACCTTACGATTATTCACTGGCGTGGATTCTCCAGACCTTCCTCGGGCTTTTCGGAATTCACCGATTTTACCTCGGCAAGGTCGGAACCGGCCTGCTCTGGCTGATAACCGGCGGCTTGCTGGGTATCGGCTGGCTCTATGATTTCTGCACGCTCAACGAGCAGGTGGACGAGCGGAACCGGCCCTAAACCAACATCGCGAGCAAGGCATCCGGGTCTTCCGCAATCCGTTCCGCACCTGCGGCAACGAGTCTTTCCCGATCATGAAATCCCCACGTCACTGCGATCGCTTCCATCCCGGCGTTACGAGCGGTTTCCAAATCCATCGTTGAATCTCCGATCACCGTGCATTCCTCGGGAAGTAGCCCGAACAGATTCGCGATCTCCAGAGCGCCCGATGGATCCGGCTTGTGCGGAATGCCGGGGAGTTGGCCCAACACAACCTTAAAGTCGATGCTGGGGAAAACCCGGGCAACGATCGTAGAGGTAAACGGATGTGGCTTGTTTGACAGCACCGCGAGAGGAATGCCCTTTGCCTGAAGCATCTCCAACAGTTCGGTGATTCCATTGTAGGGAAACGTGCCGCCCGGCCAAGTCACGTCATAGTCCGCCTTGAAGCCGTTTTCCAAACGGTCCAGCAGCGCCTCATCCGCATCCTTGTGGGCCGCGCGGGTGATCAGGATGCGTGCGCCGTTTCCGATGAATCCCCGGACGGCCTCCAGCGAATGCACGGGCAGCCCGGCCTCCGCCAGCGCATGATTCAAGGACGTGGCGATTCCCTGCAGCGAGTCCACCAGCGTCCCATCAAGATCGAATATCAGCCCTTTTTGCACATGGCAAAGCTGTCTTGGTCCGTTCCTGTAGGAAAGCGTTTAGGATCGCATCGTGACTTATTTCCCGTTGGGAACCGGCAGCAAACCGGGCATCGGCAGATTCGACACCGGCGGGACGGGAGTTTCCGAGAACGAGAGCATGAAGGACCATTGATAGGCCCTGCCGGCGGGGAGCTGATATTGCGGTAATGCCGTCGCACCCCAGGAGTTGATGCCGCCCAAGCCGGACTGGCGGTGTTCGAGATTGAGCGTGTAGAACTCCCGCTTCGGTATCTCGCTCCGGTGCATGGCCAGTGTGATGTCCGCCGCGGCACATGGATAGAGGCTCATTTCCAATAGACTGTCTCCGGTTGAATCCACCCTCAGGCTGCTGCCACCTGCGGGGCTGGCGAGTGTCGCCCAGCGAATGCCGCCGCGGTTTCCGGATTCCTGCGGGTCGATGTAGCTGTGGAACAAGGAGGGAACCGTGCCCTGATGAACGGTCATCCATGTCCCGGACTTGCGGTCGATGTAATTTTCGTTAGGCCCGAGGCCGTGCCATTGCCAGAGCGGCGTACGATTGGGGATTTCGCATTGGTAGCCGATTCTCGGAATAGTCGGAAGCTCCTTGGCGGCACGGAAATCGGTTTCGATCAGAATCTGCCCGCCGCCGGTGAACCGATAGCGGATGGTCGCGCTGCTTTGGGTGGCCGGGATGGCCAGCTCGGCGGTGACGGTCACATCCTTGCCATCCTGAGTGGTGGTGACGGTGGTGGCCTTCGCCCGGGTTCCGGCGTACTGCCAGATTTTCAGCTTCTGATGGAGTTTCGCGCCCTCGTCGTTGTTGGTGGGAGGCCGCCAGAAATTCAGTTCCAGCGGGGAAACCAACCATTCCTGTTCCTTCGACTTCACTGCGGTCAGGATTCCACGTGTTTTGTCGATCATCACCGTTAGGTCTTTCGCACGCACCGTGACACCGGACGGATCTTCGGTGAAACTGGCAGCCGTTTCCGAAGCGGCGGGAGCGGGCGGAGTGCGTTTGCCCCATGGCAGCGGAATTTCGTCCCAGGCGATCGGCATGCCGGCCGGATGCCACGCCGTGGCTTCTGTCAGATCGTAGCGGACCCGGAGGAAATACTCGCTTGTGGAAACCGGCGTGTGGCCCGTGGGCACTTCGATCACCGCAGTCTGCTGGGGGGCGATCTCCGGAAGATCCAGTTTACCCTCGGCGACGGCGATACCGTCCTGCATGAGCTTCCACGAACCCGCGATGGGATTGAGGCCGCGGAAGAAATTCTCGTTCTGGACCTGGATCTTAACCTTTGGCGTGCTGACGTCCACCGGCGTGGTGTGGATGTTTTGATAGATCTTCTTCACTTCCTCAAATTGCGGAGATGGGGCGAGTGTCGCTGTGACGATTCCGTTGCAGCAGAACGAGCGGTCGGTCGGTCGGTCATTGAAATCGCCACCGTAGGCGAGGAAACGCTGGGTCTTTGGTTTTTCCGCATCCTTGGTGAAATCCAACAGAACCTCGGCTTTCGTCGTGGTGTGCTCAAGCTCCCCCGCGCTCAGTGCCTTCGTGTAAACCGCAGCGCGCCGGACGGAGCCGTTGACGCGGCGGGCGGTTTCTTCGGTGTCGATGCCAACGGCAAGCTCGAAGGAGTTGGACGAAACCGCTGCGGTGCATTCCCTGGTGGCGGCTTGTTTGGCATCGATGAAAACCGTCAGCGCCTTGCCGTCGTAGGTTCCTGCGTAGCTGTGGAATTTCGAGGCGGCATCGCCCGGCAGCATGGCCGTGACGTTGTACCACTGGCCTGCGGAGTGAATGAAAAACTCCAGGCTTTCACCATTTTCGGAGATTTTTAGGGCATAAGAAGTGTCACCCTTGCCGATCAGCGGTTGTCCACCCGGGTTCGGGCCGGGGTTGTTGAGGCGGGCTTCGGCGACCAGCGAGAAGGGTGCCGATAGATCCAGCTTCCCGGAAGCCTCGACCACCGCGCTGCCGCCGTAAAGTCCTTCATCCGTTGCAAGCGAGCCTAGCAGGCGGACCTTGTGGGCGTTTCCCGAGCGATCCTCCACATCGTTGATCGAATGTTTCATGGATTGGATTCCCTGATCCTTCCAGTCCCAGATAAATCCACCTTGGAGCAGCCGCTCCTTGCGGAAAAGATTCCAGTAATCGCTGAGATTTCCGGTGGAATTGCCCATTGCGTGACTGTATTCGCACTGGATCAATGGCTTCTGAGTTTCTAGCGGCTTCTTCTCCTCGGAGCGTGCGTATTTCTCACAGGCATCGATCGTGTCGTACATCGGTGAGTAAAGGTCGGCGTAGGCCTGGTGGGCGGCTTGTTCGTAATGCACGGGGCGCGACGGATCACGCTGGTGGAGCCACTCCGAGCATTTGACAAAGTTCACGCCATCACCCGCTTCATTGCCCATCGACCACATGATGATGCACGGGTGGTTCTTGTCGCGCTCGACGAGGTTTTTGATCCGGTCGAGATGTGCTTCAAACCACGTCGGATCCTTGGCCAGCGACTGTTCCTTGTAGCCCATACCGTGGGATTCGATGTTCGCCTCGGCGACGACGTAAAACCCGAGCTCATCACAAAGCTCGACCAGCGCCGGATCATTCGGATAGTGGGAGGTGCGCACGGCGTTGATGTTGGCGCGCTTCATCTGCAGCAGGTCGTCTCGGATGTCCTGGGTGGTGCAGTAGTGACCAGTGACCGGGTTGTGATCGTGCCGGTTGACACCCTTGATCAAGACCGGCTGGCCGTTGTGAAGAAGTTGGCCATTCCTGATTTCATCGCGACGGAATCCGGTCTTTCCCGCATGGTGGGCGATCTCTTTGCCATTGGAATCGGAGAGTTTTATCTGATAGGAATAGAGGTTGGGCACTTCAGCGGACCATGGCTTGATGTTGGGGATACTGTCGATCGTAATGGAGGATTCCTTATCCCTTACTGCGGGAATTTTTAACGTCACGGATGGAGCGGTGATGGTGGCTCCGTCGGCCGAGAAGAGTGTCAGGGTGGCGGTTGCGGTTGTTTCGGCATCGCCGTGATTTGTAATCTTCGCGTTAAAGCTGAGCGTGCCGGTCTTGTAGTCGTCCGCCAAACCGGCCTTGATCCAGAAATCGCTGAGGTTGATCGCGTCGGTGGAGTATAGATAGACGTCCCGGAAGATGCCGGACATGCGGAACATGTCCTGGTCTTCGAGATACGAACCGTCGGAATACTGATAGACCTCCGCAGCGAGCACGTTTTCACCATCCTGAAGATAAGGGCTGATGTCGAATTCAGCCGGCGTTCGCGAGTCCTGCGAGTAGCCGACCTTTTTCCCGTTGATCCAGAGGTAGAACGCCGAGTCCACACCGCCGAAGACGATGGCGGTGTGGCGGCCCTTCCAAGACTCCGGCAGGGTGAACTTGTGGCGATAGGAGCCGACCTGGTTGCGGTTTTTGATCGGGAAATTCGTGAAATGCTGCGGCGGTTCGCCCATCACGGTCGGCGGATATTTCGCAAACGGATAGATGATGTTGGTGTAGAGCGGGTGTCCGTAGCCGTGCAACTGCCAGTTCGACGGCACCGGGATTTCCTTCCACGCCGAGTCATCGAAAGCGGGCGCTTCAAATCCAGCGGGCTTTCCGGAAGGATTGCCGGTGTGGTGGAATTTCCAATTTCCGTTGAGCACCTGGCACCATGGGGATTCCAAACTCGCCTTGGACAGTGCGCCTTCCTTGGTGGGGAAGGGCATGGATGTGGCGTGCGGGGCTTCCTTGTTGATCCGGAAAACCGCCTGGTTTTCCCAATCCGGTTGTTGTGCAATTGCCGAAGTGGCAAAAGCGAGTGCGAGGAACTGGGTTTTCATGATATGTCTGTGTTAGAGAGATGTCGATGCACGGCGGAGGCGGTCCATGATCGCCACTCCGAGGCCGGTTTCGCTGACGGGTTCGGCAATGATGGCGTCCAGTCCGGCTTCATCCAGCAGACGCATTACGAAAAACAAGCGGATCGCCGCTTCGGCGAGTTTGCCGCTGCCGGGGCTGAGCGACTCAATGGTCTCCCAATCATGGAGCGCCACGTAGGGACTGTCGTCCTCGCCGGTGTAGCTGAGCAGTCCGTATCGTTTTCCTTCCTCGGGTTGGAAATCCTCGGGTTTCTCCAACAGATGGAGCGGTGTGAGCGGTGCATAGTGGCTGTCCAACTGCCCCGGGGCCTGCGGGGTCTCCTGGGAAACCGGCCGGGCTTTTTCGACTCGGCCGAATTCCTGAAGCTGCTCTTTGGTGACCGGCCCCGCGCGATGGAGCCGGAAAACCGGCTTTTTCCCTTCCCGCGGCTCGATGGAAATGATCGTGCTCTCGACGCCTTCCGCACAGGCTCCGGCATCGACGATCAGCGGAATCCTGCCCTCCAGCTCCTTCATCACGGCCGACGCCGAAGTCGGGGAAATTCGTCCGAAGCGGTTCGCGCTCGGCGCGGCGATCGGATGGCCGAGCTCCTTGTTCACCGCCCGGAAAACCGGATGCGCACTCTGCCGCACCGCCACTGTCGGCAGGCCGCTGGTGACGAGATCCGGCACGTCGGGGTGCTTTGGCAGAATGAGCGTGAGCGGTCCCGGCCAAAACGCGGCAGTCAGCTTGTTCACCGTTTCCTCGATCTCCGGCGGGACGATGGCCACGTTTTTCAAATCTCCGCGCGAGGCGATGTGGACGATCAGCGGATCAAAAGACGGCCGCTCCTTGGCCGCGAACACCTTGGCAACTGCCTCAGGATTAAATGCATCCGCAGCGAGGCCATAAACGGTTTCGGTCGGGAGTGCGACGATTTCACCGGCACGCAGCAAGGCGCTGGCCTCGCTCACGGCTTCTTTCATCTCGTCGTCGGCTACTTGCAGAATTCGGGTCTCGGACACGCGGAAGTTTGTGCCAGACCGGGAAACGATTGGCCACCCGGATTTTAACCCATCCGCTTTCATCACTCGGAGCTCCGATTTCAACGGCGGTTAAAATTTCCCTGCCGCAGCGATTTGAAACTTTTCCACAATGCCCTCGTTCTTCCCGTGATCACTGTCTTTCCAAGCCCCCGGTCCTGCCACGGCTGATTCAGTCAATTGCCCTAAGCGGCAGATTCCCCGCATCCGACCGAAATAAAAGGATTTCGCTCCCGTATGAATTGGAATGTTAAATCGTTTTTTCCTAAGCACTTTGGTTAGTTTGCTTGCCACTGGTTTCGTCTTCGCTGATCCCTCGCCGAAACAAATGAAGCTGTTCCTTCTGATCGGTCAGTCGAACATGGCGGGTCGGGGAAAAGTGGAGGCAAAGGACATGGTGGAGAATCCGCACATTTTCATGCTGACCAAGGACCTCAAGTGGGTGCTTGCAAAGGACCCGCTCCATTTCGACAAGCCGGACGCGGGTGTCGGCCCCGGTTCGGAATTTGCACGGGAAGTCCTGAAAGCGGATCCCCGCGCCACCATCGGCCTCATCCCATGTGCGGTTGGAGGCACGAGTCTCGATCAGTGGAAAGCAGGCGGAGCGCTATACAAAACGGCTGTCGAGCGGACCCGGGAAGCGATGAAACAGGGCACGCTGGCAGGCATTCTCTGGCATCAGGGCGAAGCGGACAGCGCGCCGGACAAGGCGGCGACCTACCCGGACCGTTTTGAAACGATGATCGGGCAGCTTCGCAAGGACTTGAATGCGGAAAAGGTTCCGTTGGTGATGGGCGAGCTCGTTCACGGTCATGGAAACAACGACGCCGTCAACGTGGAGCTGGCAAAAACCGCGAAGGAGGTGCCCCTCTGTGTCCTGGTTAGTTCGGAAGGTCAGAACACCTGACCTCGCGCGAGCGCAAAGGCCGCTGAAGCCCGTAAAATCAGGGCTTTCACTTTTAAAAGCGCGCGAACCATTGTCTTAGTGAAATTGATACCAAAAAACGTTCCGTGCCAGCTTGATTGAGCGGAATTGAGAATTGAGCGAGTCTTGCCCGGCGCGTTAGCCTAGGT
>Ga0123337_10003293_pt1 | contig 17375 bp, 15 predicted proteins | sample frozenSSSSmetaG_FD_89792 | JGI IMG/M metagenome (GOLD analysis project Ga0123337, IMG submission 89792) | Glacier valley bacterial and archeal communities from Borup Fiord, Nunavut, Canada, to study Microbial Dark Matter (Phase II) -... | ecosystem: Environmental > Aquatic > Freshwater > Ice >... | reverse complement strand
TTCGCCGCATCTGGGAGTTGGGCGGCCTGACCACCGGTTCACTCGCCTTCATCCTGGGCCTGTACGCGCTGATGCCGTCCGACCACCAGCACACACTGCTAGCGCTCCTGCAGGGCAACTGGGGCGAGCTGACGCTTAAGGCAGCCGGTGGCCTCATCGTGTGGGCGTTCGTTCAGTGGCGGTCCTACCGCTCAACGGTCAAGCCGCAGGTGGTGACGCCGGGCGGGCAGCAGATCGACCTCAGCCGCCTCGCTCCCGACGACCAGCGTGATGTCGTGGCCACTGCCGTGGCGGCACCGCGCTTGCGGACCTTCGCCGAGCTGCTCGCCGACAAGATCACCAAACTGGGGCGGCGCTGAATGAGCATTTCGAACCACGTAACCACCGCCGTTGGCGCCGTCACCGGTACTGCAGGCATTACTTTCCCCTGGTGGAATTCTGCCATCGAAGCCATGGGCGATGGCTGGCCCATCGTCGTTCAGGCAGGGGGCTTCATCGTGATCGTGCTGACCATCCGGAAGCTGGTCCTCGAGAGCAGGCTCGCGAGCAGGCGGCTCAAGGAAATGGAGGAGAAGGATGCCGGCCCATGATCCCGTAGCTATTCTGGCGGCTCGTCCGGCAGACTCAGGTAGGCCGCCAGTAGCGCCCAATCCACCAGGCCGGTTTCCTTCAATTGTACCCTGCGTTGCGCCCGCTTCACCGCCACGGGATCAATCTGATTGTCGAAATCAGGAGCCGACCGTGGCTTCGCAAGGTCGCCCAAATGAAGCATCTTCGCCTCTAGGGCGAACATGTAGTTCCAGTTGCACTCAATGGGGAAAGAGACTTCCTCTGCCGCCTGAGGGTGGGTCTCGCGAGCACGTTCAATCGCGTTGCTGCACACGCCCGCGGCTCGGCCGCTAGATGCCAAGGAGCAAAAAATCGCGAATGAAAAAGCCAATATTCGAGTGACGTTATTCTGTCGTGAGACCGTTCGCGGCGAGCCATACATCACCAATCTCTCCTTCCACGCGATCAACGATCTGTTGAAATTGTGCCTTGGATATTTGACCGGACTTTAGCCGCATAAGCCCCACCATAATCTCGTAGTGACTCAGGGCCGGTGAATCGGGGTAGTCCGCTTTGGCTTTGGCTAGAGGCGCGCTCCCATCCTTGCCGGATCGAAAAAGTGCTGCGGATCGAAGTAAGAGAGCGTCGTGCACCATCTGACTGGTTGATGAGGTGGATTTCTCGACTTCGAGTGCCAAACGCTCGGTGTTGCTCCAATGCCCGCGGGCGTAATTGAAAAACATCGCGACGTAGGCTACCGCGGACTGATCCGCGAACAATTCGAGCGGCAGCACTGCGTGATATTTCGTAACTCCGTCATAATCTTGGTAGACAACAGATCCTGACGACATTTCCACTTTGAGCATTTTATTCGGGTTTAGCTTGTTAACCGGCGTGCATTCACCAGTCGTTTGAGAACGTGCGCAAATTCCGCCCGCTGCGACCTTGTCAATCAGCCTGCGAGGAACAAGATACGGCGGAAAGGGGACGAAATCAGATGGTGGGTCGGCTGAGATTATTTTCCCGTTGTACTCGATTTTCCACACCTCGATTTGCCGATCCGTTCGGCCCCGGATGCTTCTGAAATCCTCATAGCTCCCCGCCCACGAGAAACTTGGGAATACAGCGATCCCATCGAAATCGCTTCCATACTCATAGTCGGCGACGCTGCCCCATACGACGCCCTGGAAGCCACTTCGACGGGCTAACCGGACTGCACTCTCGTGACTTGGACTGCTGAGCGGGGCGTTGATCATGTATGACTGTGAGAAGCCGAGCGCACGATCACCATCCATGGCGTTCAACTCCAGTCGGACTTGCTCCTTAAACACAAATGTGAGGACGTTGTCGGTGCTATCGCCCCCGAACACAGGGAAAAGGATTCCAACGAGTTTGGACTGCTGAGTTTCTGTGTCGCGCTTTTCCAAAGAGGTCGGCGGGGCAGATGCTGCCACCGACTGGTCAAGTGCCGCGAACGCAGCCAGCATAGCTGAAAGCGACCCGATCACGCATCTTGTCAGGAATCTTGCTCGCGAAATAATCAGGAGTCCCATCCCTTAACCAACGCATCGAATCGCGAAAGGTCACGGGTCCACTCTGCAAAGTCGCTCACCTTGTGACTTTGTCTCCTAAGATCGCTGAGAGCGAACTTCGCCATCGTGACGAATTTCTTCAGCACTTCCTTAGGTTGCTTAGTCTCCACGCCGTACTTCAGAGCTGCAAAGGAAAGGGCCACGGCTGATATCTTCTCCGTGAGGCGAACGTTTTCACGAGCGGCATCCTTGACGGTATCTGTGAACCCGTCCGCTGACCCAAATTGAACCACCACGCTTTTGGCCTCAGGGCCAAACGGACCAAGAAAGAACAGCCCAGAAAAGGTCGGTCCGGTTGGGTCAACATCCGGCGACGAACTATCCTCTAAAACGAGGAACAACGAGTTATCACCTCCCCAAATACTATCGATATCCGCAAGGGACACGATGCCATCGGGAATCTTGTCGCGCTGGCTGTCGCTCAGCTTGAGACCCCTAATGTTGGGCAACTCGTCATCGGATAGTTGGCTGCTCAGCCATTGGATGGATCTCCCCACACTGGCGGTAGTGATGTCGGTCGGACTTATAAGAGAGACGCGCGAACGCGGCACGTCATTACTGAGTGTTGAAATATTTTGGTGAGCGCACTCGTTGAAGGCTTTCTGTACGGCGGCCATAGAATCCGCCAGGCTAGGATAGCCGGTGCCACCGGTCCTCCCTCGCAGTCCACCGATGATTTGGCGGAGTGACTCGATATCCCCCGTTACGCGGGCCACTGAGCAGGCCGCTCGATCGTCGGCTTGAAGCTCCTTCTCGTAAAGCGACAGTTTTTTCTTCGTTGTGAAATGGCCCAACGTAATGTGGGCGTACTCGTGGGCAAGCAAGAAAAGCAGTTTTGTTTTGTTTTCCTGTGTGGCTAGATCAATGAAACTTGGGGAATATACAATAAAGTCATTATCGGGTATGTCGCTGTCACCGTCAGCGCGGAACGCGTATAATCCGTCTACAGATTCACAGGAAATGAATACAACTTGAGTATTTTCTCTCAGATCACTGGTGATCGATTGCAAGGTGATCGCGTATTTCGGATCATTAATTAACGTGTAGTCCTTTGCAGCATCCTTAATGCAGGTCGGAACCAACTGCGGGCTTCCGATTGCAAAGGCTCCATTTGAAAGCGTGGCAGCCACCAGCAGCCCTAGAAACAGCGTGCATAATGTCCGAACGAACATCTCACTACTCACCTTCGACAATATCGATGGTATCTGAAGTAGGTGGCATTGCTCCGAGATTATCGCAGAGATTGCGATTGAAATTGCCGTCCTTATCCAGCACCGAAAGGCCTTGGAACAGGGCTGCCTCACAGTTCCTGCGTGCGACTAGGCCACTCATGATTTGGCCACCGGCACGTATCCACCTAGCAAACTCTCTCGAGGCGAGTTTGAGCCGGGTGGATTTGTCTGCGGAGCTGTCGTTCAAACGAGCTAGTAGTGTGGACTTTCGAAAATTCTCACGCCCTACGTTAAACATGAAGGACGTAAGTGCGCCGAACTGCTCGTCAGTCAGGTCGGTGCCAGTGACCAGACGTTGAACATCTAGGCGCGTCCCGGTGGTGTCTTTCTCGAGGAGAGCAATGCCTTCTTCGAGAGTGAGGGCCTTGGGAAACTCAGTTCTGTCGGTGCCCTTACAATTTCGCTTCGCCAGCAGGTGACCATATCCGATGGTGCAGTAGCCTGCGGGGTCGTTGTAGAGGTCGGGTATCCAACCTTCGAATTCCTTGATCAGGTACAAGGCCGCTTTGTGGAGCCCCCGAACACCGCCTGCTGGCATGGCGCCAAGAGGTGCGCCGAAATTTTCGATGGCATAGTTGGGGGTCTGTTTGTCGCCGAATGTTGGGAACTGCTCCTCGGCTTGGGCAAGGGGCGCGATGATCACCAAGGCGGCCGTCAGCAAAAAACCTGATAAGATATTGAAATTCATCATGCTTCTCCCCTGTGGCGTATACTTACGCTGAGAAGACGATAGTGCTTACTTGCTTAGCGCGCAACTGCACGTGCTCGCACGTTATCTTCTACGACAGGGCGGCCAAAAAGATCAATTGCCCTAAGGGACTGCTAACTGTTCGGGCTCTCGGAAATGCTGAGCAAACTTTCAGCCATGGTTTGCGCCAACTTGACCGCGGCCCGAATGCGTGGCGGTGTAGCGGAACGCGGCAGGCCAATTTCACTCTGGGGCAACGGAGATGAAACATGCCCCTGCACGTCGTCAGCAGCCAGTCGCCAGATCAGCTCGAACGTCGAAAAGCCGACGTCGAGATATCCTGGCCATTTCGAGCCTTGGCCGCCAATGTTCTCAGAGTAGTTCGAGGCGCTGGCAAGCCTGAGGCGCTGGTCACCCAAATGGTGGCATGCCTCAACGCTGCAGAGCGATACCGCGAGGCGCACGGCGCTTACCCCAAACCTAAGCTTCTGCGGCAAGCCCTCGATCCAGAGGATGCGGACTTCGACCATGCCGAGTGGGCGCAGATCAGAGACGAGGAAGCGTTGAAGTGGCTCTCGTTGTCGGGTGAGCCTGAGAAGCTCGAGGCCGAGAAGAAGCTGTTGCGCGGGGCGTTGCAGATTTGTGCCTCACGCTTGGTGGGGCAGCATACTCAGCAAATTCTCGGCGAACACGAACTCTACAGCGGCGTGCACCAGATGAAAGAGGCGATCACGGTGGCGAACTTCTACTGGAGCCGTCGGATCAAGCGCGACGAGGCAGAGCGAGCGAGATCAGAGCCTGAAGCTGATGCCGAAGATTCGGTGGAGTAGCCCTAAGCCGTAAACCGCAGACTGGGGAACGGCGGTTGCGTGTCCCCGCAACCAAATCTAGCCTCACGAAAGCCCCGCGAAAGCGGGGTTTTTCGTTTCTGGCCCCTCGTCCGAACCACCGTCGATCCAGCATCCCACGGACTTATCCCCGCCTGTTATGGTGCTGCTATCGTTTGGGTTGCACGAACGGGCAAAGGCAGCGACGTTCCCGCTTGGGAGATGAGTTCGATGAAAAAGCTGATCAACGATCCGCGCGCCCTGGTGCGCGAGATGCTCGAGGGCGTCGTGCTGAGCACTGCCGGGCTGGCGCTGCTCGACGACGAGAATGTTGTCATCAGTGCTCACATTCCGTCCGACCTCGCCGCCCGGCCGGTGGCCCTGCTCTCGGGCGGTGGCAGCGGCCACGAGCCGGCCCATGCCGGCTATGTCGGCGCGGGTATGCTGAGCGCCGCCGTAGTCGGCGACGTCTTTACGTCGCCCTCAACCGATGCGGTGCTGGCCGCCATCCGCGCCGTTGCCGGTCCCGCCGGCGCTCTCCTCATCGTCAAGAACTACACCGGCGACCGCCTGAACTTCGGCCTCGCCGCCGAACTGGCACGCCGCGACGGCATCCCGGTCGAGGTCGCAGTGGTCGCCGACGACGTGGCGCTGTCCGGCACCGTGCCGCGCGAACGCCGCCGCGGTATCGCCGGGACGGTATTGGTACACAAGATCGCTGGCGCCGCTGCCGCTGCGGGCCGTCCGCTCGCCGAAGTCGCCGCCATGGCTCGCGCGACGGCCGATGCGGTGGCCACCATGGGCGTCGGGCTTGGCTCCTGCATCGTCCCCGCCGCCGGCAGGCCCGGCTTCGAACTGGGCGACGACGAAATCGAATACGGCCTTGGCATCCATGGCGAAAAAGGCGTCCGTCGCGGCGCTATGGCCAGCGCCGACGAGATCGTCGGCACCGTTCTCGACACTATCCTCGGCGAATTGACCACGGTCGGCAGCAAGGAGGTCGCGGTGCTCGTCAACGGCCTCGGTGGCACACCGCCAATGGAACTGGCCATCATCGCCCGCAGGACGCTGCAGTCGCTGCGCCAAAGCGGGCTGAAACCGGTTCGCGCCTATGTTGGCAACTACATGACAGCACTGGAAATGCCCGGCATGTCGCTTTCCGTGCTGCCCCTCGACGCCGAGCGCCTGGGCCTGCTCGACGCACCCACCAGCGCCGCGGCCTGGACCAGCACTGGCCGCATTCCGGACGCCGTCGTCGTGGCAGCAACGACGAAGACTGCGACTGCGCGCCCAGAGGGAACGCAGGCCGGCCCCCTCACCCCGAAGCTGAAGTCCGCCCTGTTCGCCATCGCCAACGCCCTCGAGGCGGCCGAAATCGAGCTCACCGACCTCGACGCAAGGACCGGCGACGGCGACCTCGGCGCCAGCATGTCGCGTGCCGCCGAAGCCGCCAAGGCATTGCCGGAGCATAGCTTTTCAACGCCGTCGCGCCTGCTTGCCGATCTCGGCGACGCCCTGCGGCGCGCCATAGGCGGGAGTTCCGGCCCGTTCTACGCCACCGCCCTGCTCCGGGCCGCCAGTGAACTCGACGGCATCGCCGAGCCGACCAACGCCCAATGGCTCGCGGCCTTCAGCGCCGCCGTTTCGTCGGTGGGCGAACTCGGCGGCGCCAATACCGGCGACCGTACCATGCTGGACGCCCTGATTCCTGCCGTAAGTGTCTGGCAAATCAGTAGTTTTTCTGCCGCACCTCTAGCCGCCGAGGCCGGTGCCGCTGCGACGGCCCAGATGCACCCCCGCCTTGGTCGCGCCAGCTACCTCGGCGAGCGGGCCCTCGGCACGCCTGACGGCGGCGCCGTAGCCGTTGCCATCTGGCTGAAAGCGCTGGCCTCCGAACTTGTCTAGCGTCATATACATGTCAACTTCGCCTGCGATGTAGCCGCTTCGCGCCGGGACGGCGCCGCAGGACCTCAGCCAGATATCGAGACCGACCATGAAGACCAATCTCAGCAACGCGCGGCTGGTGCTGCCGCATGGCGTCGAAACCGGCGCGCTCTCGATCGCTGGCGACCGCTTTGTCGCGCTCGACCGCGACACCGGCGCCGAAGCCGAGGTCGACTGTGAGGGCGACTACCTTCTCCCCGGCCTGATCGACCTCCACACCGACAATCTCGAGCATCACTTCAACCCGCGTCCTGGTGTCCGCTGGCCCTCGACACTTATGGCCGTACTCGCGCATGACTGGCAGATGCTCGGCGCCGGTGTCACCACCGTGCTCGATGCCCTGTCGCTCGGCGACTACGATTCGGCCGGTGCCCGCACCGCCATGCTGAACGCCGCGATCGATGGCGTCACCGCCGCCCGCGCCCAGAATCTCACCCGCGCCGACCACTACTTCCACTTCCGCTGCGAGCTCAGCGATCCCGGCCTGCTGCCCATCGTCGACCGCCACCTCGGCAACCCGGCACTACAGCTGATGAGCGTGATGGACCACACTCCCGGCCAGCGGCAGTGGAAAAACACCAAGCTTTACCGTGACTTCCGGCGCAAGAAGAACGCCGAAGTGTGGACTGACGACGAGTTCGAGCTCTACCTCGAGGAGCGCCGGGCCAACCAGCGCGACCACGTCGTTCCCGGCCGCGCCCGCATCGGCCGCGCCGGCAAAGACTACGAGGTCCGCATTGCCAGCCACGACGACACGACGGTCGGCGACGTCGATGAATCGCACGCCGATGGCATCACCATCTCCGAGTTCCCCACCACGATGGAGGCCGCGCATCGCGCCCGCGAACTCGGCATGAAGATCGTCATGGGCTCGCCCAACGTCGTGCTGGGCCGCTCGCACTCCGGCAATGTCAGCGCCCTCGACCTCAGCGCTGCCGGCCTGCTCGACGTGCTGACCTCGGACTACGTGCCGACCAGCCTACTCCACGCCGCCTTCATCCTGTCCGAAAGAGGCGTACCCCTGCACGAAGCCGTCGCCAAGGTCACCGCGACGCCGGCAGATGTACTCGGCTTCGCCGATCGCGGCCGTATCGCCCCTGGCCTCCGCGCCGACCTGCTGCGCGTCCGGCTGATCGACGGCCAGCCGATAGTCCGCGGCATCTGGGTCAACGGCAACCGCGTAGTTTAGCGAAGCAGTCCGCGGAACTTCATCCAGTTCTGCAACAGGCTCGGCCACGGGTCCGAGAGGAAGCCCGTGTCCTTCAGCATGCCCCAGCCGTGCCCGCCATTGCCGAACACATGCAGTTCCGCTGGCGCGCCGGCCTTGTGCCACATATCGTAGACCTTGGTCGCCGACAGCGCCGACACCGACTTGTCGTCGTCGGAGATGATGAGGAACAGCGGCGGCGCATCCGCCGGCACCGTCAGTTCCGGCCGCCACGCCGGATAGACGCCCACAACGTAGTCCGGCCGGCTGGCCTCGTCATACTGCATCGCAGCGCCCATCGACACACCACCACCGGCCGAGTAGCCGGAGATGCCGATACGCCTTGGGTCGATGTTCCAGCGGGCCGCGTTCTCGCGCACCCAGCGGATCGCCTGCCGTCCGTCTTCCTCGCCCAGCAACCGCGCCGCGCCCAACAGTTCGTTGGCCTGCGGCCGCTCGCCGATCGGCCCCGTCTGCGCCAAGCGCGCCTGCAGGGTGTTGCGAAACTCGAGCAGGTCCTCGTCATTGTCCGGCGTCCTGGCCACCCGGTATTTCAGCACGAAGGCGGTGACGCCGAGGCCCGCAAGCCACCGGGCCATATCGTAGCCCTCGTGGTCGATCATCAGGAAATGGAACGCCCCGCCGGGCGCCACCACCATCGAGGTGCCATTGGCCTTGCCCGGCGCCGGCTCGAATACGGTAACGGTCGGCACCACGACATTGCGGCTCAGCCGCATGTCCACCTTGCTCCACGGCGCCCGCATGGTGCTTTCGGCCCAGGTCCAATCCTCGGAACCAGCAGCACTGCCATCGCCCGGCCAGATGCGGAATACCCCAGTCGCATCAGGCGCTTCGGTTGACGGAGTGGGGAGATTGGCGGTCGTATTCATCTTGTCTCCTCAGCCCTTCGGCATAGCGCGTTGCGGCCCACTGAGCGGCGTGGCCCCTGTTTGTGCAAGGCTGTCGAGGCTATACTGCGCATTGGCATAGCCGTGGGCCAGCGCGCGCTTGAACCACCTCTCGGCCGCGTTGAGGTCGGCCGGTACTCCGAGGCCACCCTGGTAGCTGAGGCCAAGCCCCAGTTCCGCCGGCGCGAAATCGCGGCCCGCCGCCTCGGCGTAGAGGCCGAAGGCCCGCGCCGGATCGGCCGGCATGCCCATGCCATACAGAAGCACGTCGCCAAACTCGACCAGCGCCGGATCCCACCCTCCAGCGATTGCCGCCTCGAACAGCGGGATCGCCTCGGTGCCCCGGTCGGCGGCCAGATAGGCGCGCGCCAGCCAGTTCTTGTCCTCAAGCGAACTCGCGTCCAGCCGCACTGCCTCCTCGCATACCGGCACGGCCGCAGCCGCGTCGATGCCGCTCACTGGCTTGCCGGTGGTCTCGTACCCGGCCTCGTAGGACATTGCCGCGGCAACCCCGCAGTCGCGCTCCGCCCGGGCTTCGGCGGCCCGGTCGGTGCCATACTGGTCGCCTTGCGCCGCCGCCTGGTCGAACAACTCGATGGCACGGTCGAAGTCGCGCTGCACGCCATAGCCCTCCGAGTAAAGGTAGCCCAACGTGCCCATGCCGTAGACCGAGCCCTTGTCTACCGCCTCCTGAGCGTAGGCACGGGCCTGCTCGTAGTCGGCCTCGACGCCTTCGGCGTAGAGGTAGGCCTGCGCTAACCCCACGGTACCCGACACTTCACCCTGGTCATGCGCCTTGGTGTAGAGTTCGAAGGCTTGCTGGTAGTCCTGCGGCACGCCGCGGCCGGCGGTATAGAGCTGCCCCAGATTGGCCTGTGCCAGCGCGTAGTTCTGGTCGGCCGCGCGCTGGTACCAATACGCGGCTTGCACCGGATCCTCCGCGACGCCGTAGCCCGTGTCGTAGAGGTAGCCGAGATCGGCCTGCGCGTATGTGTCGCCGAGGTCGGCGCCGTGCTGGAAGTACTCGAAGGCCTTTCCGTAATCCTGCTCGACGCCCTGGCCGAACTCGTAGAGCTGACCGACACCATAGATGCCGACGATGTCGTTCTGCTCCGCCGCCCTGGCGTACCACTCCATCGCCTGCGCGTAGTCCAGCGGCACGCCGTTCCCGCCATGGTAGAGGTAGCCAAGACTGGCCTGCGCGCGGGCGACACCCTGCTCCGCCGCCTTGCGATACCACTCGGCCGCCAGCACATCGTCTGCTGCAACGCCATTGCCAACGTCGTAGGCGTAGCCCAGGCTGAGTTGCGCGGGCGCGAAACTCGCCTCGGCCGCTATCTTGAATTCCGCATTGGCGCTGCTGAAGTCGGCATCCTCACCGCCAAAGTCACCATTGAACACCTGTCCCAGCAGGAAATGCGCCAGCGTGCTGTCGCCGGCCGCCGCCGTTTCGAGCAACGGCCGCGCATCCTCGTAGCGCTCGGCGGACAGATAGGCGCGGGCGAGCCACGCCTTGTTCTCGTCCGAGCCCGGATCCTTGGCCACCGCGTCCTCGCAGGCCGTGACGGCGACCGAAACATCGATCGCCTCGATGTCGCGGCCGACGCTCGCGAACTGCGGTTCGTATTGCGAGGCGGCCGCTGCGGCGCAGGCCGCTTCAGCTTCGAGTTCGGCAACGTTTTTGACCGCCTTCTCGTGGCCTTGGCCGGCCGCCTTCCTGAACCACTCGAGCGCCAGCGCGCTGTCACGCTCGACGCCGATAGCCTCGGCATAGATGTAGCCGACGCGGTTCTGCGAGTCGGCGTAGCCACCTTCGGCGGCGCGCAGCGCGTAGCCAAGCGCCCTGGCGGGTTCTCGCCCAACCCCGATCCCCTCGAGATACAGGTTACCCAGCGCGTCAGTCGCGGCCAGCTCGCCGGCGGCATCGGCTTGCTCATAGAGCGCCAGCGCCTTGAACAGGTCCTTTTCAACACCGCTACCGCCCTCGTAAAGGAACCCGAGATTGTACTGGGCATAGGCATTGCCCTGGTCCGCTGCCTGCTGGAACAGCTCAGCTGCGCGCTTCTCATCCTTGGTGACGCCGAGACCGGCAAGGTAGAGATAGCCCAGCGCGCCTAGCGCATAGGGCTGCCCCTGGTCTGCCGCCTGCTGATAGTACCCGGCGGCCCTGGCGTAGTCCTGCGTGACGCCGAGACCCTCCTGGTAGAGGAAGCCGAGCTCACCCTGCGCGTAGGAATTGCCCTGCGCGGCAGCCCGCTCATAGAGCGACGCGGCGCGAACATAGTCCTGTTCGGCGCCGAGCCCTTGCTCGTATATGTAACCGAGATTGCTCAGCGAGAACGCATCGTCGAGCTCAGCGCCGCGCCCCAGATAGTCGAGCGCCTTGGCATAGTCGGTCTCGACATGGTCGTCGCCGTTGAGGTAGGCCGCCCCAACGTAGCCCAGCGCTTGCAACTGACCGAGATCGGCCGCCTGAACAAAATAGTCGAACGCCTTTGCCCGGTCGGCAGCAACCCCTAGGCCCGCATCGTGGAGCAGTGCCAGGCCGTAGAGACCGTCCGGATCCTTCTGGTTGGCCGCCAGCGAGTAGTAGCGGTAGGCGAGCGCGTAGTCGGGCTTCGAGCCACCGCCCACGTCGTAGTAATAGGTATCACCGAGCCGCGACTGCGCCAGCGCCATGCCCTGCTCGCCCGCCCTGTTGTACCACTCGCGCGCCTTGGCGAGGTCCTTCGGGGCTACACCGTCGCCCCAGCGATAGGCCTCCCCAAGCGCCATCTGCGCCGTAGCAAAGCCCTGCCCGGCCGAGGCGGTCAGCATCGTCAGCGCCTGCTGCCGGTCGGCCGTGACACCCCAGCCACCCGCATAGACATCTGCCATCACCAACTGCCCGACGGGATTGCCTGCCCGCGCGGCCTCGGTGAGCAGCTTCACGGCATCGTCGTTGCGCCCCTCATGCAGATAGGCATGGCCCAGCCAGGCCTTGATCTCCATATCCATGGGCGCAGCCGCGAGCGCGGGCTCGCATATCGCGACCACCTTTGCGGCATCGAAATCCTCGAGTTCGTGGACCGCGTCCTTGTGTCCGGGCTCCCACCGGGATGCCGCGACGTCGGCGCAGGTCGGTCCCACCTCCTGCGCCAAGGCCGGAGCGGCCAGCCACACGGCGGCCAACGCAATAGTGGTCACCAGGTGGCGCGGATGTGCAATCGCTCGCAACACATGTCTCTCCCTCTCGCGCCCCCGCGCTTGTTGAGCAAGTCTAGCGCGAAAGACCGTGAAGCAACAATGACATGTCAGCTGAAGCTGCCGCGACCCGTTGGGATATACGGCGCCTCTAGACGTGAGACTTCCTCGGGGCTCAGCCGGATATCGACCGCGCTCACCGCGGCGCTCAGCTGTTCGAGCTTGGTGACGCCAACTATGGGAGCTGTCACCGGCTGCTTCTGCAGCACCCAGCTCAGCGCGACCTGCGCCATCTTCACCCCCCGCTCCTGCGCAATCGCCCCAACCACGCCGTTGATCACCCGGTTGGCCTCCTCGGAGCGCGCATAGAGCGACTTGCCGTACTTGTCGGTCTCGGTCCGATAGGTGCCCTCGCCATGGGGCCGGGCGAGGTTGCCGCGCGCGATCGGCGACCATGGAATGCAGCCGATCCCCTCCTCGATGCAGAGCGGCAGCATCTCGTGCTCGTCCTCACGCTGGATCAGATTGAGCTGGCCCTGCATGGAAACGAACCGGGCCCAGCCATGCTTGTCGGACGTCATCAGCATCTTGAGGAACTGCCAGGCCGCCATCGACGAGGCGCCGATATAGCGCGCCTTGCCCACCCTCACGACGTCGTTGAGCGCCTCGAGCGTCTCCTCGATCGACACGGCCGGGTCGAAGCGGTGGATCTGGTAGAGGTCAACATAGTCAGTGCCAAGCCGGCGCAGCGAGTTGTCGATCTCGCTGAGGATCGCCTTGCGGCTCAGCCCCTTGCCGTTCGGCCCCTTGCGCATCTCGCCATGCACCTTGGTGGCTATCACCAGTTCGTCGCGCGGCGCCAGTTCCTTGAGAATCTTGCCGACTATCTCCTCGCTGGTTCCGGCCGAATAGACGTTGGCCGTGTCGTAGAAGTTGATCCCCGCCTCCCACGCGGCGCGAAGGATCGGGCGACTCGCTTCCTCGTTCAGCGTCCACTCGTGCGAGCCACGGCTCGGCTCCCCGAACGACATGCAGCCCACGCAGATTCGGCTGACCTCAAGGCCGGTTCTTCCAAGGCGCGCGTACTGCATGATCGGCTCTCCCAAGAGGTTGGCGCGAGCCTACATCCCGCCCGAAGCCGCGTCACCGCACCATTTGGCGAAGCCACTTTCTCAAGCATGTGCCCTGCTGGCGAACACCGGGACGATGCGCTAGGTTCGATTGGCCCAAGTGAGCGGGAGGAAGCATGCGGGTCGCCATGCTTGTTGCAGTGTTTGGCCTGGCGGTGCCGGCCCTGCCGGCGCCTTCGCCGCCGATTGCCGCCGAAACGCGCGTCGCCGATTTCTCGGTCGCCGAACTGATGCAGGCCACTGCGCTCGACCTGATCTTCGAGCAGTTCGGCGGCGCCATCGCCGCTTCGGCTCGCGTCAGCGACATTTCGACCGACGAGATATTCCTCAGCCACTGGGAAGCCGCCGCGGCCAGTTCATTCAACGGCCCCGACCTGCGCTCGAAATTGGCCAGCACACTGGACGGCAAGTTCTCAGAGGACGAGCGCGTTGCGCTCGGCAAGTTCTTCCGCTCCGACTTCGGTCAACGGATTTCCGACCTTGAGCGCGAGGTGGCCAAACTCGGCGCCGAAGACCAGGCCAACGCCCTTACCGAGGGCGTGACGCTGTCCGCCGAGGCCGGCCCCATTCGCTCCACCCAGCTCGACGACCTGATGGAACTGATGAGCGCCGAGATTTCGGGAGTGATGGCCGGCCAATCGATGCGCGCCCTGCTGCTCGGCATGTCCGTCTCGCACCAGCGCGGCGATATCCAGGTTCCCTGGCAGGAAATCGATGCGCAGGTGGAGGCGATGATGCCGAGCCTGCTCGCCGACCACACGCGGGCGCAGCGCGCCATGATGGCCTACGCCTACCGATGGCTCAGCGACGACGATCTCGACCGCTACATCGCGTTTCTGCGCAGCGGGCCGGCGCAGAAGCTCTACGCTATCGCCGCCTATGCTGTAGGCCAGATCGTCGCCCGGTCGATGTCGAGCTTCGGCGAGACGCTGGCCGCCCGCATGGCCAGCGTAAACATCTGAGCTCTACTGCTTGTCTGTTTCGATCGGCTGGAGCACGTCGTCCATCTTCTTCATCAGCGCCGTCATCTCGGTTTCGGCCGGTTCCGGCGTGAAGAGCGGACGGGGCGCACCAGAGGGGAAGGCGCCAAAGGTCTGGAAAAAGTCCACCATGTCCTGCAACACCGGCATGCGGAACCGCATCATCGCGCCCAACGCCACGACCGGCTCGAGGTGCCCGAAGCCGGTGTAGTATTTCTCCGTGACCCAGGTTCCGTTGGCACGCAGCTTGGCCGCCAGTGCCTCGGAATTCTCGATACGGACGATCGGATCGTCTGTTCCGCTGGCAAGGAAGATCGGCGGCGCGTCCGCCGTCACAAGGTTGACCGGCTGCGTACCTTCTGGGCTGGGCGCCGTGCCGAACGTGTCGCGCACCTGATCGTACTCGAACGGGTAGAAGTTGTAGGGCCCGGAAATGCCGGAAATGGCGCGGATCGGCATTGTCACACCAAAGTCGCGCCGAAACGATCCATCAAGCCCCATCATGACGGCATTGTAGGCGCCGGCCGAGTGCCCGGCGACGAAGAAGCGCTTGGGGTCGCCGCCATAGCCCTCGATATTGTCCTGGATCCACTTCATCGCCTCGGCATTGTCGTCGAGGAAGTCCGGATACTTGACCTCCGGCCACAGACGATAGTCGGCGATGACGACGATAAAGCCCGCCGCCGCGAGCGCCCGCCCGGCGAATTCGTATTCGAACTTGTCGCCCGCGCGCCACGAGCCACCATAGATGAACATCACCACCGGTGACAGCCCGCCCGGCTTTTCAGGCCGGTACATGTCGAGCTTCTTCCGCGGCCCGTCCGCATAGGCAATGTCGGCAATCTTCTCGACGCCCTTGTCCATCGCATCGGCGACGTTGAAGGGCGAAAAGATGGTCACCGGGTTGTCCGCGGTGGCGGACGGGATGGTTGCGGCAAGCGCCAACAAGGCGAAGGCGAACCGCAGGGTGGCAGGAATGAGGTTGGACATCGATGAGGTTGGCCGTGCTAGGTGTTCGGGTCGTGAGCTAGATTGCCCAACAAACTGAAGATTTTGTGACGCCATGCAGTTCCACGAATTCTGGCAAGACCTCGCTCCGTTGTCGGATCTCCCGCCGGATGGTCCGTTCAGCGCCTTCTACCCCGCGCCCCTTGGCGACGGAGAGTTGCGCCTGCCGATCCGGATCCTGCCTGACGGCGAGCAGGCCCTCTGCTCGCTCATCGTCAACCAGGCGAGTTTTGCGGTAGTCGAAGCCCTCGCGGCACGCTTGGCAACGCGGCTCGAGCCCTTTGCGCCGGAGGTTATCGTCGGATTACCCACGCTGGGGCTGACGCTCGCCGATGCCGTTGCCCGTCGCCTCGGCCACCCACGGTACATCGCCTGCGGCACCTCGCGGAAATTCTGGTACGAGGAATGGCTGAGCGTGCCGGTGGCCTCGGTGACCACCCCCGACGAAAAGCGGCTGTACCTCGACCCGCGCATGCTGCCACTGCTCGAAGGGCGGCGCGTCGTGCTGATCGACGACGTCGTTAGCACCGGCCGCTCGATCGTCGCTGGCCTAGCGCTTCTGCGTGCCGCCGACGTTACGCCAGTCGCCGTGGGCTGCGCCATGCTGCAATCCCGGCGCTGGCGCCAGCAATCGGGCCTCGCGACGCTTGGCGACGGCCTCGTCAGCGTTCTGGCCTCGCCTCGCCTGCGTCGCGACGGCGATGGCTGGGTACCGGTCGACGAATAGCGACGGCGTAACCGAAGCCCGCCCCTGTCAGGCGCGGGTTTCGCACCACCCCCGCCACATACTTCGCAGCGCCGCCTCGAAATTCCGCGCAAAGCGCTCGGAGTCACACATTGGCGAGGCAACAAATCGCTGCCGGAGGCACTGGCGCAGCCGATCCAACGCCGGAACATCTGCAGCGAAGGCGACTGCCTTCTCGACATAGCTATCGATATCGTCGGCGATCCAGTTGTCGAAGCCGGCCGTATGGAGAATGCTGGCACTGACCCGAGCGATGAAGCGATCGCCGCGCAGCGCCAGGGTAGGCACGCCCATGAGGAGCGACTCGCAGGTCGTCGTGGTGCCGTTATATGGAAATGGGTCCAGCCCGATATCGATGGCATCATAAAGCGGCAGGTGGTTGAGCCATCCCTCGACCCAATCGAGAACCGTGATCCGCTCCGAGTCGATGCCGCGCGTCTCGAACTCATAGACCAACTGCTGTTTGTCCTCAGCCGTCGCACTCCCGCTTTGCGCCTTGAGGAAAAGCCGGCTGCGAGGCACCGCCGCAAGGACTCGGGCCCACGCATCCAGCGTGGACGGACTGAGCTTGCTGGTGTTGTTGAGCGATCCGAACGTCACGAAGCCATTGCCGAGCGCCGGCAGCGAAGCAACCGGCGGGGCCTCGGGGGGCGCCGAGAAGCAAAGATAGGCATCTGGCAATCGCCAAGGCGCTTCAATCGATTGCTGCAGCCCTCAGGCAGCACTTCGGCGTCACCCAGCAAATAGTCGATTGCAGCAAGTCCGGTAGTACCGGAATAGCCGAGCCAACCTACGGCGACGGGAGCCGGCTTCATCGCGAATACGCCCATACGCGAGCCCTGCGTCGGTCCGCTTAGGTCGATGAGAACATCGATGCCGTCTGCCCTGATCTGGCGCGCCATTCCCTCGTCGGAACTACGATCAACCGGCCGCCAGTTCGGCACGAAGCTCCGAAAGGCGCGGTTGAACCGATCATCATTGTCGATACCGGAATAAGCAAAGAGTTCGATTGCCGCGCTATCGATAACGGGCAACACGCCAATCAGGAACTGACCGACCGCGTGTTGACGAAAATCGCTCGACACCAGCCCGACGCGGATGCGACGTTCGGGGTACGCTAGGTTGTCGTAGCGGGTGAACTGGGTTACTCGGCTCGCCACCTCCTCGGCCCCGCGAACCGCCTGCCCCAGTTGCGCCGCTACGCTGTTATCATCGACATAGTTCCTCATGAAGATCAGAAACTGGTCGAGGCGACTGCGACCGTGTTGCCGGCTCTCCTGCTCGAGAGCGGCAACTGCCTCACCCCTCTTGCCTCGCTTCTGCAGCAGAAATCCGAGCGAAGCCTTGAGGTCAGCGTCGTCGAGCCCGCCGGTGATTGCCGA
>Ga0123337_10003291_pt1 | contig 17383 bp, 7 predicted proteins | sample frozenSSSSmetaG_FD_89792 | JGI IMG/M metagenome (GOLD analysis project Ga0123337, IMG submission 89792) | Glacier valley bacterial and archeal communities from Borup Fiord, Nunavut, Canada, to study Microbial Dark Matter (Phase II) -... | ecosystem: Environmental > Aquatic > Freshwater > Ice >... | reverse complement strand
TTGGATGTTGAGACATCCTGGTTGGGCAATACCTATGCAGGGGGCAGTATCCAGACACCGGGAGTACAACACTATGCCCTAGCCATGCATGTGGATCCCGCCAACGGCGACATCTTCCTGAATGGAGAAGGAGAATACCAAAGCTCTAGTTCCTACAATGCCAATGGTGATTTCCGCTTTCATACGGAAGGAACCCACTTCAAGCACGGCTTTGCCATCACCGCAGATTCCACCTACTTCTATCAGGGACGGGAGAAGGGTTTCGTGCGCTACCCCAGAAGCAATGGCACTGGTAGTGCTGTCTATTTGCCCAATCAGCAGATCAAGGGGATGGCGGTTCACGCTGGATATCTTTACCTGGCGGATGCGACTGCCAATCTCATCCGGGTGTGGTCCGCCGCTTCCCTTACCGAAACCGCCTCATTTACCATCTCCCGCCCGGGAGCGCTGGCAGTTGATACGGCCACTGGGAACCTATGGGTTGTCCAAGATGCCGATGCCACCAATCCGGCGAAGGTCCTATGCTATCAAACCACTGGCACCAAGCTGAGCACGGAAATCACCAGCGTAGAGGAGCCCCGAGGCATTGCCGTCTCTGCGAACAAAGTGTATGTCGCGGAGTTTGGCGTGAACCAGCAGATCCGCATCTTCAATACCAGCAACGGTTTGCTCAACAGTACCTTTGGCGCCACGGGTGGCATTTACTCCACCCACGCTGGAACCAAGCCGGGAGAACTACATCCCCTGAAGTTGAACCACCCGACCGCTGTCGGCGTCGATAGCAGCGGTAACATCTACGTGGCGTGCAATGGCCCCAAGGGTTGGTGGGGCACCATTGGAGATGGGACGGGCCTTGAACTGCGCAAGTTCACCAGCAGTGGCACCCTCCTCTGGGAGCGACTGGGAACGGAGTATGTGGATTGCGCGGACGCTACCCCCGGCACCGATGGTGTGGAGCTCTATACCAAAGAGGCCAAATATCAGATGAACTACGCCCAAGGAACTGGCCAGCAGTGGACTTACAAGGCCATGACGCTGGATCGGTTCGCCTATCCAGCAGATCCACGGATCACCACCCCCAAACCCGCTGGCAGCTACGTGCGGTTCATCGCTGGCCAGAAATTCCTCTTCGTCACGGATATGGTCGGTGAGTATCTCAATGTTTTCCGCTTCACTGCCAACAGTGAAATCGCCATCCCCTGCGCCCAGTTCTATCGAGGGGTGGATTCGAATAAAGTTTACTGGATCTGGCGGGATCTCAATGCCAACGGCCAGATCGAAGCCGGTGAAAAAACCACCAGTAGTTACGACCGTGAACTTTACGGATGGTGGGTGGATAGTAACGGGGACGTTTGGACGGCCTCGAAATGGAACGGAGCCAAGCGCTTCCCCACCAATGGACTGGCCGCCAACGGGGTGCCCAACTATAGCTTTACCTCGGCGACTGCCTACCCCAATCCAGCGGAAGTCGGGGGTTATGGCAGCGGCGGGGAATTGGGCCGAGCCCACTACTTCCCCGCCACTAACACCATGCTCCTTGGAGCTTACACGGTGTCCAATCCCAAGCCCTCCACTGAGAATGCTTGGGCGATGGTGGGGCGCGAGATCTTGCGCTATGATACCTGGACGGGCACCCGGGCCCTGCGCTACCGCATCACTCTGCCGTATGCCACCAACACCACGGGAGGACATGAGTCTGCGGCGGTCAAATCCTTCTGTGTGGCCGGAGACTACATCTTTGCCGTGCGCTCCTCGGATGCACGGGTGTTTGTTTACTCCTATGACACCGGCGCTGAGGTGACTACCTTTAACCCCGGCCCAGAGGTGGGCGGACACTGCGGCCTGATTGATATTCCGGTGGGTCTCAATGCCCTGAAGCGAGCCAATGGGGATTATATCATTCTGGTTGAGGATGATGATCAAGGCAAGGTTCTGGTCTTCAATTGGAACCCGAATCCCTCAACCTCGGCCATCTACGATGACTTTCAGGTTCCAACAGTATCAGATACTCTCTGGACCAAGGAAGTCATCGGGACTGGGACAGTCACTTTTAATGGCACGGAGGCCATCCTGAATATGAACTCCGGCACCGCGAACAAGAAGGCAAACATCCTGGCCAATAACCTGATGGTCCGCTTTGATACGAACGGACAAAGTCTTGTCCTGAACTGGGATCAGCGCACGGAGGTATTTGGACCATGGGGCTGGCAGAACGGCCTCAGCTTTGGGAGCTTCAGCGTAGGTCAGTACGGCAACCACAGTAGCCACGGCACCAAAGCGCGGAAGTTTTATGCGGCAGGCGTGAACGGCACGGTGGACGGCAGCACCACCCGCCACCACTACCATCTCACCATTACGATGACCAATACGACTACGGGTGCAGTATCCCTCAATCTGAAAGTCTATCAACACAACGCCGCCTTCAGTGCCGTCCCTAGCCAATACGTCACTTCTGGCGTCCTGGTCGAGCAGCTCAATACGACCTCAACGCTGGCCGCGGCCACCAACCATCCGTTGCGCTTCTTCGCCCAAAGCCCAGGTGGGAGCACTTCCGGTCAAGCCCATGATCGCATCGCCATCGACAACTTCGGTTGGGAGTAGCCATTCGCCTTTCAAATGCGGCTTCAATTCCGTGCAGGTTGGAATCTCTCGTGATCAGCCTGCACGATTTTTTGCGGGGCTATCGAACTTTTAGTGGGTCATTGAAGATGGCGTTCGAGAGCGTGATTCCCGAAAAATTCCTCAAAATCCCACAAACCGGGGGAACGTTGCCCTCAAGATGCCGATGCTTCGAAAAGAGTGGCCCATTCCCGCATCGAAACCTTTGGACTACTTTCAGAGGGATCAACCGACGCTCGGTTCAGCCACATTACCCCGATTGTGCCTTTTTTTCCGTTTGGCTAAACCAAACTGCTAACCGCTGCGTATGTCTGGTGGTATTGCCCATGTCAAAAAATCCTCAGGAACTCGAGAATTTCGTAAGAGAACTCACCAATCATCAGGGTGATTTGTTCTTCTTTATTCGTAGTCTCTGCGGGAACAAGGACGCGGCTGCAGACATTCGCCAGACGGTGAACATGATTCTCTGGCGAAAACGCGCCACTTTTCAGCTGGGAACGAATTTCAAAGCCTGGGCCTTCAGGGTGGCTCAGCTGGAGGTGAAAACCCACCTGCGGACGGCGGCGCGAGGCAAGTGTTTTGATTACGATCCGGAACTTCTGGATACTCTCGCTGCCGAACTTCCGGAAATCATCGATGAGTTTTCCGATCGGAGACGAGCTCTCGCTGGGTGCCTCGAAGGCTTGACGCCGAAGGATGACGAACTGCTCCGCCATCATTATTGGTCGGATGGCACCCTCGACGAGCTTGCCCACCGAACCGGACGCAGCACCGGCACCCTCAAGGCGCGGCTTTTCCAACTTCGCACCAAGCTCAGGCTCTGCATCCAGAGCAAACTTTTTCAGATCCAATCCTCATGAACTCTCCAGATATTCAACAGCGGCTCGATGAGCTGGCGGACGGCACCATCCAGGCGTCAGATTTGATTCTTCTCCAGGAGGAACTCCGCCAGAGCGCTGAAGCCCGCCGTCGATACTGTGAGGAGCTCGCACTCGACCAACTTCTGGCAGAAATCTATCAGGAGCCGCAACCGGCGCTCGACGCCGCTTCATTGCCCGGCGTGGTTCCGTTTGTACGCCGTTGCAATCCCAAAAGAGCCGGATTGCTGGTGGCGGCCGCGGCCGCGGTGGCCCTCGGATTTTTCTTCGTATCCACTTGGCGGTCGGATCCGAGGTCGACGTCCGTGGGCTTGAAAGCATCCGCCGACTGTTCCTATCGGATCGCCGGGCAGGCGGGTGGAACCGTGGTCGGGATCGGCCAAACCCTCGAGGTGGACCGCGGGGTGGCCTCGTTGGATCTGAATCCGCACACCACGGCCCGGATCGAAGGTCCCGCGCGGATGAAAGTCCTCGACCGCGAAGGCAGGATCGAGTTGGCGGAAGGGAAGGGCTTTTTTGAAGTGTCCAAAGGTGGCAAGGGTTTCGAGGTCCATTGCCCGGGCGGCGTCATCCGCGATATCGGCACCAAATTCGGCGTCACCGTGACGGCGGATGGAACGTCCGAAGCCCAAGTGACCGAAGGCCTGATAGAGATCACCGACTCAGGCGGCACCGTGCATCGCGTGGAATCCGGCCTCACCGGGAAGTGGGGGAAATCCGGGGTCTTTACCATTCTCAACCAGAAGACTCCGGGTCAGAATCCGTCTGAGTCTTGGAAGTTCGCCCCGATTGGGGCGGTGAAATCGGCTCTCGGCGCACCTGCGGGAAGCTCGGGACGCTACAAGATCGAGGGCGGAGACGGGGTTCTCTGGGGGAAGGCGGACCGCATCCCATACTTTTATGCACTTCCGGAAGGAGAGTTTGATTTGATCGTTAAACTGGGGGATTTCAGTCCCAGCGGCGTGGAGGGAATTGGCGGAGTGCAGGTGCGCCTGCTCGAAGCCGACGGGGTGCCCCGGCCGGAGGATTCTCAGACCTTTCTTGGCAGGCGTTTCAAGGATCGCATGTTGCAATTACTCAGCCGTCCGCTGCGGGGCGGTGACTCCCTGCACCGGGACCTGGGAGCGCGAGAGGGTGAGCTTTGGCTGCGAGCAATGCGCGCGGGTGATGTATTGTCATTCTGGTCTTCACCTGACGGTCAAACCTGGTCAGCTCCCCGTCACAGTGCGCTCCGCGCGGAAGGCCGGGTCGCCGTGGGATTGACCGCATTTGGCAACAAGGGAACCGCGGCGTCACAATTCTTTGAATCGGTGCGTCTGGGGAAACCTCAATTCGGAAACTCTAGCGGCTGGTTAGGCAATTCCCTGCCTGGGGGCGGACATTCGGTCGGGCATGTGATCAACTACGGCCGGGCGATCTGGACGGACCCGGTTTCAGGCGATCTTTTCCTCAATGGAGAAGATGAGAATTCGAGCTTCAGTGCCTGGAAGTCGGATGGAACCTTCCGCTGGTTCCGGGAAAATCCGAATTTCCAGCACGGCAGCGCGGTGGCTGCGGACGACCAATGGGTCTATCAGGGACTCCACGGGGGACGCGGTCAGAAAGACGGCTTTGTCCGGGTGAATCGCGCCACCGGGCGTCTGGCGGGCGGGCCCTATCTATCGGGCAAGCTGCTATTCGGAATGGATCGATTCAAAGAAGAACTTATTCTTTCCGACTCCACCGACGGCTCCATCCGGTTCTGGAATGCTGCGGAAATGAAGGAGACCCGCTCGGTGCCATTCGAGCGGCCCGGCCCCTTGGCCGTGGACCGCAGCTCCGGCGAACTTTGGGTGATCCGCATGGCACCCGACGGTCGCGGCAAATCGGTCATCAAATTGACCCCGCAAGGAAGCCCGACCGGCGTGGAGATCACTTCATTGGAATGGCCGAGGGGATTGGCCGTCGGCAAGGACGGAAAAGTTTACATCGCCGATAGCGGACCGAGCCAACAGATCCATCTGTTTGATTCGAAGGGTCTTGAGACGGGGCGCATCGGCGCAGAAGGAGGCCTCTGGTCGACACACGCGGGCACCGTTCGCGGTCAAACCCACCCGGATAAACTCAGTTTTCCGAGCGCGGTGACGGTGGATGATGCGGGGAATCTAACCGTGCTCAATTCCGGACCGAAGCAGACTTGGGGCGTGCTCGCCACCGGCTCGGGCACGGACCTTCGGAAGTTCGATCCCGCCCGCGAGCCCGTTTGGAACCTGCTTTCCACCGAATACGTCAACTGCGGCGATTTCCTCCCTGGCAGCGATGGCACGGTGGTTTACTCGCGGGACTCGGTTTACGCGCTGGATGCATCAAAACCACCGGCCCTAGGCTGGAAACAAACGGCCTTCACGGTCGATCCGTTCCGCTATCCGGAAGATCCCCGCCTCACCACCGCACGCGTGGGCGGCAACTGGATGCGCACGATCAAAGGCAAGCCGTTTCTCATCGTCACGGACATGGTGAGCGAAACCATCAGTTTCTTCCGCTTCACGGAGGGATCCAAAATCCTCGTCCCATCCGCCCGTTTCAACCGTGGTGCCGATAACCGTCCGCTCGATTCCTCGCTCTGGCGTGATGCCAACGGCGATGGCGCGATGCAGGCGGAGGAAAAAACTCCCGTTAGCTATCAACGCGACATGTGGGGCCTGTGGGTGGACTCGGCCGGGCATATCTGGACGGCGGCGAAAGGCGGCCCTATCACCCGGATCCCGGTGCAAGATTTGGACTCGCACGGTAATCCCATTTACGACATCTCGCAGGCCCGCACCTGGCCCCGTCCCGAAGCGTTTTTCGGCACCGGAGCCGGAGTGAGCCTCGAACGCGTCTATTACCTGCCGGAGAACGACACGATGTTTTTGGGCGGCTATACCAGCCGCCTTCCGAAGTCGAAGGACGCCCGCGAATGGGGCACCATGGGAACGGAGTTCGCCTGTTTCGACCATTGGAGCACGAAACCCAAACTGCGCTGGCGCATCGATCTTCCCTATGCGCCGAATCTGGGAGGGCACAACTCATCCGTGATCAAGAGTGCCGCCTTTGCCGGTGATTACGTCTTTCTCATCCGTTCCACGGATGCCCGCGTCTTCGTGCACCGCAAGGATGACGGCAAGCTCGTCACCACCCTCCAGCCCGGCCCGGAAGTCGGCGGCCACTGCGGACTGATCGACATCATGCACGGCATGAATGCCACCAAACGGGCGAATGGCGAATACGTCATCATTATCGAGGATGACGACAACGCGAAAAACATCCTTCTCCGCTGGAAGCCCTAATTACCGATTCAAGCGCCGCGATCAAAAACCATCCAACCCATACCATCATGAAAACCCAAAAATCTAACCGCTTTCTCGCCGCTTCCCGGACTTGCATCCGGATGGTGGTAGATTCCATCGCCGTCCTCGCCCCCGCCGCAGTCTTGCACGCGGCTCCCCTGCAATGGGATGCCGATGGGGTGCTGCCTCTCGGCGGTGCGGGAAATTGGGACACGACAAATTCACGCTGGTATAACGGCTCGACGTTTGAAATTTGGGACAATGGGCTCAATCATGATGCCATCTTTAGTACTACAGCGGGGGCCGTCGTGGTGGATGCGGGCGGAGTGACGGCTAAATCGCTCCAGTTCGATACCACGGGATACTCGCTTTCCGGCGGAACGATCACGCTCGCTGGGGGCACGGGGATCATTGACGTCAACCTCACGTCTGCGCAAACCGCCACGATCACTTCGTCGATCGGCGGCACTAGCGGTCTAACCAAGACTGGAAATGGCATCCTTTCTCTCGGGGCAGCGGAAAATTATACTGGCAACACGACCGTGAGTGCGGGCACCGTGAATATCAACGCGCCTAGCGTAATCAATACAACCGGGCTTTTGACCATCAGCAGTGGAGCCACTGTGCAAATGAATGCCGCGAGCGCGAACCAAACCGTGACGGGGCTCGACGGGGCGGGCACTCTTCGTTGGACCATCGGAGCCACCAACAATCCTCGGATCACTCTGGACGTCGCAAGCGGAACGACCACTTTCAGTGGCACTTTATCCAGCAACCAGGCGGGCAATCAACGGGTGGCCTCGATCACCAAAAGTGGCGGCGGCACACAGGTGATTTCCAGCGGCACTGCCTTCGGCTTCGATCGCACGTTGCTTACGTTAACCGGTGGGATACTCCAAGTGAGCGCGAATAACCAGTTAGGTTACCTTCAGATTTCCGGTGCTGGCGGAACCCTCCAGTTGGATGGAAAGAACCAGTCAATCGATACCTGGGCGGCAAGCAGTACGGTCACCAACTCCAGTGCAACATCCTCGACCCTGAGTTCACAGTTCAACAATAAAGACTGGTCTGGAAACATTACCGGAAACATCAAAATCAGGAATGGAGGGGCATTTGATACCAATCTGCGAGGCACGAATTCATTTAGCGGAGGGGTTGATTTAAGTCAGGGTGCTTTCACAATCACGGCCTCTGGACAGTTGCCAGCCAATCAGATCGACTTATCTGGAGGATCTCTTGATTTCACAAACTCGAACACCGGTCTAGCCGCCAACATCACTCTTGGCAGTGACCGCACCTACACAGTGGGAGCGGGAGGTGGCAGCTTCCGCTACCGCACAAACGCGGCCGGTAGCACCACCCTTCAAGGGGCCATCAACAATTCAGGAACGCCGGGCAGCCTCAATTTCGTAACCCATCCTAGCTTTAGCGGAGCTTCCACCTTCACTCTCTCCAATGGCAGTAGTAACTTCAGCGGAACAACTGTGATTGGCGGGTCGAGTTCCGCCGCAAATGTAACGTTGCGTCCTGGAATCGCCAATGGCATTTCCACAAGCACGGCGATCAACTTCGGTGGAGGAAACACACGCACTTATAGTCTCGACCTCAATGGTTTCAGTCAGCAGGTCGCCGGCTTGCAGAACACCGGCACGGGCACCGGTCTGGTCCAGCGGGTGATCACCTCCAGTGCCGCCGCCGCGCAAGTCCTAACCGTCAATCATGCGTCGGATTATGCATTCAGCGGAATTCTCGGCGACACCGGCACCAACAACGACAACTTTGGCCTCACGAAATCTGGCATTGGTACGCTCACCTTATCCGGAACCAGCACCTACACCGGCACCACCAACGTCTCCGGTGGCACCTTGCTGATCAACGGCAACAACAGTGCTGCCAGCGGCGCGGTGAGCGTGGGAACCGCCACTCTTGGGGGCAACGGCACGGTCGGCGGGGCGACGACGATTGGCGCTACCGGCAAGCACTCGCCCGGCAACAATGGAGTCGGGTTGCAGAAGTTTTCGAGCAGCTTGGCCTACGTCGGCGGCTCGATTTTCTCGTGGGACCTGAACGCAAGCGTGGAGGATCCCATCGACGGCTCGGTAAATAAAGGCCTCTACGACCAGGTGGAAGTCACCGGCGCGGTCACCGGAGCAGCGAAATTTTGGGTGGTTCTCGGTCTGAATGATTTTGACGACGCCTTCTGGGATACCGGCAAGAGCTGGGACAACATCTTCAATTCCGGCAGTGGAAGCGCCATGCTCACCTCGATTTTCACCACCTTCGGAGGAACCAGTGTCGCGACGAACGGCGTGGTCACCGGCCAAGGCCATTTCAGCTTCGCCCAGAACAGCAACACCCTCCAATGGACTGCAGTTCCCGAGCCGAGCAACGCAGCCCTGGTGGGCGGCTTGTGCCTCATTTCAGTGCTCCGCCGCCGCCGCGCACCCGCCGTTGGAGCGAGGACCTCTTTTAGCGAAAACCACTCCAAAAACACGTTATTTACGAAATAAAGATCACAAGCTTCATCCTCACTTTCTAACTCCGAAAACAATCCTAAATTCCAAAATCATGAAAAACCTATCCTTCAACCACTTTCTATCCGCACTCCGGACTTCCCTTCAAATCGTGGTGGTCCCCATCGCTGTCCTCGCTCCTGCCTCCATGCTGCAGGCGGCTTCGCTGCAATGGGATGCCGATGGCGTCGCTCCTCTCGGCGATACCGGCACCTGGGACACCAGCAATACCTTGCGGTGGTTCAATGGCCTTACCTATCAAAATTGGGTGAACGCGAACAACGACGATGCCGTCTTTGACACCACGGCAGGCACGGTCACTCTAGGGGAGCCGATCACCGCAAACTCGCTGACTTTTAACATCACCGGCTATACGCTGGCGGGTGGCGGCAACACGCTTACCTTGGGCAGTGGCAACGCCACTGTCACCACTACCGCCCATACGGCAAACGTCAACGCGGCGCTCGGCGGAACCAGTGGTCTCACCAAACTAGGAGCTGGAATTCTAACCGTTGGGACGGCCGGTTCCTATACTGGAAATACGTTGGTGAGTACCGGCGTTCTGGCAGTGGGAGCGTCCAGCGCTTTCAACACGGCGGGACTTCTGACGGTCAATAGTGGAGCAACATTTAGAATGAGCACGGCCAGTGCAAACCAGGAGTTCACCGGCGTGGATGGTGCTGGTACCATCCAATGGACGGTGGGTTCTACCAACAACCCTCGCCTGACGCTGAATGTGGCCAGCGGAACGACCACCTTCAGCGGAACTTTATCCAGCAACCAGGCGGGCAATCAACGGGTGGCCTCGATCACCAAGGCTGGTGGTGGCACTCAGCTGTTATCGAACGGAACTGCCTTCGCCTTCGATCGCACTCTTCTCACCTTGACCGGCGGAACCTTGCAGGTGAGCGCGAACAACCAGATGGGCTATCTTCAAATCTCGGGTAATGGCGGAACCCTCCAGTTGGATGGAAAAAACCAGTCAATCGATACTTGGGCGGCAAACAGCACGGTCAACAACTCCAGCGTCACGACATCGACTCTCAGCTCCCCGTTCAACAACAAGGACTGGTCTGGAAACATCACCGGAAATATCCGAATCAGGAACGGAGGGTCCTTTGATACGAATCTACGAGGAACCAATTCGTTTACCGGAGGTGTCGAGTTGAATCCCGGTGCCTTCACCATTACCGCAGCTGGCCAGTTCCCGGCCAACCAGATCGACTTCTCCGGAGGATCTTTAGATTTCAGTGCTGCCAATTTAACCTTGGCCAGTGATAGGACCTATACCGTGGCATCGGGGGGGGGCAGCTTCCGCTATCGAGTTAGCTCAACAGGTTCGGTCTCTCTCCAAGGGGCGATCAACAATTCAGGAACACCCGGCACACTCAATTTTGTAACCCATCCCAGCAACACCGGGGCTTCTACGTTTAACCTCTCGGGCGGCGGTAACTTCAGTGGAACAACCACGATCGGCGGGTCGAGTTCCGCAGCCAGTGTCACGTTACGTCCTGGAGCCGCTAGCGGAATTTCATCCAACACCGTGATCAACTTCGGTGGAGGAAACACACGCACTTATAGTCTCGACCTTAATGGTTTCAGCCAGCAGGTCGCCGGCTTGCAGAACACCGGCACGGGCACCAGCCTGGTCCAGCGGGTGATCACCTCAAGCGCCGCCGTTTCCCAAGTTTTAACGGTCAATAACGCATTAAACTACACGTTCAGCGGTAAACTCGGCGACACCGGCACCAACAACAACAACTTTGGCCTGACCAAGAATGGAGTCGGCACGTTCACGCTCTCCGGCACCCATACCTACACCGGCGAGACGAAAGTGGACGGCGGCGTCCTTGCGCTCGACACCGCTTACCTTGACGACGCGTCCACGGTGAGAATCGCCAGCGGTGCTTCCGTGCTACTCACCCACGCTGGCGAAGATGTGGTGGAATCTCTCGTGCTCGGCAACACGCCCCAGCCCGACGGTCTCTACACCGCCTCGACACCCGGCGGCTTTATCGCCGCCGGCAGCACCGGCAGCATCCGGGTGATCACGCAGGGCTCGAGCACGCCGTATGAAGACTTCGTGGCGGTCATTCCAGACGTGAATCAGCGTGACCCTCAGGATGACCCGGATGCGGATGGCCTCAGCAATCTGTTGGAATTCGTGCTTGGCGGAAATCCGAATGTTTCCTCACAGAGCATCCTGCCCACCCAGGTCATCGATGCGAACAACATCGTGCTCAGCTACAAGCGCACGGACGCCTCAGAACTCGCCCCGGCCACCACTTCAGTCGGCCAATACAGCACCGACCTGGTCAACTGGGTGAATGTGACCCCGGTGCTCGTGAATGAAAACGGCGGAGACGCGGACGACATGACCGTCACTGTGGCCAAAAGCAACGACGTCAACGGCAAGCTCTTCGTCCGGGTCAAGGCTGTGAAGTAACAGACTCCACGCAATCCGCATCGCGGGGTGCTCACGGGCTCCGCGATGTTGATCTCTCGCAATTTCTAGCTGCTATTGCAAAAATTGCTGGTTGCTGCATTAGCAGCAATTTTTCACACGCTCCACACTCCATTTCGACATTCCTCATGCCCGCCCATCGCATTGAAACTTTGTCAGCCATCACCGGGGTAGGATTGTTGGTATTGTGTTCGGGATGGCTGGCACCGGCGTCCATTTCAGCGCAGGTCGAGCCGGTCAAAGTGTGGGCGAACGTGTCGGAAAATGACCTCCCCGCGGTGTCTCAAGCCGCCAGGGTCCACGGATGGGCTTGGTCACCCGCCCTGCGACAGCCCATGCCGGCTGGAAACATCGGCGTGCTTTGGTTCAGCGGGAGTCGGCCCGCGGACGCTGTCGGGGGCTGGACTGATGGAGTGTTAGATCCCTGGCTGCGTGAAGGCGGTGGATTGCTCGTTTACACGGGTCGTGACTGCGGACCGGAAGATGCCTTCGCGTTAAAGCGCCTGCTGCCAACTTCTGCGTGGCATTCCATCATCCACCGCCTCCACCGTGGCAAGGAGCATGGCAGCTTGGTGCCCGTAGGCGGGGATCCTGCATTCTTCGGACGTTCAAAATGGCCGGAGGTGACCCTTGACTATCACTACGACATCCGGCCCCGGCCCGCGGTGGAAGGCGGAAACTGGCGCTATGAGCGATTTTCCACCAAAGATGCCGCTGCGGACAACGATCTTTGGAGCCGCCCGATTGTGAACCGCGATCCCCGTGTGCGCCTTTGGGGAGCGGGCCCCATCGAGGCACCGCTGGTGGTGACGGGGCGCTACGGTGCCGGTCGCGTGGCGGTGATTGCCGCAGGGCCGGAAGCTCTCAGCGGTCCGGGTGTTGCGGACTTTTACCAATCCGTGCTGGCCTGGCTGGCCGACGGGAAAGAGGACGGCGACACGAAGGACCTTATCCCTCGCCCTGCCACCGCGAGCGAAACACCATCCGTGAAACGCCCAGTTTGGGCAAGTTCCGCAGGTGGCTGGCAAGTGCGTGCCGAGCTGGAGCTGCCTGCCCGCCAGTTAGTGTTTCAATTGGAAAACGCGGCAGCATCTCAGGAGTTAGAAATGGTGCTGCGGATCGCCACCTGGGAGCGTGCTCCGATAGAAGACCGCATTTTGCATCTGAAGCCGGATGCCACAGGGCGGGTGGTTGTCGATCTGCCCGCACCGGGCCTGGAATCCGTGGATGCCCTCGATATGCTCGACGCGTTCTGGATACGGCTGGGACTTCTGGAAAACGGCGGGCGGACCGTCGCGCTGGAATCGCCGTGGTTTTACGCTGACGCCACGCCCTCGGCTCAAGTGGAAGTTCAGGCGGCTTCCATTGACGCCAGCCCTTACCCCTTTGCCGCGAGCGGGCTCGGCACACTTTTCTGGAAGTCGCGGCTGGGTGCGCACGTCGGTCAATTCGCGTTTCCTCCGGGCATGGAAGTGGAAGGCGCGGTCCATGTTTCCAACGCCTTGCGCAATCTCGCACCGGCAGCCACGGTCCGCGATTTACAGCGTCAGGACCACACCCGCGCCCGGGTCCTGAACGATCTCGCATACCACGGCAAGACTCCGCGTGACAACGTTGAGGCATGGGGGACCTGGGGACCTGAAAACCCACCCCACCCGGCGGGTGTGCGCTTTGCTTTTTCCGAACCCGTTGTCATTTCCGGACTGGCACTTTACGGCGATGCCGGGGGAGATCCGTTCCCACCCTCCGTCACCATTCAAGTCCGGGGGGAAACGATCGCGGTGGATGATCTAACCGCCCGTATGGAGCAGGGTAGGGGCCGAGCTTGGATCGATCTACCCGAGGTCACTGCGGCGGAATTGGATTTCCTGTTCCCCGCCCAATCCGCGAAGGCCCGCATTGCGGAAATCGGGATTTTCGGACGTTATGCTTCGGAGAAATCCACTCCGCTCACCGGGTCGCTGGTCGCCCAGGCCATCAACGGCGTGACCGGGAAAAAGTTAGAGCTTGTCACTCAGCAGGTGGAACTCGTGCCCGGGACCTCACGGCGAATTCCGTTCCGTTTCGCCATGCCGGACCCAGGGCCGAATCTCGGTCTCTGGCGCATCGAGGCCTCATGGGCCGGCACCCGGGCGGGCATTCCCATCATGGGCATCCGCGCGGACAAAGCGCTCAAGCCCCGAGAGTCCCTGCAGAGCAAGCAGGATGTTTTTCACAATTTCATCGTCACCCGCGGATTGCGGAATTCCTGTGAACCCGGCACCGGCAACCGCGACGCGCAAGGAGCATGGGGCACGCCTGACGATATGGTGTATGCCCATGCACGCATGCTCAAACAAACCAAGTGGAGCGCCCGCATGAATCCGACTCTCCAGTTTACCACGGACACCGACTTCGCCCATTATGTCAATCCTTGGACCGATTTTCCTAACGGCGAACCCTATTTCAAAGCCGTGGCCCCAGGCCTTCTCTCCAATTCCAAGCAGAATTCCAACTGGGCCGGTGCCGAACGGGTGGTCTTCGGATTCAGTGACCGCTGGGATCCGGGTCCCGCGACAGACCAGCTTTTCACGTGGCCCAGAATCATCGCATTTGACGAATCGTTGCGCGCGGCAGGCGGAGCCGGGTTGCAAGGCAGGACCCGCATCGCATTGAGCAACGAAATCCTCGAGAGACACAACTCCGACTGGCATCGCTTCAATGAAAAGCGATATGTCGATGCCGTGGGCCTATTGAAAGAAACCTATCGCAAGGAGGGCAAAACCCTGGTGATCACCGCACAGGGAAAACCCCTTCTATCAAAATCCTCGGCGCCCGTCGTGGCGGAGGTCGTGCAAGGCATGAGCGATGATTCGACCTGGGAACTCCACGGCGAGGACATCCCCTTCACGACCTCCCGCCAGATGGCCGCATTGGCCTGGAATCCCGAATGGCGCTACTCGACTCTCCTCCAATGGGGCTGGAATTCCTGTCGCGCCATCTGGCATGCACCGGTCGGCACTGCCGAACCATCGCGCCGCCACTACTATGATCGCGCCTGGCGCGGGATTCGTCTCTCGGATGGCAGCTATCGTTCCATGCACACTTATGGATTCAATCAGAACGGATATGAAAGCTGGACGATGACTGGCCACGATTGGCAGCAGTGGTGGAATCTCAAGGAGCGCCACGCTCTAATCGATCCGCAGGCTCCTCTCGGAGCGGCCTTGGTTGTCAGCACCTCCCGCTATGAATCCAAGGATGCTTTCCGGTTCAGCGGCGGCGGCATGGGAGGAAACGAACTCGCCGATGTCCTCGATCATGCATCCAACGTCCAAGCCGTGATCCAGCGGGCCGGAGTCAGCATTCCCTACTCCGCCAATGCTCGCAATCTCGGTTCCCCCGTGCAGGATCGCGCACTGGTGCTGGTCGGATTGGCAGGCTGGACGGAGCAGGATCTGCGACTTTTCGATCAATGGATGGCGGAGAAACGACCGATCATCGCCGCCCAGGGCGAGGCCGGCGAAGCCGCATGCGCCGCTCTCATCGCACGCCTGGAAAAAGCCGCGGGCGATCAGGAAACCATCGGCGAGATCTTAGGTAAACCGGTGCGGCGGTTCGGCAGCGTCCTCCTGTTTCCTGTCACCGAATCCGCATTGGCGGGCGCGGCCTTGGCGGGCTGGGAGGAAAAATTGCGCACTCATCTGAAACAGCAGGTCGTCTTCCCGCCGGGCACGGCTGGCTATGCCTTCCGGCGTGGCGGCCAGGCTCTAATCGTCGTGGAGGACTGGCTCGAACGACCCCGCACCGTCGAGATCCGATTGGAAAAATCCGTCCTGCCAGGCAAGGTGCGTGCGGTTTCCCTGAACCGGGCGGTTTCGTTAGGGATCCGCGAAGAAGGCGATTTCTATATTGCCAGGCTTCCATTGCGCAACGGCGATGGCGATGTTGTGGTGTGGGAGGTTTTGCCATGAAAATGCATTTGCTCGCCGCGCTCCTCTCCCTCTCCTGCGCCCACGCGGCGGATCCGGGACTTGCGATCGCTGTTTCTAACACCGCTCCGCCGGCGGTAATGCAGGCGGCCAACCGCGTGTTGCAGGCCGTCCCGCAGCAACCTCTCCTGGCCCTCTTCGCATCCGGGGGAAAGCCGGCCGGAACGCTGGACACGCAGGCACTTCTCGCGGGACCTGCCGAGGCAAGGTCACTCACAAATCTTGTCGTGATCGGCCTGCCCGACGACCCACTCGTCAAGGCCTGCTCCCAACGCGAGGCGCGCTTTGACCCTGAGGGAGTGGTCTACGTCTTCGGCTTTGGTTATTTCCAAGGGGATGTCGGCATCATCGAGAGTGAACGAAATCCGTTCCTTTACAGTCCGGAGACCGCGAAAGCTCCTTACTCCGCGCAGGTGCTGGTCATCACCGGCACGACCCCGGCCGGCGTCAGTCTCGCCACGGATGCATTTCTGCGCGACGGCATCATCAACGGGGTCGCCGCAAACAACCCGGTCCATCGTCCGCAGCGGTCGCTGTTAGAGTCCGCGCCTTGGACGCCGGAATGGCAGCTCCCCGCGGGAGTCACCGGCCCCGGCGGCCCGTGGAAACAGATCGGAGTGACCCTCATGGGCGGCGCGGAATTGAGCGGAGTTCTCGAAGAAGGCGGTGAACTTCCCAAGAGCGGCGCACGAATCAAATACTGGCGGCCCTGAGTCTGGAGCGGCGTCGGCAACGGTTTTTCGATTCGCCACTTTGAATCCGGCCTGCACCGCCGGAGCGCGGGCAATTGTCTAGCGGTCTTTGAATTTGTCGATGCAGCCACGGCTGCCAAAGCGGCTCCGGGCGTTGCTACGGCGGCCGCTCTCGACTCGAATGGCCCCGGACGCTGGTCCCGGGAAGCGGAGATCCCGCTGCTGGGTGGAGGCATTTGGCGTCAGGAGCTGGTCGTTTCCAGCAGCAACTTCCATTTTTCCAATCTTCAAAGGTAAGATCCGCTTGCTCATCGCCGGGTGGATTGGGCGGGGTATCCGCCATGGGCAAGGCGAAACTTTCTCGTAAAACGGCTTGCTCCACCGCAATTGCCTGCAGAAACACCCATCAACCGACGTTCAGATTCAATCGATGAAATTCAACAATGCTGCTGGCACTCGCCATCTGGTTGCGTCCGGACGCAGCAACCCATGCAACGACTCGCAATGAACGAATTCGGGAGAACAGAGGCAGGAATTCAGTCACGGAACAACGCTCTATTCGCCGGCAATGCGATGAGGATGCGGATGCAGGGCGGATCCGGATTCGAAACATTCTGGATCGAAGTGGCCAGGCAAGAGCACCTGTCAGTGGACCCAAAGGGTGCGGATGAATAGTATTGGACCCATGGACAATCGCTTGGGACAGAACAATATGACCGGATGGCGCTGGCCTGCGCAAGGGCTGCGAATCACCCAGGCGATAAGGATTTGGCGCCACTATGGCCAAGCAAATCAAGGAGCGGCCACTGCGGGATGCACGGCATTTTCTTTTTGAAGGGAACATCGGCATAGGATCCTGATTCTGAGAAAATCCTAGACAAAGCGGCCTTTTTGGACTCTGGTCGGGTCGGATGAAGGCTACAACCGACGACAACACG
>Ga0123337_10003290_pt1 | contig 17385 bp, 18 predicted proteins | sample frozenSSSSmetaG_FD_89792 | JGI IMG/M metagenome (GOLD analysis project Ga0123337, IMG submission 89792) | Glacier valley bacterial and archeal communities from Borup Fiord, Nunavut, Canada, to study Microbial Dark Matter (Phase II) -... | ecosystem: Environmental > Aquatic > Freshwater > Ice >... | reverse complement strand
CGCAATCAGGTCGCGCTGCAGCGCCGGAAGGTAGTCGGGCTCGTGGCTGCTGCGGCCCGAGCGCTCGTGCGCCAGGATGATTTGCAGCCGCTCTTTGGCGACGCTGGCGGTTTTTTTCTTTTCACCGAGCAGGAAGGACAGGAATGAAGCCATGGCGCTTTATTTCCCACCGAAGATGCGTTTGAAAAAGCCGGGTTTTTGCGTGTCGATGAAGCGCATGGGCTTGTCCTCGCCCAGGAAGCGGTCGATCACGTCCTTGTAGGCTTCCGACACGTCGCTGCCCTGCATGTGCACGGCGGGCACGCCCTGGTTGGACGCCTGTAGCACCACTTCGGATTCGGGAATCACGCCTATCAGCTTGATGCGCAGGATGTCCTGGATGTCTTCGAGCGACAGCATCTGGCCCTGGTCCACCCGGCTCGGGTTGTAGCGGGTGATCAGCAGGTGCTCCTTGATCGGGTCGCTGCCGTCGATGGCGCGCTGGGTCTTGCTCGACAGCATGCCCAGGATGCGGTCGGAGTCGCGCACCGAAGAGACTTCCGGGTTGGTCACGACCAGCGCCTCGTCGGCGAAGTGCATGGCCATCAGCGCGCCGGTTTCAATGCCGGCGGGCGAGTCGCAGACGATGTATTCAAAGTCCATGGCGGCCAGGTCCTTGAGGACTTTTTCGACGCCGTCCTTGGTCAGCGCGTCCTTGTCGCGCGTTTGCGAGGCGGCCAGCACATACAGGTTCTGGCACTGCTTGTCCTTGATCAGCGCCTGGTTCAGCGTGGCTTCGCCCTGGATGACGTTGATCAGGTCATAGACCACGCGGCGCTCGCAGCCCATGATCAGGTCCAGGTTGCGCAGGCCGACGTCGAAGTCGATGACTGCAGTTTTATGGCCGCGCAGCGCCAGGCCGGTTGAAAAACTGGCACTGGTGGTGGTTTTACCCACGCCACCCTTGCCGGAGGTGACCACAATGATTTTTGCCATCTGAGAAAAGTCCTTTTGAAATCGGTAGGGGGAGCCGTCAGGTCCGTGCCAAGCAGGCGAAAGCGCCATCGCCTGCATCAGGGTGCAGGGGCATCATGCCATCACGTTCATGACGAGCTTGTCGCCGTCTGGGCCGGGCACCAGTTGCACCTGCACCGGGTGGCCTGCCACGCCGGGCGGCAGCGGGTGCTCGCTGGTGCGGTAGACGCCGGCAATCGACAGCAGTTCGGCTTCCAGGGCCAGCGCAAAAATGCGCGCATCGGTGTTGCCGCGGGCCCCCGCCATGGCCTTGCCGCGCAGCGGCGCATAGACATGGATGTGGCCGTCGGCAATGACTTCAGCGCCCGCATTGACCATCGCCAGCACCACCAGGTCGCGGCCGCGCGCATACACCTGCTGGCCCGAGCGCAACGGCTTGTCGATGACCAGCGCGCCCAACGGTGCAGCGGCCAGCTGTGGGGAAGGGGCTGCGGGTGCTGCGGTGGGCCGGGCGCTGACCAGATGCGCGTCGGGCACTGGCAGCAGACCGGCTTGCAGCGCAGCGGCCATTTGCGCGGGGTTGCCGCCTTTGACGGCCACCGGCACCAGCTGGTAGCTGCCCAGCAGGGCGATCAGGGTTGAAAAATCGATCTCGCCAGTGGGCGTCGCGCTGCCTCTGGCCGCCGTTTCAAGCGGCGACAGGTCAATCATCAGCGGGTCCTGGTCGAAAAAATCCGGAACGTCGCCATAGCGCTGGGTCAGTTCGCGCGACACGGCCGCCAGGTCGGTGGACTTGAGCAACAACGCGACCAGCGGCAGGTTGGCACTTTTAATCTCAAAAGTGGCGGGTGTGGTGGCCTGTGTGGCAGCGGTCATGGGCAATACAAGGCGTTATGGGCAGCGTGGTGCGGGCAGGACATGGCGGCAAGGCCACGACCCAGAATCGCCGAGGGTAGCGCAAGAACGGCTGGATGGGCGCGCCAGGCCGGCGCCATTTGTGAGTGGATGAAACGCGCCGCTGCTACGCACCCGGTGTCGCTCGGGGCGCTGCTTCCGGCCGGAGAGGCGTCAGGCATTGAATGCATGCGGAGGGTGCCCATGTAAAAACAGACAACAAAAGAATCATTATCCCGGAACTTTAGGCGTGCCTCGCTGCCTGGCTTTCGCTTCCATGGCGAGATAGACCAGGCTTGCCACGCCCAGCGGGGCAATGAAGTAAACCAGCCGGTAAGCCACCAGCGCGGCCAGCAGTTCATGCCGGGGCATCTGCGGCGACAACAGGGCGACAAACACGGCTTCGAGCACCCCCAGGCCGGCCGGTATGCGGGTGATGACGCCGGCCACGGCGGCCAGCAGCAGGGCGCTGAGCACGGCTGAAAACGCGATGCGTTGCTGCAACAGGACGAAAATAATGCCCGACATCAGCAGCCAGTTGCCGGCGCCCATCAGCAGCTGCAGTCCGCCCATTCCCAGCGTGGGCAGTTCAATGGCGTGGCCGCGTACCTGCAGCGTGCGCTGGCGCGAAAAAGCGCACACGCCCAGGTAAGCGGCGGCGGCCGCCAGCAAGGCCAGGCCGATCAGCCGCAGATGGATGGAATCGATGGGCCAGCTGGCGGGCAGGCGCAGCGGCTGCAGGCTGAACACCAGCCCGGCCAGCGCCACATAGCCCATCCAGTTGGCCAGCATGCTCAGCGACATGATGCGCGCGATGACACCGGTGTGCAGGCCCAGGCGCGAATACAGGCGGTAGCGAAAAGCGACCCCGCCGACCAGCGATCCGAGGTTGAGGTTGAAGGCGTAGCTGACAAAGGTAACCATCATCACGGTGGGCGCGCTCAGCGTGTGGCCGGTGTAGCGGCGCCCGAGCAGGTCAAAGCAGCTGTACAGCAGCAGGCTGGCCACGGCCAGGCCCACGGCGCTCCCTGTGGCCGTCAGGGGGTATTGCTGCAGCGAAGCGAACACCTGGCCCCAGTCGATGGTGCGCGCGCGCGACACCAGCAAGCTGGCCACCAGCACAAAAAACACGGCGACGGCGCCGCGCTTGAGCCACGGCCACCAGGCTTTGCCGGTGAGGGCCTGCCGGCCACCGGGCCTCCGGGTCGGCGGCCCGGAACGGTCAAGGGCGCGCTTGTTGCTCATCCGGGGCTAAACGGGACCGGCCTGGCTGGCCGCGTCGGCGACCGCCGCGTCCGGGCTGGCGGGCGGCATGGCGAGCGTGAGGCGCGGCGTGTGTGCCGGCAGCCAGCCGGCCCAGGCCGGGTAGCGGCGCAGCAGGTGAAACACAAAAAAGCTGCGTACCGTGCGCCACCAGGTCGGCTCCACCAGGTCGGCGGGCAAAATCTGCCGGCAGTCGTGCGCGATCAGCTCGTCGAGCCGCGCACTCAAATGCTGGTTGAAGGCCCGGTCCTTGATGATGACGTTGGCTTCGAGGTTCAGCGACAGGCTGAGCGGGTCGAGGTTGCTGGAACCCACCGTGGCCCATGCGCCGTCGGCCACCGCCACCTTGCCGTGCATGGGCCGCGTGTCATATTCAAAAATCCGCACGCCAGCGTGCATCAGGTGGTGGTAAAGCATGCTGGCGGCGGTTTTGACGATGGCCATGTCGGGCTCACCCTGCAGGATCAACTGCACATCAACACCGCGCTGCGCAGCCCGGCGCAACTCCCTGAGCAAGCGGTAGCCCGGAAAAAAGTAGGCGTTGGCGATCACGATGCGGTGGCGCGCGGCCCGAATGGCGATCCGGTAGTGCTGCTCGATGTCCTTGGTGTGCCGGTGGTTGTCGCGCGTCACAAAGATGGCGGCCGCTTCGCCCACCGGAGCCGGCGCGGCGCGTCGCCAGGGCTGGGCCAGTTTTTGCGCCTGGGCCGAAATGCCCTCGCGCAACCGGCCAGTCAAGCTGGTGGTGGCCTCGCGCTGGCCCGCCTGCAGCGCCTGGTGCACAAACGCGTGAATATCGGCGACGATGGTGCCTTCTATCTCGACGGCATAGTCCTGCTTGGCGGTCGGCCCAAAGTCGGCCAGGTGGTCGGCCGAGTAGTTGATGCCGCCGACAAAGGCCCGCTCGCCGTCCACCACCACAATTTTGCGGTGCATGCGGCGAAACAGGTTGGTGCGGTAGCCCCAGAGTTTGGGGCTGGGGTCAAACACATGCACCCGCACGCCCGCCTGCGTCAGCGCCGAAATAAAGCCGGGCGACAGGTCGGGTGAACCGTAGCCATCGATCGTGATGTCAATCTGCACGCCGCGCCCGGCTGCCGCGAGCAACACCGCATGCAGCGCCAGACCGACCTTGTCTTCAAACAGGATGAAGGTTTCGAGCACGACCTCGTAGCGGGCAGCGGCAATGCAGTCAAAAACGCGCGGGAAAAACTCCTCGCCGTTTTCAAGCAAACGGAACTGGTTGCCGCTGATCCATCGGGTCATACACCGTCCCGAGGAGCCACCGCCGGACGTTTTGCAACAAGGGCGTGGGCCAACAGCCGTAGCGCCCGGCCGCCCCCAGCAAGCTCAGCCCCCCTGAGCAGCAGCAAAGCACAAGCAGCGGCGAGCGTGGAGGCCCATGCGTGCATCATCAGGCCGCCCCAAAGCTCAGCGCCCTTGGGGGGCAGCGAAGCACGCGCAGCGGCGAGCGTGGGGGCCCATGCGTGCAGCGCCGGGCCGCCCCAAACAAACGCAGCCCCCTCGGGGGGCAGCGAAGCACACGCAGTGGCGAGCGTGGGGGCCCATGCGTGCAGCGCCGGGCCGCCCCAAACAAACGCAGCCCCCTTGGGGGGCAGCGAAGCACACGCAGTGGCGAGCGTGGGGGCCATATATTTCTAGAGTTCAATCTCCGCCGCCAGCGGTGCGTGGTCCGACAGGTGCGACCACGGCTTGCCGGGCAGCACCACCGGGGCGTGGGCCACGGCGTTGCGCACATAAATGCGGTCCAGCCGCAGCACGGGAAAGCGCGCGGGAAAGGTGCGAGCGGCCCGGCCATGGGCCTGCACAAAGACCTCGTACAGCCCGGCCCTGCGCGCCAGCTGGGCGTGCGCCTGGTGACGCCAGTCGTTGAAGTCGCCGGCCACCACCACCGGGGCGTGGGCCGGAATGTGTTTGCGCACCAGGTTGCACAGCATGTCCATCTGCTGGGTGCGGTGGGTTTCCATCAGCCCCAGGTGCACGCAGATGGCGTGCACGTTCACGCTGCGGCCCGGAATATGCAGCTCGCAGTGCAGCAGGCCGCGCCGCTCGGGGCCGCTGATGGAGACGTCGTGGTTTTCAAAACGCACAATCGGAAATTTGGACAGCAGCGCATTGCCGTGGTGACCGTTGGTGTAGACCGCGTTGCGGCCATAGGCAAACTCCGGCCAGATCGTGTCGGCCAGGAACTCGTAGTGCGGCGCGTCGGGAAAGTTGTCGAACTTGTCGCCGTGCTTGAGGTGGTTGCCGGTCACCTCCTGCAGAAACACCACGTCGGCGCCCACGCTGCGCACGGCCTCACGCAATTCAGGCAGGATGAACTTGCGGTTGAAAAAGGTGAACCCCTTGTGGATGTTGACCGTGAGAACCTTGAACGAAAACGACGTGTCCAAGCTGATGGCGGCCAGCGCGGTCTGGGTGTCGGCTTCGACCGCCGCCATGTCGATGGAGGCGGCGAATTCGGGCAGTGCGTCAGGTGCGTCGACCGACAGATCGACAGGTAGGCCGCGGGGAGAAAGGTCTGTGAGAGGAGGCTGCATAGGAAATGAGGTGCAGGCAAGAAATACCTGACGGTTGATTGTTGATCTCCGGGCTGGGGACGGCTGTAGGACAGCAACTTATTTGGGGCGAATCGCCAGGCGGAACTTGGCGCGCCCGCCACCGATACGTTCTCTGCGCACCCTACACCACAAGCGCCTGGGCGAGGCCAGAAGCCGGGTGAAAATTCAGGATAAAAATGCCTTTTTCGCAATACTCACGGGCATAAATAGCTATTTATTTAATAGCAATTTGCGGCGTTCTCCCACAAAAAAAAAACCTGCACCGGCACCCCTCTTGGAGGGGTGCCGGTGCAGGCGTGCCGCGCGCTCAGGCCACCGCAGCGTCAGGCTCAGCCTTTGTGGTGCATGCCACCGCCATGATGGCCGCGGCCTTCGCGCTTGCCCATTTTTTGGTGCTCGGCGTCAAAGGTTTTTTGCTGCTCGGCGTTCAGGGCGGCGTAGAACGTCTTGGTGGCCGCGCCGCGCTGGTCCATGGTGGTGGTCATTTCAGCCATGCGCTGGGTCCGCATCGCGCGCATCTTGTCAATGCGCTCGGGCGTGGTCAGCTTGTCGATTTCGGCGCGCTGCTCGGTCGTGGGGCGGGCACCGTGAACGGACGGCTGCATGGCGGCGGTAAACGCCGTCCAGGCGCCTTCCTGGGCTGGCGTGATCTTGAGCTTGGCTTTCATCTCGGCCTGGCGCTTGGCCATCATGGCCTGCCTTTTGGCGGGATCGTGGCGGCCCATGCGCTCGCCGTGATGACCGTCGGCCTTGCCCATGGCCGCCGACGCGGGCACCGGGGTGACAGGCGCGGTCTGCGCCACGGCGGTGGCGCCAGCTGCGGCCAGCAAACCGGCCAGGACGAAACCGTTCAGGGAGGCGAGGGGTTTGAGCGTGAATTTCATGGAAACTTCCTTTCGGGGAGGTGGGTGGGCGATGCCTGCTACCAGGAATTGGCGACAGGTTGAAAGCAAGTGTGCGGCGCGCGTGTATAGGCCGCATGGCGCGGCGGTGACGCTTTGTAAAGTTGGGTGAAAGCCGCGTTGACCATGCCCCCAGGGAGCGCCTGCAGCCTGGTCGGCGCGCCGGCCTGCCCAGCCGCTTCGGCTAGCCGCCCTTGTGCTTACAATGCCACCAGCTTGTCGGGGTGCCCAAGATGTGTCTGAAAAGATTCGTCCGAGGCTGAGATCGCAGATGCGAGACCCGCTGAACCTGATCGGGATCATCCCCGCGTAGGGAACAAGGCACTTGGCTCCGGCAGAATGGGCGGCGCTGGCAGTGACACCCCCCGGAGGCCTTCCGGGCGCCCCGCCAGCCCCACCGTCATTCACAACTCCGGCTCCCCAGGCAGGCACCCACCTTTTCTGGAGATAGCCATGGCCAAGTCCCGTCTTAGCGTTGATACCGTCGACCTCACCAGCCGCATCACGCGCGCGCCTTTCCCCGGTTCCGCAAAAATCTACATCGATGGCGCACGGCCCGACATTCGCGTGCCGTTTCGCGAGGTCACGCTGACCGACACGCTGGTGGCCGAAGGAGAGCAGACGCGCCGCGAAGCCAACCCGCCGCTGCGCCTGTACGACGCCTCGGGCGTGTACACCGACCCGCTGGCGGCCATTGACATCACGCGCGGCCTTGCACCCTTGCGCGCCGTCTGGATTGCCGAGCGCGCCGACACCGACGTCTTGCCCGGCATCAGCAGCGCCTACGGCCGCGAACGCCTGAACGATGCAGCGCTGAGCGCGCTGCGCATGGCCCGCGCGCCGCTGCCGCGCCGCGCCAAGCAGGGCGCCAATGTGTCGCAGATGCACTATGCGCGCCAAGGCATCATCACGCCCGAGATGGAATACATCGCGATCCGCGAAAACCTCGTGCGCGCCCAGTTGGCCGAACGCCTGGCGACCGAGCGCATTCCGAAGGCGGGCCACTCATTCAATGCATCGATTCAGAAGGACATCACCGCCGAATTCGTGCGCGACGAAGTGGCGCGCGGCCGCGCCGTGATTCCGAACAACATCAACCACCCCGAAAGCGAGCCCATGATCATTGGCCGCAATTTCCTGATCAAGGTCAATGCCAACATCGGCAACTCGGCCGTCACGTCGAGCATTGAAGAGGAAGTGGACAAGCTGGTCTGGTCGATCCGCTGGGGCGCCGACACCGTGATGGACTTGTCCACCGGCGAGAACATCCACGAAACCCGCGAATGGATTTTGCGCAACTCGCCGGTGCCGATTGGCACGGTACCGATTTACCAGGCGCTGGAAAAAGTCAACGGCAAGGCCGAAGATTTAACGTGGGAAATCTTCCGCGACACGCTGATCGAGCAGGCCGAGCAGGGCGTGGATTACTTCACCATCCATGCCGGCGTGCGCCTGGCCTATGTCCCGCTGACCGCCAACCGGCTGACCGGCATCGTCTCGCGCGGCGGCTCCATCATGGCGAAATGGTGTTTGTCGCACCACAAAGAGAGCTTTTTGTACGAGCATTTCGAGGACATCTGCGACATCATGAAGGCCTACGATGTCTGCTTTTCGCTCGGCGACGGCCTGCGTCCCGGCTCGATTGCCGACGCCAATGACGAAGCGCAGTTTGCCGAGTTGCACACGCTGGGCGAACTCACGCAGATCGCCTGGAAGCACGATGTGCAGGTGATGATCGAAGGCCCGGGCCATGTGCCGCTGCAGCTGGTCAAGGAAAACGTCGACAAGCAATTGGAAGCCTGCTTTGAGGCGCCGTTCTACACGCTGGGCCCGCTGATCACCGACATCTCGCCCGGCTACGACCATATTTCGTCGGCCATGGGCGCGGCCAACATTGGCTGGTATGGCACGGCGATGCTCTGCTACGTGACGCCCAAGGAACACCTGGGTTTGCCCAACCGCGACGACGTCAAGCAGGGCCTGATTGCCTACAAGATTGCCGCGCATGCGGGCGATCTGGCCAAGGGCTACCCGGGCGCGCAGATGTGGGACAACGCGGTGTCGAAAGCGCGTTTTGAATTCCGCTGGGAAGACCAGTTCCGCCTGGCGATCGACCCCGACACGGCGATGTCCTACCACGACGAAACGCTGCCGAAGGAAAACGCCAAGGTGGCGCATTTCTGCTCGATGTGCGGGCCCAAGTTTTGTTCGATGAAAATATCGCAGGAGGTGCGCGCGTTTGCGCGGCTCAACCCTTCCACGACCACGCTGGCCAAGGCGCCGGGCGTGATTCCGATTCAGCAGATCAGCAGCGGCTTCGAGGAAAAGGCCGAAGAGTTCCGCAAGGGCGGCCACGAGATTTATTCCTGAACACACCATCATGAACACCTTGCACATCGGCATTGCCGGCGCCGGCCTGGCCGGGCGCACGCTGGCCTGGCGGCTGCTGCGCGCGGGCTGCCGCGTCAGCCTGTTTGATTCGCGCCAGCGCGACGCGCTGGACACGGCCAGCATGACGGCGGCGGCCATGCTGTCGCCGCTGGCCGAACTGGCGGTGTCGGACGACGCCGTGTTTGCGCTGGGCCAGCGCTCGATGCAACTGTGGCCGCGCTGGATCGCCGAACTGGCAGAAGGCGGCGGCGCGCCGGTGTACTTTCGCCAGCAAGGCACGCTGGTGGTGGCCCATGCGCCCGACCAGACCTCGCTCGAACACTTCACGCGCCTGCTGCACCACAAGCTGCCCGAGGCCTGCCGCGCCCAGGTGCGCACGCTCGATGCCGCTGCGGTCGGAACCCTGGAGCCCACGCTGGCAGGACGCTTTGGCGGCGGCCTGCTGCTGGAGGGAGAGGGCCAGCTCGCCAACGACCAGTGGATGGCGGCGCTGGCGCTTGAGATTGACCGGCTCGGTGTGCAGTGGCACGAAAGCCAGGCGGTTGACAAAGTGGAAGAAGGCCGCATCGTCTGCGCCAGCGCGTCCTACGCGGTGGATATCGCGGTCGATGCGCGCGGCGTGGGCAGCAAGGCGCAGTGGCCCGCAGGCAACCCTTTGCGCGGCGTGCGCGGCGAGGTGCTGCGCGTGGAATGCCCGGGCGTGACGCTGCTGCGCCCGGTGCGGCTGATGCATCCGCGCTACCAGCTCTATGTGGCGCCCCGGCCGGACCACCAGTTCGTCGTCGGCGCGACCGAGCTCGAATCGGAAGACACCGGGCCGGTCACGCTGCGCTCCACGCTGGAGCTGGGCAGCGCGCTGCACAGCCTGCACCCGGCGTTTGGCGAGGCGCGCGTGCTGCGGCTGTCTGCCGCGCTGCGCCCGGCGCTGGACAACCACCGGCCAGCGGTGGCGCTTCAGGCTGGCGTCTGGCATCTCAACGGCCTGTACCGGCACGGCTATTTGTGCGCGCCAGCGCTGGTCGATGCGCTGGCCCATAAACTGCTGGGAATTGACGAGGATGTGACATGACGAATTTTGAAATTTCACTGAATGGCGAGCGCATCGCCACCGGGGCACCCACGCTGCAGGCGCTGCTGCTGGAGCGCGGCTATGACCTGAAAAGCGCCTTTGCCTGCGCCATCAACAGCGGCTTTGTGCCGCGGCCGCAGTGGCCCGAACGCAGCTTGCAGGGCGGCGACCGCATCGATGTCGTGACACCGATCACAGGAGGCTAGCCATGAGCAATTCCATGAACAGTTCCATCGCCCACTGCAGCCCGTGGAGCGTCGCGGGCACCACGCTGTCGAGCCGCTTTTTCCTCGGCACCTCGCATTACCCGTCGCCGCAGGTGCTGGGCGATGCGGTGCGCGCCAGCGGCACTGAAGTGCTCACCGTGGGCCTGCGCCGCTTGCAGCCCGAAACGGGCGGCGGCAGCAGTTTTTGGCAGCGCATCCAGGCGCTGGGCTGCCACATTTTGCCGAACACGGCCGGCTGCCACAGCGCTGTAGAGGCGATCACGCTGGCGCAGATGGCGCGCGAGATTTTCGGCACCACCTGGATCAAGCTCGAAGTGATTGGCGACGACTACACGCTGCAGCCCGACACCGTGGCCACGCTGGAGGCCGCCACGGCGCTGGCGAAAGACGGCTTTGCGGTGTTTGCCTACACCACCGACGACCTGGTGATGGCGCAGCGCCTGCACGCGGCCGGCTGCGCGGCCGTGATGCCGTGGGCCGCGCCGATTGGCACCGGGCGCGGGCCGCTGAACCCGTATGCGCTGGAAATCATGCGCCGCCGCCTGCCCGATGCGGTGCTGATCGTCGATGCCGGCCTGGGCCGGCCATCGCATGCCGCGCAGGTGATGGAGCTGGGCTTTGACGCCGTGCTGCTCAACACCGCCGTGGCGCAGGCCGGTGACCCGGTGCGCATGGCGCGCGCCTTTGCCGATGGCGTGGCGGCTGGCCGCGCCGCCTACGAATCAACGCCGATGCCCGAGCGCGCCGCCGCGCAGGCCTCGACCCCGACTGTCGGTGTGCCGTTCTGGCACGCCTCTTGAAAAGGCCTGACGCCATGACCGCCACTTCTTTTGCCCCGCTCACTGGCCCGATCGGCTTTTACCCCGTGGTCCATGACGCGGCCTGGGTACAGCGCCTGCTGGACTGGGGCGTGCGCACCATCCAGCTGCGCATCAAGGCCGCCGACCACGCACCAGCTGACATTGAACGGGAAGTGAGGGCCGCTGTCGAGGCTGGCAAACAAGTGCCGGGCGCGCAGGTCTTCATCAACGACCACTGGCAGCTGGCCCTGAGCGCAGGCGCCTACGGCGTGCACCTGGGCCAGGAAGACCTGACAGAGGTTGAAGGCGCCGACATCGAGGCGCTGCGCCGCGCCGGCCTGCGGCTGGGCCTGAGCACCCACACGCCGGCCGAGCTGGCGCGCGCCAAAGCGGTGCAGCCGTCGTATCTGGCGATTGGCCCGGTCTACCCGACCACGCTCAAAGTCATGCCTTACGCGCCGGTCGGGCTGATGCAGCTGAAGCAGTGGGCCGCGCAGGCCGCGCCATATCCGGTGGTGGCCATAGGCGGCATTTCACTGGACCGCATGCCCGGCGTGCTGGCCTGCGGGGTGGACGGCGTAGCCGTGGTCAGCGCGGTGACGCTGGCCGCAGACCCGCAGCAGGCGGCACTGGCCGGCCTGCGGCTGGCCGCAGGCTGAAAAACCGCTATTCATTCATCAAATCGACCTCTAGCCCAAGCAGGACGGGCGTGAGTAGCTACTATTTAAGTAGCGCCGGATAGTCGGTGTAGCCCTTGGCGCCGCCGCCGTAAAACGTCGTCTGGTCGGGCGTGTTGAGCGGCGCGTTGCTGCGCAGGCGCGCCACCAGATCGGGGTTGGCGATGAACGGTTTGCCAAAGGCGACGAGATCGGCGCCGTCTTTCACGGCCTGCTCGGCCAGTGCCTGGTCGTAGCCGTTGTTCACCATCCAGGCGCCCTTGCCGCCGGCAGCGCGGTAGGCGGCTTTCAGCTCGGCGTAATCAAACGGACGGTCCGGCAACTCGCGCGGGCCACCGGTGGCGCCTTCGATGATGTGGAGGTAGGCCAGGTCCAGCTTGGCGAGCTGCTTGACCACGTAGTCGAACAGCGGCTGCGGCTGCGCGTCAAACGCGTCGTTGGAGGGGGTGACGGGAGACAGGCGAATGCCGGTGCGGCCGCCGCCGATGGCGCCGGTGACGGCGCGCACCACTTCGAGCAGCAGCCGGGCCCGGTTCTTGAGACTGCCACCATAGTCGTCGGTGCGCTGGTTGGAGCCGCTTTTGAGGAACTGGTCGAGCAAATAGCCGTTGGCGGCGTGGATTTCGACGCCGTCAAAGCCAGCGGTGCCCACAGCATTGCGCGCAGCCGCCTGGTAGGTGTGCACGATGTCGGGCAGCTCGGCGGCGTCGAGCGCGCGTGGCTCCGAGGTGGCCACGAAGGTGGGCACACCGTCCCTGATCAGCACCGTTTTGGTTTTGGCGGTGATGGCCGAAGGCGCGACCGGTTTGCCGCCGTTGGGCTGCAGTTCGCAATGCGACACGCGGCCCACATGCCAGAGTTGCACCACGATCTTGCCGCCCGCGTCATGCACGGCCTCGGTCACGCGCTTCCAGCCGTCGAGCTGCTCGGTGCCATACAGGCCGGGCACGTCGGCATAGCCCTGGGCCTGGTGGCTGATGGCGGTGGCTTCGCTGATGATCAGCCCCGCCGTGGCGCGCTGGGTGTAGTGCTCGGCCATCAGCGCGGTGGGAATGGCGTCGGGCGCGCGGTTGCGCGTCAGCGGCGCCATCACGATGCGGTTGGCGAGCTGCAGATCGCCGGCCTGGACGGATTCGAATAAAGAGGGCATGGCGCAATTCCAGAAATGAAAACAGGCTCCAGTATGAGCCGATGCGAAGGGCTTTGGTGCACGCTGGACGGCTTGATTCGTGTGAACAGCCCGACCTTTGCGCCAGGTCAGCTTGACGTGAGCAGGCCGTCTTCCTTCATGGCCGACTGCACGGCGGGGCGCGCGGCAATGCATGGGTGAAACGCGGCGATGTTGAAAACGCCTGGAATATCCAGCCCTGCAAACGAGGCCCAGTTGGTCACTGTGAACAGGTAGGCCGCCCCTCAGGAAGGCTCTGCCAGCCAGCGCGGCAACAGAGTGAGACGCACCGCTTGGGCGGCCTTCCCGGCGGCGGCCGCGTCCTACAGCGGCCTGCGCGCCCTGCTGATGGGCTAGCGGTGCGGGCACTTTTAGCATCAGGTTTTACAGCGCCCATCCTGTGCGCTGCGGATATCAGGAGAACATGATGCTCAAGTACGCGATTGTCTTTGCGGTGATTGCGCTGATCGCCGGTGCACTCGGTTTTGGCGGTGTGGCCGCAGGCGCTGCCGGCATTGCCAAGATCCTGTTCGGCCTGTTCCTGATTCTGGCCGTCATCTTTGTCGTGCTGGCGGCGCTGGGCGTAGGCGCGGCCAAAAAGCTGATGAAGTAAATGCCGCCCGCTGCAGGCGGCGCAGCGACGGGCCGGGTTTCAGGCCAAAATGACCTGATTTGCTTCGCGTGACGACCGCCTTGCTGTTTTCAATATTTTCACCGGTTTGAAGTTCCTATGCACACCTCCCTGATCGACTGTTTGCTGGAGTACGACGTCAGCAGTCCGTCCCATTTCCTGTTCAACATCGAGACCGCCTTTCACACCGGTCACCGGGTGGAGGAAGAGCGGCTGACGATCACGCCCAGCATGAAGGTGCACAACTTCTGCGACGAGCGCAGCGGCAACCGGTATATCCGGCTGGACGCGCCGCGGGGCCTGCTGACGGTCAACTACAACGCCCGGGTGGAACTGATGCCGCCAACGGTGCCGCTGCACCTGGAAGAGACACCAGTCAGCAACGTGCCCGACGACGTGCTGCGCTTTCTGATGCCCAGCCGCTACTGCGAGTCCGACATCATGAGCCGCGCGGCCCAGCACCTGTTTGGCCACCTGCCGCACGGCTTGGGCCGGGTGCGCGCCATCGAGCGGTGGATCCGCGAGTCGGTCGAGTACCTGCCCGGGTTTGGCAATTCAACCACCAGTGCGCAGGAGGTGTTTGTGCAGCGCGCCGGCGTCTGCCGCGACTTTGCGCACCTGGGCATCACGCTGTGCCGCGCGCTCAATATTCCGGCGCGGCTGGTGGTGGGCTATGTGCATTTCGCCGAGCCGCCCGAGGATTTTCATGCCGTGTTCGAAGCCTGGCTGGACGGCCAGTGGGTGGTGTTTGACCCGACCGGCATGGCGCCGATAGACCGGCTGGTGCGCATAGGCTCGGGCCGCGACGCCAAGGATGTGGCCTTTGCCACCATTTTTGGCCCGGTGCAGATGGTGCGCAAGGAACTGACGGTGCAGGAAAGCGACGTCGCGCCCGCCCTGGCGCCGACGCCGGCCTAGCCCTTTCAGGTGCGGTAGCTGGCGTCCAGCCGTTCCAGCTTGCGGATCAGCGACGGCCAGACAAAGGCGCCGCCCAGGCCGCCGGTCTGCACCCGCATCGCTTCCGACACGCCCTTGACGATCAGCGGGTTGACTTGCGTCAGTTCGCCGCCGCCGGCCTGCGCGTCAATCTGGATGCGGCAGGTGGCTTCAAAGGTGTACATGCTCAAAAACGCGTCGGCAATCGTCTTGCCGACGGTCAGCAGGCCGTGGTTGCGCAGCACCAGGAAATTGGCGCGGCCCAGATCGGCCTGCAGGCGCGGCTTTTCGTCGTCGCGAAAGGCCACGCCCTCATAGCCGTGGTAGGCCAGCGAGGCCAGCACAAAGGTCGACTGCTGGCTGATGGGCAGTACGCCGTCGGCCTGCGCGCTCACACCGACACCGGCGCGCGTGTGGGTGTGCAGCACGCAGCCGGCGTCTGGCCGGGCTTCATGCACGGCGCTGTGGATCACAAAGCCGGCCGGGTTGACCGGGAACGGCGAGTCAATCACCTTGTTGCACTGGCCGTCGACCTTGACCAGGCTGGAAGCCGTGATCTCGTCAAACATCAGGCCGTAGGGATTGATCAGGAAGTGGTGCGCGCCCGGGCCGGCGACCGCCTCGGGCAGCTTGGCGCTGATGTGGGTGAACACCAGGTCGCTCCAGCCATACAGCGCCACCAGCCGGTAGCAGGCGGCCAGGTCGCAGCGCAGCTGCCATTCTTCGGGGCTGACGGCGTCTTTGAGGGAAGGAATGTGCATGCGGTGTCTCCTGAAGGGTTGCCAATGGGGTGCGTGGCTGGAGAGCCTACAACGCCCCGCACCCACCCGCGTGTTGCCCCCGCGACACCGGCCAGCCTGGCCCGGCTTCAGGCCACCGGGACAGGCCGGAATTCGCTATAAAAAATATAGCGATATAGGCCCGTGGATATTGCGCCAGGCCCGAATTTTCCTGGCCGGCACGCCGCAGCCAAAGCCGTAGCGCAGCACCACGTTGATGAACACCGCCACGGCCACCAGGAGATTGCTGATGCGCTGAAAGCGGCTTTTGGGCGCTTCGATCAGCGGTTCGGTACTCATGCCTGCTGCTTGTGGGGGCTGAGCCACGCCGTAACTTCGGCCTGCAGTTGTCCAATGGGATTGAGCGCATCAACGCGCAGCACGCCCGGCTCGCCGGTCGGCGCTTCAAGCGTGGCGAACTGGCTGTCGACCAGGCTGGTCGAGAAAAAATGCAGCGGCGCCCGCGCCGCGACCCGGGCCTGTGCCTGTTCGCGGCTGATGTCCAGGAACACGAAGCGAAGCCCGGGCGCGGCCTGGCGCAGGCGCTCGCGGTAGGCGCGCTTGAGGGCGGAGCAAGTCAGCACCAAGCCCTCGGGGTGGGCGCGCAGTTGCGCGCTCAACACGCCCAGCCAGCCGTCGCGGTCGGCGTCGTTCAGGGCCACGCCCTGGCTCATCTTGGCGCGGCTGGCCGGGCTGTGGAAGTCGTCGCCTTCGACCAGCCGCAAGCCGGTCGCCTGCGCGAGCGCCGCGCCCAGGCTGGACTTTCCGCAACCGGCCACACCCATGATCACAAGGGAATCTGTCATGTTCGTAACTCCTGGATAGCGCTATCCCATGCAAGCACCAGCCACCCACAAATCAGCAGTTTACCCAGGATTCGGCCAGCGCCCGCCGGGCATCCGCGCTATAAAACTATAAAACTAATAGCTAACCAGACTCTATCCATATGCGCTACAGGCCGACTTGATCAAAAAAACGGGCTGGCGGCGGCGCCGCTGCGGGCGCCCGCCTGATCGGCCCCGAGGGCCGTTCGGCTGTCGCATATTGAGAATTTCCGCCCTGGCGTGCGCCAGCTCAGGGTTTGTCCTAGGTGGGTTTGCCGGGCTGACTTCAACAATGGCTATGCAGCTTCATTCATAGCAAAGCCGTTCAACGGCGGCTACCCCAAGGAGAGTTCCCCATGCAAAAGGTGTTGCACATCAACCCGGACAAATGCACTGGCTGTTTGCAGTGCGAAATGGCCTGTTCCTTTGAGAACTACGGCGTGTTCGCCCCCGCCAAGTCGCGCATCAAGGTCTTTGACTTTCATGACACAGGCAAGAAAGTGCCCTACACCTGCACCCAGTGCGACGAAGCCTGGTGCCTGCATGCCTGCCCGGTAGAAGCCATCACTGTCGACAAAGCCACCGGCGCCAAGGTCGTCAACGAAACCACCTGCGTCGGCTGCAAGGTCTGCACCATCGCCTGCCCGTTTGGCACCATCAACTACGTGCAGGAAACCGGCAAGGTGCAAAAGTGCGACCTGTGCGGCGGCGACCCCGCCTGCGTCGAGGCCTGCCCCACGCAGGCCATCACCTTCATTGACGCCAACTGGACCGGTCTGACCAAGATGCAGCAGTGGGCTGACAAGCTTGGCAACCAGCCTTCCGCGATTTAAGGAGTCATAAAAATGTCTTGGGCAGGAAAAATTCTTCGCGTTGACTTGACCGCTGGCGTCGTCAAATCTGAACCTCTCAACATGGCCTGGGCCGAAACCTACCTGGGCTCGCGCGGGCTGGGCAGCAAATACCTGGTGTCCGAAGTCGACCCCAAGGTCGACCCGCTGGCACCTGAAAACAAGATCATCTGGGCCACCGGCCCGCTGACCGGCACCATGGCCTCGACCGGTGGGCGCTACACCGTCATCACCAAAAGCCCGCTGACGGGGGCCATTGCCTGCTCCAACTCGGGCGGCTACTGGGGCGCCGAGCTCAAGATGGCGGGCTGGGATATGGTGATCTTCGAGGGCAAGTCGGCCAAGCCGGTCTACCTCTACATCAACGACGACACCGCCGAGCTACGCGACGCCGACTGGCTCTGGGGCAAGAGCGTCTGGGAAACCGAGGAAATGCT
>Ga0123337_10003288_pt1 | contig 17392 bp, 15 predicted proteins | sample frozenSSSSmetaG_FD_89792 | JGI IMG/M metagenome (GOLD analysis project Ga0123337, IMG submission 89792) | Glacier valley bacterial and archeal communities from Borup Fiord, Nunavut, Canada, to study Microbial Dark Matter (Phase II) -... | ecosystem: Environmental > Aquatic > Freshwater > Ice >... | reverse complement strand
CCGCGCGCGCATCGTCGTTGATGATCTTCGGCCCGCTCACGTACTCGCCGTACTCGGCGTTGTTCGAGATCGAGTAGTTCATGTTCGCGATGCCGCCTTCGTAGATGAGGTCGACGATGAGCTTGAGCTCGTGCAGGCACTCGAAGTAGGCCATCTCGGGCGCGTAGCCGGCCTCGACGAGCGTGTCGAACCCCGCCTTGATCAGCTCGACCGTGCCGCCGCACAGCACCGCCTGTTCGCCGAACAGGTCGGTCTCGGTCTCCTCGCGGAAGTTGGTCTCGATGACGCCGGCCTTGCCGCCGCCGTTTGCGGCCGCGTAGCTCAGCGCGAGGTCGCGCGCCTTGCCCGACTTGTCGGCGTGGACGGCGATCAGGTGCGGCACGCCGCCGCCCTGCGTGTAGGTCGAGCGCACCGTGTGGCCCGGCGCCTTGGGTGCGACCATCCAGACGTCGAGATCGGCGCGCGGCACGACCTGGCCGTAGTGGACGTTGAAGCCATGCGCGAACGCGAGCGAGGCACCCTGCTTGATGTTCGGCGCGACCTCGGTGTTGTAGACCGTGGCGATCTGCTCGTCGGGCAGCAGCATCATGACGACGTCGGCCGTCTTGACCGCGTCGGCGACCTCGGCGACTTTCAGGCCCGCTTTCTCCGCCTTGACCCACGATGCGCCGCCCTTGCGGAGTCCCACTGTGACGCGGACGCCGCTGTCCGACAGGTTCTGCGCGTGCGCGTGCCCCTGCGAGCCGTAGCCGACGATGGTGACGTTCTTGTTCTTGACGAGGCTCAGATCCGCGTCCTTGTCGTAGTAGACCTTCATGGGTTTCTCCGTGGATTCGCCGGCCCTCGCCGGCACAGTGGTTGTCTCAGAGGCAGAAATCAGAGGCGAAGGATGCGCTCGCCGCGGCCGATGCCGCTCGAGCCGGTGCGCACCGTCTCGAGAATTGCGCCGCGATCGATCGCCTGCAGGAAGGCGTCGAGCTTGTCGGCCGCGCCGGTGAGCTCGACGGTGTAGCTCTTCTCGGTGACGTCGATGATCCTTCCCCGGAAGATCTCGGTCATGCGCTTCATCTCGTCGCGCTCCTTGCCGACGGCGCGCACCTTGATGAGCATCAGCTCGCGCTCGGTGTAGGCGCCTTCGGTGAGGTCGACGACCTTCACGACCTCGATCAGCCGGTTCAGATGCTTGGTGATCTGCTCGATCACCTCGTCGGAGCCGGTGGTGACGATCGTCATCCTCGACAGCGACGGATCTTCGGTCGGCGCAACCGTGAGCGTCTCGATGTTGTAGCCGCGTGCCGAGAACAGCGCGACGACGCGCGACAGCGCGCCCGGCTCGTTCTCCAGCAGGACGGCGATGATGTGCTTCATAGATCCTCCGATCCGAGCAGCATCTCGCTGATGCCCGCTCCCGCCTTGACCATCGGCCAGACGTTCTCGGTCTGATCGGTGCGCACGTCGAGGAACACCGTGCGGTCCTTCAGGCGCAGCATCTCGCGCAGCGCAGGTTCCACTTCGGACGGCTTGTCGATGCGGATGCCGACGTGGCCGTAGGCCTCCGCGAGCTTCACGAAGTCGGGCAGCGCTTCCATGTAGCTGTGCGAGTAGCGGCCGCCGTAGTCGATCTGCTGCCACTGCCGCACCATCCCGAGGTAGCGGTTGTTGAGCGAGACGATCTTGACCGCCGTCTTGTATTGGAGGCAGGTCGAAAGCTCCTGGATGCACATTTGGATGGAGCCTTCGCCGGTGATGCAGACGACCTCCGCCTCCGGCTTGGCGAGCTTGATCCCCATCGCGTACGGCAAGCCGACGCCCATCGTGCCGAGGCCGCCCGAATTGATCCAGCGGCGCGGCTCCTCGAAGCGGTAGTACTGCGCGGCCCACATCTGGTGCTGGCCGACGTCGGAGGTGATGTAGGTCTCGCGATCCTTCGTCAGTTCCCAGAGCGTCTCGACGACCTGCTGCGGCTTGATCACGTCGGGGCTCTTGGCGAAGGCGAGACAGTCCTTCTTGCGCCACTCGTTGATCTGCGACCACCACGGCGAGAGCGCCTTGACATCGGGCTTGGTCGAGGATTCGCGGATCAGCGCCGTGAGGTCCTGGAGCACGTCCTTCACGTCGCCGACGATCGGCACGTCGACGCGCACCCGCTTCGAGATCGACGACGGGTCGATGTCGATATGGATGATCTTGCGCTCGACCGAGGCGAAGTGCTTGGGGTTGCCGATGACGCGGTCGTCGAAGCGCGCGCCGACGGCGAGCAGGACGTCGCAGTTCTGCATCGTCATGTTCGCCTCGTAGGTGCCGTGCATGCCGAGCATGCCGAGGAACTTCGGATCGCTGGCCGCGATCGCACCCAGCCCCATCAGCGTGTTCGTGCACGGAAAGCCGAGCAGGTCGACCAGTTCGCGCAACTCTGCCGACGCGTTGCCGAGCACGACGCCGCCGCCGCTGTAGATGTAGGGCCGCTTGGCACCCAGCAGGAGCTGCGCCGCCTTCCTGATCTGTCCGCCGTGGCCCTTTTTGACCGGGTTGTACGAGCGCATCTCGACGCTCGCCGGGTAATGGAACGCCGCCTTGGCCATCGACACGTCCTTCGGCACGTCGACGACGACCGGGCCGGGCCGGCCGGTGCGGGCGATGTGGAACGCCTTCTTCATCGTCAGCGCGAGATCGCGCACGTCCTTGACGAGAAAGTTGTGCTTGACGACCGGGCGGGTGATGCCGACGGTGTCGCATTCCTGGAAGGCGTCGAGGCCGATCGCCGGCGTCGGCACCTGACCGGTGACGATCACCATCGGAATCGAGTCCATGTACGCCGTCGCGATGCCCGTGATGGCATTCGTGACGCCGGGACCGGAGGTGACGAGGGCAACGCCGACTTCGCCGGTCGCCCTGGCGTAGCCGTCGGCGGCGTGGACCGCCGCCTGCTCGTGGCGCACGAGAACGTGCTGGATCGTCTTCTGCTTGTAGAGCGCGTCGTAGATGTAGAGCACCGCGCCGCCGGGATAGCCCCAGAGGAACTGCACGTTCTCCGCCTGCAGGCAGCGAACGAGGATCTCCGAGCCGTTGGGCTCGACGTCGGGCGTGGGGGATGGCGCGGCGATCGCGCGCTTCAGCGAAGGCGCTGACGTTTCCATGAATTTCACCTCTGCGGATTTCTCTGACGAAAAACCATCGGTGCACCTTTCCACGCTCTCGTGAAGCGGGTGCGGTGCCTGGGTCGATCGCTCCCTGCCGCCGCGCTTCGGGCGCCGGGCCGATCGAATCTGTTGTGCAACCGACGATTATCGCATCGCCGGTGCATGCGCTCGACGACGGCGGGAGCACCGAGGGGCCGATGTGATAATCGCTGTGCCCGAGCTGCTGCCGAAGGCCCGCTTCCTTGGCGACCGACAAAGAACTTTCCGACTTTCTGAAGAGCGTCGAGAAGCGTGCCTGGAAGCGCGCCGTGTACGCCGTCCGCGACGACGACGCAGCGCTCGACATCGTTCAGGACACGATGATCCGGCTCTCGGAGAAGTACGCCGACCGCCCGGCCGCCGAGTTGCCGCTGCTGTTTCAGCGCATCCTGTCGAACGCGACGATGGACTGGTTCCGGCGCCAGAAGGTGAAAAATCAGGTCGTGCGCAATTTCTCGGAATTCGAGACTGCGGGCAGCGACGGCGACTTCGACATCCTCGAGACCCTCGAAGCCCTCGGCGGCCCGCTCCAGTCGGAGAGCGCGGCGGAGTCGGTGTCACGGGCGCAAATCTTGCAAATGATCGACTCCGAGGTGGCCAAGCTGCCAGCGCGTCAACGCGAGGCGTTTCTCCTGCGTTACTGGGAGGAACTCGATGTCGCCGAGACCGCCGCCTCCATGGGGTGTTCCGAGGGAAGCGTCAAGACTCACTGCTCGCGGGCCGTGCATGCCTTGGCGAAGGCCCTCAAGGCGAAGGGAATTTCGACATGAACCATAACGACACCGTTTACCGTCTCGCCGCCCACGACGCGATCGAATCGCGCTTCGCGCGCAGCGTCGTGGCCTGCCTGACCGAAAGCGCCGAGCGCGTCTCGCCCGACGTCAGCGAGCGCCTGCGCTTCGCACGCGAGAAGGCGCTCGAGTCGGTGCGGGCCCGGCGCGGCGTCGACGTCGTGCAGACCACCGGCCGCAGTGCCTCGGGCACGGCGGTCCTCGGCTTCAGCCGCTCGCCATGGTGGCTGCGCTTCGCGTCGGTGCTGCCCCTGTTTGCACTGGTCGGCGGCCTCGTCCTGATCCAGGACTGGCAGGCGCGCTCGCAGATCTCCGTCGCCGCCGAAGTCGACGAAGCTCTGCTCGGCGACGACCTGCCGATCAACGCCTACCGCGACCCGGGCTTCTCGGAGTTCCTGAAGGCGCCACCGAGCGAATGAGGTCCGCGGCGATGAAGCCCGAGGCGCATCCACGAAGCCGCGCCCTGTCCTCGTCGCCGAATCGCGGCTCCGGCCTCTCCGTCGGACTCGTCCTGGCGCTCGCGCTCGCGACCGCCTCCGCCGTCACGCAAGCACCACGGGCGTCTGGCCCGAGCACCACGGCGGCGTCTGGCGCGTCGTCTCTTTCTCGCCCGGCGACTGTCAGGGAAGACGGCGCTCGCTGGCAAACGCTGACCGCGCAGCAACGCGAGGCGTTGGCGCCGCTCGAGAAAGACTGGCCCGGCATCAGTGCTCCACGCAAGCAGAAGTGGCTCGCGCTCGCCGCGCGGTTCAAGTCTCTTTCTCCCGAGGAACGCACCCGAATCACGGCCCGTATGTCCGAGTGGGCGAAGCTCACGCCGGCCGAGCGCGGCCAGGCGCGCATGAGCTTCGAGGAAGCACGCCAGCTGCCCGCGCCCGACCGGAGCGCGCGCTGGCAGGCCTACCAGGCGCTGCCGCCGGAGCAGCGGCAGCAGTTCGCCGCGCGCGCCGCGTCAGCCGCGAGCGGATCGCGCGAAGCGGCCGTCCGCAGCCCGAAGCCCGTGCGCGATAGCAAAGAAGCGAAGTTCAACACCGTCCCCAACCCGGCGCTGACGCAGCCGCCGAAGCAGGTCGCGCCGACGCTGGTCCAGGCCGGCCCTGGCGCGACGACGACGTCGATCACGCGCCGGCCGATGCCGCCGGCACACCAGCAGAGCGGCATGCCGAAGATCGCCGCGACACCCGAGTTCGTGAACCGCTCGACACTGTTGCCCAAGCGAGGCCCGCAAGCGGCGGTGACGCCGGCGAGCGCCGTGGCGCCGGTGGCACCGGTTGCTCTGCCTTCGCGTCCGGTCTCGGCTTCGGCGCCGCGATGAGCGCATCGACGGCCGCGGCCGTCGGCCCGGCCGCGGATGCGGCGCCGGCGCCGCCGCCGTCGCTGACCCGCCGGATGGCCTGCTTCGTCTACGAGGCCATGCTGCTGTTCGGGATCGCGCTGATCCCGGGCACGCTCGGCGCGTTCTTCTTTGCGCAGACCGGGCAGCAACACCCGCTCCAGAGCCCGGCAGCGCTGCGCGTGTACGCGCTCGTCCTGTTCGGCGTCTACTTCGTCTGGCTCTGGTCGGCGCGCGGGCAGACGCTCGCGATGCAGACCTGGCGCATCCGCCTCGTGGCCGAAGGATCGCGCCCGCCGACGCAGGCACGGGCATTCGGACGATACCTGGCGTGCTGCGCAGGCTGGTTCGGGCCGCCGACGCTCATCGCGGCGTGGGCAGGCTTGCGGCCGTGGCCGGCCCTCGCAAGCTTCGCTCTCTGGATCGCGCTCTACGCGCTCTCGGCGATGCTGGCGCCCGGACGCCAGTTCTGGCACGACCTCCTCTGCGGCACGCGCCTCGTCGACGCGCGCTGAAGATCAGACGTCGCTCAGACCGCGTCCTCGTTGACTTCGCCGGTACGGATGCGCACCACGCTGTCGACCTGCGTGACGAAGATCTTGCCGTCGCCGATCTTGCCGGTCTTCGCGGCCTTGACGATGGCGTCGATGCAGCGCTCGGTGTCGCCGTCCTTCACCACAACCTCGATCTTGACCTTGGGCAGGAAGTCGACCACGTATTCCGCGCCGCGATAGAGCTCGGTGTGGCCCTTCTGCCGGCCGAAGCCCTTGACCTCGGTGACCGTGAGCCCCGAGACGCCGATCTCGCCGAGCGCCTCACGGACTTCCTCGAGCTTGAAAGGCTTGACGATGGCGGTGATCTGCTTCATGGCCGGCTCCGAGGAGACAAAGGGATTGCGGTCGAGTTTAGGGCAATGCGGCGCTCGGCTCAGGCGCGGAACTTCGACGTGATCGGGTATCGCCAGTCGCGGCCGAAGGCGCGGTGCGTGATGCGGATGCCGATCGGCGCCTGGCGCCGCTTGTACTCGTTGACCTTGATCAGGCGCGTCACGCGCTCGACGTCGGCGCGCGGCAGGCCCGTGGCGACGATCTCCTCGATGCTCTGGTCGTCCTCCATGTAGCGCTGCAGGATCGCGTCGAGCACCTCGTAGGGTGGCAGGCTGTCCTGGTCGGTCTGGTCGGCGCGCAGCTCGGCCGACGGCGGCCGGGTGATGATCCGGCGCGGGATGATCTCTCTGCCCTGCGCGTTCTTCCACTCGGCGAGGCGGAAGACGAGCGTCTTGGCGACGTCCTTGATGACCGCGAAGCCGCCGGCCATGTCGCCATACAGCGTGCAGTAGCCGGTCGCCATCTCGCTCTTGTTGCCGGTGGTGAGCACGATCGAGCCGAACTTGTTCGAGAGCGCCATCAGCAAGGTGCCGCGGATGCGTGCCTGGATGTTCTCCTCGGTCGCGTCCTCGGCCAAGCCCGCGAACTCGGCCGCCAGGCTCGCCTTGAACGCCTCGAACATCGGCACGATCGAGATCTCGTCGTAGCGCACGCCGAGCCGCGCGGCCATGTCGCGCGCGTCGATCCAGGAGATGTCGGCGGTGTAGGGCGACGGCATCATGACCGTGCGCACGCGATCGGCGCCGAGCGCGTCGACCGCGATTGCCAGCACGAGGGCCGAGTCGATGCCGCCCGACAGGCCGATGATCACGCCGGGAAAGCCGTTCTTGCCGACGTAGTCGCGCACGCCGACGACGAGCGCCGACCAGGCCTGCGCCTCGATGCCCGGGATCGTGGCGACGGCGCCGCGCACCGACGTCGTCGTCACCTCGACCAGCGCGAGGTCCGCCTCGAACATCTTCGCGCGGGCGCCGACGACGCCATGCGCGTCGAGGGCGAACGAGGCGCCGTCGAAGAGCACCTCGTCCTGGGCGCCGGCCAGATGCGCGTAGAGCAGCGGCATGTCGACGGCGCGCGCCCGCACCGCCATCCGCTCTTCGCGCTCGACCATCTTGCCGAGATGGAACGGCGAGGCGTTGATCACGCACAGCACTTCGGCGCCGGCGGCCTTCGCGGTCGCGGCCGGCTCGTCGAACCAGGCGTCCTCGCAGACGAGGATCGCGAAGGCGATCCCGCCGACCTTCACGATCAACGGCGGCAGCCCACTGTCGCGCCCCGAGGCGAAGTAGCGTCGTTCGTCGAACACCTGGTAGTTGGGGAGTTCGCGCTTGCAATAGGTGCCGACGACGTGCCCCTGCGACAGCACCGAGGCCGCGTTGAAGCGCAACTGCACCGCGACCGACTTGGACCTAACATCGCCGGAATTCCCTTGCTGATACGGATGGCCGACGACGACGAACAGACCCGGCATGTCGGCCAGCCGGCGCGCGCAGTCGGCGAGCGCTTCGGCGCAGGCGTGCATGAACGCCGGCCGCAGCAGCAGGTCTTCGGGCGGGTAGCCGCACAGGCCGAGCTCGGGAGTGAGAACGAGGCGCGCACCTTGCTCGTAGGCCGTGCGCGCGGCAGCGACGATCTTGTCGGTGTTGCCGGCCAGGTCGCCGACGATGGCGTTGATCTGCGCCAGCGCCACTTTCACGGGAATTGCATCTGACATATGAGCGACGACGCGGGACGACGAGAGCGAAGCGAGAAGGATTCCGAAGAATATGTCATCCGGGTCCACGACGATCCGGCCGACATCGATGCCACCGCATGGGAGACGCTCCGCACCGAGCAGCCGTCGTCGACGCCCTTCGTCTCGATCGCCTACCTGTGCGCGCTGCATGCGTCGAAGAGCGCCGTCGCCGACACGGGCTGGGCGCCGCACTTCATGACGCTTGAGCGCGACGGCCGCATCGCCGCCGCCTGCCCGCTTTACCTGAAGGACCACTCGTACGGCGAATACGTCTTCGACTGGGCCTGGGCCGACGCCTACCGCCGCCACGGCCTCGACTATTACCCGAAGCTCGTCGACGCGATCCCGTTCACGCCCGTGCCTGGCCCGCGCCTCCTCGCGCGCTCGCACGACGAGCGCGTGCTGCTGCTGCGCAGCATCGAACAGTTGGCGCGATCGGCGAAGCTGTCATCGGCGCACCTGCTCTTTCTCGACGACGCCGACCAGGCAGCTGCGCGCGAGGCCGGCTGGTCGATGCGCACGACGGTGCAGTTCCACTGGATGAATCGCGAGCCGGCGCCCTACGCTGACTTCGCCGAGTTCCTGTCGTGCCTGCAGCGCGAGAAGCGAAAGAAGATCCAGCAGGAGCGGCGTCGCGTCGCCGACGCCGGCGTCACGTTCACCGCGGCGACCGGCGACGAGATCGGCAAGGCCGACTGGGACTTCTTCTATCGCTGCTACACCCTCACCTACCGCGCCCATCACTCGACGCCCTACCTCACGCGCGACTTCTTCGCGCGCATGGCGGCGACGATGGGCGGCAACTGGCTGCTCTTCACTGCCTGGCGCGACGGCGAGCGCGTCGCCGCCTCGCTGATCGCGATCGACCCGGAGAGAAAGACCGCGTTCGGCCGCTACTGGGGCGCCGTCGAGCACATCAACTGCCTGCACTTCGACGCCTGCTACTACCAGCCGCTCGCCTGGTGCATCGCGAACGGCTACCGCCGCTTCGAAGGCGGTGCGCAGGGCGAGCACAAGATGGCGCGCGGCCTGATGCCGGTACAGACCTGGTCGGCGCACTGGCTCGCGCATCCGCAGTTCGCGCGCGCGATCGACGATTTCCTCGAGCGCGAATGCGCCGGCGTCGAGACTTACCTGAGCGAGCTCGACGAGCGGCGCCCGTTCAAGGCCGAGCCTACGGCTTGACGTCGCCCTTGCGGCCCGCCCTCTCCGCCTTGTAGGCCTCGATGCTCTGGGTGATCTCGGCGCGCGCCGCGTCCGGCCCTTCCCAGCCGCCGATCTTGACCCACTTGTTGGGCTCGAGATCCTTGTAGTGCTCGAAGAAATGCTGGATCGCCTTCAGGCGCATCTGGTTGATGTCCTCGGGCTTTTGCCAGTGGGTGTAGATCGGCAGGATCTTGTCGATCGGCACCGCGAGCAGCTTGCTGTCTCCGCCGGCCTCGTCCTCCATCTTCAGCACGCCGATGGCACGACAGGTGACGACGACGCCCGGGGTCAGCGCGAACGGCGTGATGACGAGCACGTCGACTGGATCGCCGTCGTCCGAGAGCGTCTGCGGCACGTAGCCGTAGTTGCACGGGTAGTGCATCGCCGTCGTCATGAAACGGTCGACGAACAGGGCGCCGCTCGCCTTGTCGACCTCGTACTTGATCGGGTCGGCGTTCATCGGGATCTCGATGATCACGTTGAACTCGGCAGGGGCGTTGGCGCCGGGAGTGACGTCGTGCAGGCTCATGGCATGGCGCTCGGAACGGGAAACGTCGATGTTAAGGCGCCGTCGGCGCCACCGCCGAGGTGAGAGGAAGCCCGCCTCGATGCTCGCGCGGCATCCTTTAACATCCGCCGGTTTGCCCGACAGCGTGGCTCCGTCACGTTGCCCGAGAATTCATCTCATGAATCGCAGCATTCGAACGAGGAAGGAACTGTCTTGATTTCCACAACGATGGCGCTCTACATCGCCCTGGCCTGCGGCCTGGCGGCGGTTCTCTACGGCTTCGTGCAGCGAAGCTGGATCCTGGCCCAGAGCGCGGGCAACGCGCGCATGCAGGAGATCGCCGCGGCGATTCAGCAGGGCGCGGCCGCCTACCTGGCACGACAGTACAAGACCATCGGCATCGTCGGCGTTGTGCTGGCGGTCCTGATCTTCATCTTCCTCGACAAGACCACTGCCGCCGGCTTCGTGCTCGGCGCCTTCCTGTCCGGCGCCTGCGGATTCATCGGCATGAACATCTCGGTGCGCGCCAACGTGCGCACCGCGCAGGCCGCCACCAAGGGCATCGGCCCGGCGCTCGACGTCGCGTTCAAGGGCGGCGCAATCACCGGCATGCTGGTCGTCGGCCTCGGCCTGATCGGCGTCGGCGGCTTCTTCTGGTATCTGAGCGGCGGCAGCAAGGTCGACCCGGAAACACTCAAGCCGCTGCTCGGCTTCGCCTTCGGCTCCTCGCTGATCTCGATCTTCGCGCGCCTCGGCGGCGGCATTTTCACCAAGGGCGCCGACGTCGGCGCCGACCTCGTCGGCAAGGTCGAGGCCGGCATTCCCGAAGACGACCCGCGCAACCCGGCGGTGATCGCCGACAACGTCGGCGACAACGTCGGCGACTGCGCCGGCATGGCCGCCGACCTGTTCGAGACCTACGCCGTCACGCTGATCGCGACGATGGCGCTCGGCTCGCTGATGGTCTCGGGTGCGACGATCAACGCCGTCGTCTATCCGCTGCTGCTGGGCGGCGTCTCGATCATCGCCTCGATCATCGGCTGCTACTTCGTCAAGGCTTCTCCGGGCATGAAGAACGTGATGCCGGCGCTCTACAAGGGCCTCGCCGTCGCCGGAGTGCTTTCGTTGATCGCCTTCTACTTCGTCACGACAACGATGTTTCCGAAGGGCCTCGAGCTTGCCGCCGGCGGGACCGTCTCGGCGATGGCCCTGTTCGGCACCTGCGCGGTCGGCCTGGTGCTGACCGCCGCCCTGGTCTGGATCACCGAGTACTACACCGGCACGCAATACAAGCCGGTCCAGCACATCGCCGCGGCCTCGACCACCGGCCACGGCACCAACATCATCGCCGGCCTCGGCGTCTCGATGCGCTCCACCGCCTGGCCGGTGCTGTGCGTCTGCATCGCGATCCTGGTCTCGTACTGGCTTGCCGGGCTGTTTGGCATCGCCGTGGCTGCGACCGCCATGCTGAGCATGGCCGGCATCGTCGTGGCCCTCGACGCCTACGGCCCGATCACCGACAACGCGGGCGGCATCGCCGAGATGGCCGAGCTGCCGGCGAGCGTGCGCGACGTCACCGATCCGCTCGACGCGGTGGGCAACACGACGAAGGCGGTCACCAAGGGCTATGCGATCGGCTCGGCCGGCCTCGCCGCGCTCGTGCTGTTCGCCGACTACACCCACTCGCTCAGCGCGCGCGGCATGTCGGTCTCGTTCGACCTGAGCGAACCGCGGGTCATCGTGGGCCTCTTCATCGGCGGCCTGATTCCCTACCTGTTCGGCGCGATGGCGATGGAAGCCGTCGGCCGCGCCGCCGGCGCGGTGGTCGTCGAAGTGCGACGCCAGTTCCGCGACATCAAGGGGATCATGGAAGGCACCGCCAAGCCGGAGTACGGCGTCGCGGTCGACATGCTGACCAAGGCGGCGATCAAGGAGATGATGGTTCCGTCGCTGCTGCCCGTGGTCGTGCCGGTCATCGTCGGCCTGCTCCTCGGGCCCGCGGCGCTCGGCGGCCTGCTGATGGGCACCATCGTCACCGGCCTCTTCGTCGCGATCTCGATGTGCACCGGCGGCGGTGCCTGGGACAACGCCAAGAAGTACATCGAAGACGGCCACCACGGCGGCAAGGGCAGCGAAGCGCACAAGGCTGCCGTCACCGGCGACACGGTCGGCGATCCTTACAAGGACACCGCCGGTCCCGCGGTGAATCCGCTGATCAAGATCATCAACATCGTGGCGCTGCTGATCGTGCCGCTGCTGCCGGTGCCGGCATCGACCGCTGTCTCGACGACGCATGCCGCCGCGACCGCGCCGGCGATGACGTCGGCAGCGATGGCCGCAGCTACCGACGCGGCGTCGTTCAAGGTCGAGAACGGCGTCGTGAAGTTCTACTTCGCGAACGGCAAGTCCGACCTCGCGACCGGCGCCGACGCGGCGCTCGCCGACGTCGCCAAGGGTGTCGCTGGCGGCAAGCGCGCGGTCGTCAGCGGCCTCACCGATGCGACCGGCGATCCGGCGAAGAACGAAGAGCTCGCGAAGGCACGCGCGATGGCGGTGCAAGGCGCACTCACTGCGGCCGGCGTCGCCGCCGACAAGATCGATCTGAAGAAGCCCGAGGCCGTGACCGCCAGCGGCAGCGATGCCGAAGCGCGTCGTGTCGAGGTGTCGCTGATCTGATCGAACCGGGATTCGAGGTCGAAGGCGCCGGCCGCGTTTCGGCGCTCCTCGACTCGCCGGCGAGCGCGCGCGCGTGCTATGTGTTCGCGCACGGCGCCGGCGCCGGGATGACGCATTCGTTCATGCAGGCGGTGGCCGATGGCCTCGCCGCCCGCGGCATCGCGACCCTGCGATACCAGTTCCCGTCGATGGAGCGCGGCTCGCGCCGACCCGACACGCCGCGCGTGGCCCATGCGACGGTGCGGGCCGCGGTCGCAACAGCGGCAGCAACCGGACTGCCGCTCCTGGCCGGCGGCAAATCCTTCGGCGGCAGGATGACTTCGCAGGCCCAGGCCCAAGAACCCCTTCCCGGCGTGCGCGGGCTGGCCTTCTTCGGCTTTGCGCTGCACCCGCCCGGCAGGCCCTCGACCGAGCGCGGGGCGCACCTCGACGGCGTCGCCTGCCCGATGCTCTTTCTCCAGGGCACGCGGGACGAGCTTGCCGACGTGGATCTCCGCCGCTCCGTCACCGGCCGCCTCGGCGCAGGCACCACGCTCGCGCTCGTCGACGACGCCGATCACGCGTTCCACGTCCGCAAGAGCAGCGGCCGCAACGACCCCGAAGTCCTTGGCCTCATGCTGGACACGACCGCCCGCTGGATCGACGCCGTCCTGGCCCGCCCGGGCGGCGGCTGAGGTCTGGCCAACGCGTTGTCCGACGCAGGTGTGCGTTGCTTCCGTGCCGCTGTTTGCAACAATTGGCACGACGTGCCGGCGGCGCATGTCTCCCGTGCGAACATTCCGCACATGTTCGCAGCGAGCTCGCTCAAGGTCAGGCTCGCGCTCGCCGGCGCGGCGCTGATCCTGACCAGTGTCGGGCTGACGGTCTATCTCGTCCTGCACGAGGCCAGCCGCGGCACCGAGCAGATCGTGCTCGAGTCGCAGGCCGACGACGCCCAGCGCCTGGCCACCGCCATCTCGCAGCGACTGGTCGGCCTGCAGCGCGCCCTGCGTGTGGTCGCGATGCTCGTGCCGCCGGAAGCGGTCGGCCAGCCGCAGCAGCTCGGCGAATTCCTGCGCGGCCAGCCGGTCCTCTCGACGCTCTTCTCGAGCGTCTTCATCGCCTCGGTCGACGGCCGGATCGTCGCCCTCAGCGACGCGCAGGGGATCCGCAATTCCGACACCGACATCCACGACCGCCCGTACTTCAAAACGACCCTGGGCTCCGCACTGCCCGTCATCTCCCAGGTGACGCCGTCGCGCGTGACGGGCGAGCCGATCGTCGTCTTCACGATGCCCGTCATCGGCCGCGAGGGCCGCGTGCTGGCTGTCATGGGTGCTACGCTGCGGTTGTCGAGCCGCTCGCTGCTCGACGGGCTGGCCCAGGTCAATCCGGATCGCGACTCGCCGATATCGACAGTGGTCGCCGACGCGACCGGCACCATCATCTTCCATCCCGTCAAGGGCTGGGCGCTGCGCAACGTGGCGGCGGAGCCGACGATCGCCGACGCGTTCGCGGCCTGGAAGCTGCGCGGCAGCCCGATCGAGACCGAAGGCGTCGCGATGCGATTCGGCGAGCATGAGGTCGGTATCGCCGGCATCCCCGATGCCGACTGGCTCGTCTTTCGCACCGCGCGCGCCGACGCACTGCTCAAAGGCGTCGTCGCGGCCCAGAAGCGCGCGATCTGGCTTGCCTTCGGCGTGGCCGGCGCGGGCGGTGCGCTGACGTTGCTCATCACGCTCTACCTGCTGCGCCCGCTGACCCTGCTGCGCGCGCGATCGATGCGCCTGCTGAGCGACGACCAGAGCGTCGAGGGCGGCTGGCCTGCCGGGCGCGACGAGATCGGCGAGCTGTCGAAAGTCATCCAGCAGGTCATGCACGAGCGCCAGGCGAGCGAGCTCGCGAACCAGGTGCTGCTCGCGAAGATGCGAGCGGTGATGGCCAAGGCGCCGGTCGGCATCGCCTTCACGCGCAACCGCAAGTTCGAGCTGGTGAGCGCGGAGTTCAGCCGGATGCTCGGCTATCCCGAAGGCGAGATCGAGGGCGAGCCGGCGCGGATCATCTACTCCTCCGACGAGTTCTACGAAGGCCTCGGGACGCGGGTCATTGACGCATTCTCGACGCGGCACGTGTTCTCCGAGGAGATCGAGTTCGTGCGCCGCGACGGCAGCCGCTTCTGGGGACAGCTGCTCGGCGCTCCGGTGAGCGACGACGACCTGCCGTCCGGCACGATCTGGACGCTGGAGGACGTGAGCGACGCGCGCAAGAAGCGCGATGCCATGGCGTGGGCGGCGACCCACGACGCACTGACCCGCGTCGCCAATCGGCAGAGCTTCGAATTGGTCGTCGCCGAGCAGCTCTCCGAACGGCGTCGCCACGAAAGCACCTGCGCCCTCTTCATCGACCTCGACGGCTTCAAGCCCGTCAACGACAGCGCCGGCCATGCCGCTGGCGATCAGCTTTTGAAGGACGTTGCCTCGATCGTCAGGTCGCGCATTCGCGCCGACGACGTCGTCGCCCGGCTGGGCGGCGACGAGTTCGGCGTGCTGCTGCGGCGCTGCACGCTCGAATCGGCGCTGGAAGTCGCCGAGGGCATCCGCGCCCGCGTCGAGGCGCACGCGATGCCGTGGAACGGTGCGAGCTTCCAGGTGCAGACGAGCATCGGCGTCGTCCACATCGACGCCGCCTACAAGGACGTGGCGTCGGTCATCGCCGCGGCCGACGCCGCGTGCTACGCCGCCAAGCGCTCCGGCCGCAACGCGGTGCGCAGCGGCAGCTTCCTGCGAATCGTCTGACCGCCGATGGGTCGTGACGCGGGCTCCCCGCGTCAGGCGAGATAGGGCGCGAGCTTCGCGATCAGGCCGACGCCCGTGAACGGCTTGACGATGAAGCCTGCGGCGTCCGCCTTGACGCTGCGCGCGAGAATGTCGTGACGCGAATCCGCCGTCAGCATCGGCACCGGGATGTCGGCCAGCGCCGGATTCGCCTTCACCTGCTCGGTCAACGCGACGCCGTCGACGTCCGGCAGTTGGTCACCAGGATCACCGTGGGGTGGCTGCCCGCGCGCTCAGCGTCTGCGTTGGCATAGGCCGCCATCTCCGGTTGGGTCGAGACCTCGACCAGCTCGAAGTCGTCGACCAGCAGCTCGCGCATCTGCTCACCGTCGTCGACGCTGCGAGCGACGATCAGCACGACGAGGAAACGCTGTCTCGTGGGCTCCTCGACTGGCATGGCGCGCCTCAGCGCTCAGATGCGGAGCGCCGGGCGATCGAGGCCCTCACGACGACCGGCTCATCGAGGTGGCCAGGCGACGTCGTGCGAATCGCACCGGCGGGCTTCAGGTGGATCGAAGGGACTGCACCGCATGGACAGCGGCAATATTCGAGCGCGAATTCATCCGCGAGAGCCGCCGACGTGCGAAATTCGTCCTTTCCGCCCTGGGCTGGCAAGACCAGGACCACGACGAAGCCGAGGAGAAACTTTGCCTTCCCGATCGCAGATCTGCAACGCATGCTCGCCCTCGGTCCCGTCGGGCGACATCGACCCTTCGGTGACAGACGCCGCTCAAGTGGCCGCGGCGCTTGGCGCCGATCTTGAACACGGCCTCACGGCGCAAGAGGCGTCGCACCGGCTTGTCCTGAACGGTCGAAACGAACTTCGCGCCGCACCACGAATACCCGGCTGGCGGCGCTTTCTCTCGCACTTTCGGGATCCGCTCGTCTACCTCTTGCTGGCCGCCGTCGCCGTCGCACTCGCCGCCTGGATGTTCGAAGGCAGGCCCGGATGGCCGGTGGATGCCATCGTCATCGCGACGGTCGTCGTCCTGAACGGCGTGCTCGGATTCTTGCAGGAAGCCAAGGCGGAGGATGCCGTCGCCGCACTGGCGCGGATGAGCGCAGCGAGCTCGGCGGTCCTGCGCGACGGCCACGTGCTGCGCGTGCCGAGCACCGAGCTGGTCCCGGGCGACATGCTCGTGCTCGGCGAAGGCGACGCTGTCGGGGCGGACGCGCGCCTCGTCCAGGCGATTTCGCTGCGCGTACAGGAAGCGTCGTTGACCGGCGAGAGCGAAGCCGTCCTCAAGGATGCGGCCACGCTTCGAGGACCCGCAGCGATCGGGGACCGCCTCGACATGGTCTTCAACGGCACGGCTGTCGTGCAAGGCACGGGCCGCGCCGTGGTCACGGCGACCGGCATGGACACCGAGATCGGCTCGATCGCAGAGATGCTGAGGGCGACCGCTGAGGAGCCGACGCCGCTCGAGAAAGAAGTCGGACGCGTCGGCCGGATGCTCGGCATCGCCGTCGTCGTCATCGCCGTCGTGGTGGTCGCGACCATCCTGCTGATCTCGGAGATCCGCAGCGTCTCCGATGTCACCCACGTCCTGCTGCTTGGAGTCTCCCTCGCGGTGGCCGCCGTTCCCGAAGGGCTGCCCGCAATCCTGTCCATGGTGCTCGCGCTCGGCGTGCAGCGCATGGCCAAGCACAACGCGATCGTCAAGCAACTCTCGTCGGTGGAAACGCTTGGCTCCGCCTCGGTCATCGCCTCCGACAAGACCGGAACATTGACCCGATCCGAGATGACCATCGAGCGGGTGATGACCGCCTCGGGCGAGACCCGCGTCACCGGGGTCGGCTACTCGCCAGAGGGCAAAGTGACGCGCGCGGGTGCCGAGCTGGTCGCCGGACCCCTGCGCGACGAGAACGTCGTCGTGCTGAGCGGCGGCAGCCTGGCGGGCAACGCCGATCTGCGTCAGGGGGCGAACGGCGGGTGGGAGATTCACGGCGACCCCACGGAAGCGGCGTTCCTGGTGGCCGAACGCAAGCTCGGAGTCGACGAGCGACGCCGCCGGCGCTTCGAGCGTATCGGCGAAATCCCGTTCACGTCAGAGCGCAAGATGATGTCGACGATCGAGCTCGATCACGAGCACGACGAGCAGGTCGTGGTGATCACCAAGGGCGCCCCCGATGTGCTGCTCGAACGCTGCACCCGCGCGCGGCTGGGCTCGGAGCTGGTCCCACTCGACGACGCGCTGCGCACGCGGATCCTGGCCGACGTCGACACGCTGTCCGATGCGGCGCTGCGTACCTTGGCAGTGGCT
>Ga0123337_10003287_pt1 | contig 17393 bp, 9 predicted proteins | sample frozenSSSSmetaG_FD_89792 | JGI IMG/M metagenome (GOLD analysis project Ga0123337, IMG submission 89792) | Glacier valley bacterial and archeal communities from Borup Fiord, Nunavut, Canada, to study Microbial Dark Matter (Phase II) -... | ecosystem: Environmental > Aquatic > Freshwater > Ice >... | reverse complement strand
GTTCACCAGCACCCAGCCGAACGAAGCCGGGAACCTGCTGAAATGAGTGGTGACCTGTTTGATATACTCCGCGATCGCCGCTTGGTGTTCCTGCGTGCGGGGAAACTTGAATCCACCCACGTCTTCGAACGGCGTCGCCGGAAACAAGGTGCCAAAGATTTTCACGCTATGCTTCTCACCCGCCCGGAAGGCATGGTCGAACAAGCTGAAGTCCCAGCCACCATCCGCCGTCCGCATATAGTTCTCGAACATGCGGATCCGGCAGATCTTCATCCCATGCCGCTCTAGCAGACCAAACCACCGGTCAATATCCTCCGGCGTCTGCCCCGGTTCGATAAACACCTGCGCGCCGATCAACGGAACATCGAAAGTCGGGGCGGACTCCGCCATTGCCGAACCGGCCAACAGCGAGAGACATAAAGTCGGAATCTGAAGCAACTTCATACCGTTTTTGTCGGATTGGTTCAGTCGTTCAGCCCGATACGGCAGCCCTTGATGCCGTAGAAGGCCACGTAGGCGAAGGCAACAATTGGAACGATGAAGGAAAACTGGATGCCCATCATGTCGGCTACGGCACCCTGCACCGGAGGCAGGATCGCGCCGCCGAGAATCCCCATGACTAACAATGATGAACCTTGGCTCTTGAGCGGTCCTAGCCCCTCGATCGCCAGTGAAAAGATGTTCGACCACATCACCGAACAGAACAGGCCGACGCCCAGCACGGACCACTTCGCCAGATCTCCCTCCGCGACCATGCCGATAATCAGCATTCCGATGATAATCGCACTGAACAACGCGAGCATGCGCCGCGCGCTCGCCGCACCGAGGTAAAACGCAAGCAGTAGAATAGCCAGCAGCCCGCCATATTGGAGCGCGTTTTCACGGCCGAAAATCAACCAGATTGCCACGAACGCGATCATCGGAGTCACCGCCACCAAGGTGTTTTTCAGCGAACTCCGCATTTCACTCAGCGCGAAGGCTCCCATGAAGCGTCCGACCATGAGTCCTCCCCAATAGAAGGCGAGGAACTTGCTCGCCGCCTCTTCCGGCAAGCTGCCGAGCTTGGGAAGGCCGAGATAGTTGATCACCGCGCTGCCGACGGCAACCTCCCCGCCGACATACATGAAGATGGCGATCATCCCGAGCACGGTGTGGGGCACCTTGAGCGCACCCGCGCCGCGACCGATGTTGTCTGTGTTCGCGAAGTTTGGCAAATGGGCAAACTTGAATGCAACCGCCAGCGCGACGAAGACTCCGGCGAAACAGAGATACGGGATTTTCACGGACTCCGTCCCGTGTGCACCGCCTCCTTTGTCGAAAACTTCGAAAATCAACCAACCGCCAATGATCGGGCCGATGGTTGTGCCGAAAGAATTGAACGCCTGTGATAGATTGAGGCGGCTCGAAGCAGTGCGTTCCGGTCCGAGAATAGTGACATAAGGATTGGCCGCGATCTGGAGCATTGCGAAACCAAGCCCCACCACGAACAGGGCGATCAGGAAAAACACATAAGACACCATCACCGCCGCCGGATAGAACAAAGCGCTTCCAACAGCGGCGATAAGCAGGCCGAGGATGACACCATTCTTGTAGCCGATGCGGTTGATCGGATCTCCCGTGAAAACCGAGATCACATAATAGACCAGCGCGCCGACCGAATAAGCACCGAAAAACGCGAACTGAACCAGCATCGCCTGGAAATAAGTCAGTTCGAAGGCTTCCTTGAAACGAGGGATGAGGATGTCGTTCCAGACCGTCATGAAGCCCCACATGAAGAAAAGCACGGTCATGACGGCGAAAGGCAGACGATGGGCTGCGCCGTTCGCGTCGGACGTGGTGCGTGTGGAGGAAGGTGGTGGAATTGCTGCCATGGGATTCTGGTTGGTTGAGGGTTTGCCGGTTACTCGGTCACGATGAATTGCCCGCTGAGAAGTAGATCGGCCGACGAGCGACCCACGAAGATACGGAACTCGCCGGGTTCCTGTTTCCAATCCTTGCCAGCGGTGTCGTAAAACGAGCGCGCGCGGGGATCCAAGCGCAGCGAGACCTGCGTGCTCCCGCCGGGTTCGAGCGACACGCGTTGAAAGCCCTTCAACTCCTTGGGCGGGCGCGGGACGCCGGCCTCCGGATCGCCGAGGTAAAGCTGCGCCACGTGATCGGCAGCCACCTTGCCGGTGTTGGTGATGTCGAAGGTGACCGTCACGGTTTCTTCCGGCTTCGGCTCTGCGGGCGCGATTTTCAGATTCTTATAATCAAACGTGGCGTATGACAGACCGTGACCGAATGGAAAAAGTGGCTTGACGTTGTTCTTTTCGTAGCCCCTGTAGCCGACGAACACACCCTCGCCATACTCGCAGTCCTTGCCACCACGGTTTGGATAGTAGTTGTCGCGAACCGGATTGTCCGCCCACGCGCGCTCCCAACTGATAGGAAGGCAGCCGCCGGGACTGATCTCACCGAAAAGAATCTCCGCCAGCGCGCGGCCGCCCTCCTGGCCGGGATACCACAGATGCAGCAGGCCAGGCACCTGGTCCAGCCAACCGGTGGCATCCACCGCGCCGCCGGCGGTGATGGCGACAATAGTCCGTTTGTTGACCGCCGCAAGCGACCGGATCAACTCGTCCTGCCCGACCGGCAGCGCGAACGTGCGGTCAAATCCCTCGGCTTCGGTCGAAACGTCATAGCCCGCCATGACGACCACGGCATCGGCGGCGGCGGCCATCTGTTTCGCCGCCGGGGTGAGCAGGTCTTCTTGGGCTATGATGCCGCAGTTCACCTTGTTAGGACCCCAGCGCATGCCGAACCCGACCTTCAACCGCACCGCGTGGCGGCTCCCCGCCTCGAATGAAATCGGGCAGGTCATCACGCCCGAGGTCTCGTCCATCTTGCGCTCAAGCACCAGGCGGTCGTCCACAAACAGCTTGAAGGCGTCGCGGGTGCTGAGCTCGACGAAACAATGATGCAGGCCGCTTTTCTCCGCCACGAAGCCGGTGGAGAACCGCGCGGAGGAAAACGGATGGCCCACCTCCCGGGAGTCGTATGGGGTTTCGGCAAACCAGTTGATCCGCGGTGCCCGCAGCGTGCTGGCGACCGGCCCACTGAAATCGCGGGATGGGTAATGCTCGATTTTCACGGGCGGAAGACCGCCGTCCGCGGAATCGACAAAATGCGTCCGCGCATACACCTCGTCCAGCGGCCGAATCCCGCGGTCATAGAGGACGTTCGCCCGGGTGCCGAGGAAGTCAGTGACACCGTCAAGCGCGCTTATGGCCCGGAACGGTTGCACATAGCCGCTGCCGCCGCCGCCCACCACGGCCGGGTAGGCCGCCGGGCCGATGACCGCGATGGTGCGGATGGTTTTGCCATCAAGCGGCAGGACGCCATCGTTTTTCAAGAGCACTATGCCCTGACGCGCGCCGCGCAAGGCCGCTTCCCGGCTTTTGGCGGAGTCCAGGGGGATGGTTAGATCCTGTTGCGGACGGTCGAGGAATCCGAACCCGACGGCCACGCCGAGAATGCGGCGCACCTTGTCGTCGATTTCCGCCTGGGAGATTTTTCCATCGCGCACGGCACCTAGCAGAACCTCGGGAGTCATCCAGTCGGCGGCTGGCATTTCCAGATCCAGTCCGGCTTGGGCCGCCGGGAGACCGTCGTGGACGGCGTGCCAGTCCGACATCATGAGGCCGTGGAATCCCCATTCCTGCCGGGCGATGCCAGCGATGAGATGCCTGCTGTGACTGGCATAGACGCCATCCACCAGATTGTAGGATGTCATGATGGCGCCTACCTTCGCCTCCTTCACCGCCGCCTCGAACGCCGGCAGATAGATCTCGCGCTTGGTGCGTTCGTCGATGATGGAATTGACGTGGTGCCGGTCGAACTCCGAGTTATTTCCCATGAAATGCTTCACGGTGGCGACGACGCCCTGCGACTGGATGCCCTGGATGTATCCGACGGCCATGCGGGACGCGAGCAACGGATCCTCGCCGAAGTATTCGAAATTCCGACCGCACTGGGGAGCGCGGTAGATGTTCACTCCGGGACCTAGCAGGAAGTGGGCGCCACGGGCGCGGGCGTCCCGTCCAATGCCGGTTCCGATCTCGCGGGCGAGTTCCGGGTTCCAGCCCGCCGCCAGCGCGATTCCCGCCGCGTAGGCGGTGGATGGTCCGGCATTGCGGGCTCCGGCCGGGCCGTCGGCCATGCGCATTTTCGGCAGGCCGATCTCCGGGTAGCCGCGGACGAAAAAGTCATCCACTCCGCCTAGCAGCTCGACTTTCTGTTCGTTGGTCAGCTTGGAAAACAAGCTTTCCACGCGCGCGGATAAGGCTTCGTCTCCCGCCGCAAAGCGCGGCAGAATCACGAGGATGGCGGTTAGAATGACAAGGGCGGGTTTCATCACGGTGCGGGTGGAGCCACGGTCACGATCCGGTCGATGCCGGCGGGTTCGCCGGTGCGGGTTTCGATCAACAGGCTCAAGGTTTTCGGGGCGTCACCCGGCGGCAGATCGACGACCAGCGGACCGGCTTCGAAGGTGTCCTTGCGGGCGACTTCCCGCCGGTCGAGCCAGACGCGGGCTTTGCCGGTGATCGCCGTGAAAGTCACTTCGCCGCCTTGTTTGCGGACGTTGTGAAACGGCTCGAACACCGCGCGGAAGATCGCGAAGTTACCATCGGGAAACGGCCGCAACTTGTCCGTCCAGACTTCCTGCCAGGAGTTCTGGTCGTTACTGGCGATTTCCTGGTTCGGATCCGGCGGCGTCGCACTGGATTTCGACATCCGCCACTTGAGCAAATTGTAGGCCGGCTTGAATGCCGCCACGGCGGGCGGTGCGGCCATGTCAGCGACTCCGATCACAACCTCGGTGGACCGCAGGCCTTCCGCTTTCGCCCGCAGTAACAGCGGGCCGTTTTCCCGCGGGCGGCTCGCGATGATGACTTGCGCCAGGCCGTTGAACAGACGGCGGCGGTTGCCTTTCTCCGGCTCGTGGCTGTTCGGATCGCCACTGCCGAGACCGATGATCCCGCCCGGCCCTATCAGCTCGAACTCGACGGGGGCATTGGCCGTCGGCACGGGTCGGCCGTGGTCATCGACGGCTTCGACCGTGACCGGCATCGCGTCACGGCCATCGCCCGCCAGTTCCTTGCGATCCGGCGTGAGGCGGAGTTGGACCGGAACCCCGGTGGTCTCCACGGAGCAGCGCGAAACTTCACGGCCATTCCTGAATCCAACCGCCTCTAACTTGCCCGGCGCATACGGCACCTGCCACGAGGCAAACTGATAGAGATTCACCTTTTTCCCACCCAACGGCTTGCCATTGAGGGACAGCTCGACCTGCTCAGCGTTGGTGATCACCATCACCTTGATGGGTCCCCCTTCCCTCCCCGGCCAGGTCCAATGCGGCGCGAGGTGCAGCACCGGCCGGTCCTTCACCCACTGCGCCTGCCGGATGTAAAACGCTGTTTTCGGAAAACCACAGAGATCGAGGCAACCGAAAGATGACGAGGTGGTCGGCCAGGTGAACGGCGTCGGCTCGCCATGATAATCGAAGCCCGTCCAGACGAAACCGCCCGCCACGAAGGGCCGCTCATCGATGAATTTCCAGGTCTGCCGGTGGCTGCCGCCCCAGCCCGCGCTTTGTTCGTCGTAGGAATCGAGGACGTTACGCTTCAAGTCGTTGGCAAACTCGCCGCGCGTCATCAGCGCCGAGGTGTCCTCGGAGCTGGTCATCGGCTTGCCGGGGTTCTCCGCGTGAAAGCGGTCAAAGTCCTCCATCCGATAGTTGAAACCCGCCACATCGACCGCCTGCGAAACATTGACCGGCGAAAAATGGCCGCCATTCATCGCCGCGGTGACCGGGCGGCTGACGTCTAACGATTTCACCACTGCGGTCATCCGGCGGACCATTTCATAACCTTGTTTCGTGCCCTGCATCGGCTCCTCGTTGAAAACCGACCACAGGAACACGCTCGGGTGATTGCGGTCGCGGCGCACCATCCACTCGAGCTCGCGCACTTTCTCATCGCTGGTGTTGAAATTCCGGTTCTCATCCATCACCAGCATGCCGATGCGGTCGCAGGCATCGAGAAATTCCTTGGCCGGTGGATGGTGCGAACAGCGGTAAGCATTGCTGCCCATTTCCTTGAGCTTGCGCAGGCGGAATTCCCAAAGCGAGTCCGGCACGGCCACGCCGACTCCGGCGTGGTCCTGGTGATTGCAGGTGCCTTTGATCTTGAGCGGCTGGTCATTGAGGAAAAATCCCAGTTCGGCATCGAACCGCAAGGCCCGGAAACCGCAGGTCGTCGTCACTTCATCGGTGAGCTTTCCCGCGTGCCGGACCCGCGTGCGGACCTGATAGAGCGTCGGCCGGTCCACCGACCACAGTTCCGGCGAGGCGACGCGGAGGTTCAAATGCGCGACGGTCCGCCTGAACACGGCGACATCGAGCGAGTGTTTCCCACGGGCGATTTCCTTGCCCTGCGGATCAATCAAAATAGTCTCCACTTCGGCAGACACGGAATCCGTGCCCCCGTTTTCAAGCGTCACTTCCACCGGCACCGTCCACGAGCCGTCATCCGCTCTAACCGGGTTGGCGAAGACGCCATCCGTGACGACATGAAGCGGCTGGCGCTTTACCAGCCAGGTGTGTCGATAGATGCCGCCGCCCTCGTACCACCAGCCTTCCATGGTGGTGGCATCGGCGCGGACGGTGAGCGTGTTCTGGTTTTCGCCGTATTGGGCCAGCGGGGTGACATCGATCTGGAATGACGTGTAGCCGCAGAAGTTGCGGGCGACGAGCGTGCCATTGAACCAGACGGTGCTGTGGGTGGCCACGGCATCGAACTGCAGTTCGAGATGTTTCCCCTCGTCCGCCGGATCGAGTTTGAAATGCCGCCGATAGAACCCGATGCCGCGCGGGCGGTAGCCTTGCGAGCCGTTCCCCACAGCGTCGAACGGGGCATCGGCCACCCAGTCATGCGGCACCTCGACTTCCTGCCAGGCGGTGTCGTCGAATGCAGCCGCTGCCGGTCCGGCGATGCTGCCGGCCTTGGCCGAGTGATAGGTCTGGCCGTGGGTGACCGGCACCGGGAAGGCGATGTCGCCGGGATGGAAGCGCCAGCCTTGATCCAGTGACAGAACCTCGCGCTCCGCACCATTTGATAGGTAAATTCCCGCGAGCAGCACCCATGCCACCGGGATCAGGGCGCGGAAATCGGAAATCCGGATCATCATGCTAACTGCTGGATCGTATTCGTCCCGACGCCCGCCGGGATCATTTCGCTTTCGCCTCTTCCTTTTTCGTTTTCAACAGGGCCTTGCGCTCCTTGGGATTGACCCACGGGGTGTTGTCCACCTTGGCGAAGCCTTCGTTGTTCTCCACCTTGGCGTTCGCCTGGTTGGAGATCTCGTATTCCCCGCTTTTGGCGACGCAGGGACCCACCGCCTTGTTGCCTGAGATGAGATTGCCGGAGCTGTCGGCGGAGCCGTCGATCATGATGCCGTTGCCACTCACCGTGTTGTTGATGATCCTCACGTTGCGCGCCGGAAACGCATCATTCGTGCGGTTGGCGGCGATGAAAATGGCGGGCAGGCCGCCGGCGTCTCCGGTGAGCCGGATGTCGTTGCCCTCGACCAACAAGCCGTCGATCCCGGCGGTCTTGTAAATGGACAGATAGGCGTTGCCCTTGTTGTTGGAGAGGATGGAATCCTTGACCGTGCTGTTGGCATGATCCTCGTGCATCAGCCCCTCGCCATCGTTGATATAGTAAGAGGTCTCGAAGGACTTGTTACGGAAAACCTCATAGTCGTTGTTGGAAACCGTCCACCGCCAGCCGCGGATTTCGATGGCGCGGTTGTCGTTCGTGGAACGTCCGCTGGTGCGGTCGCGACCGGTGCTGGACGGGCGCATGATGTCCTTGGCGAAACGGATCACGTTGTCGGTGCAGAGCGTGCCGTCGCCGGTGAAGCCGATGGCGCAACGGCCGGTGCTGTAGATGTAGTTGCCGCTGATCACCACTCCCTTGCGGAATCCTAACGGAAAAGTCTCCGGCGTGCCGTCCGGTCCATGACCGCCGGGACCGCCGATGTTCTCGTGGTTGCCATAAATGCCCGGGCGGTTGTCGTAATCGAAGGGAAACCCGTCGATTGCAAACGGCTTCTTCTCCTTTTTCTCGACGATCTGCACCACGTAGCCGTCCATCTTGAAATCGTCCTCACCGCTTTTCGGCAGGCGGTTGTTGGCGATGAGCAGGTTCTCCGCGCTCTTCATGTCGATGGCCGCGCCGAAGCGGTAGGTGTGGCGCTGCCAGGGTTTCTGGCCGATGGCAAGATCGGGGATGGCCGGATCGGCGAAAGCGGTGTTGCGGAGGATGCAGCCGAGCACCAGGCGGTTCTTGCCTGCGGTGCCGTCGTCGCCCTGTTTGAATAGGATGTGGCCACGGTTGATGTCGAGATGGACGATGCCGGTGTTAGAAGAAGAGGCGGGATTTTCCAGTTCGATGGACTTGAAGGCGGTGTTGACCGGCGTGCCATCACCGCTACCCTTGAATTCGAATTTGGGAAACTCGAAGCGGGTGGCGAGCTTGTAGGAATCCTTGCGCGCGTCGGTGTCACCGGATGGAGGCTCGCCCCGCAGGATGATGCCGTCCTTGAGCTTGATCGAATCGCCGAACTGATAGTCACCCGGCGGGAAATAGATGATGCCACCGCCCTCGGCCGCGAGTTTTTCCTGCGCTGCGGCGAGCTTGGCCGCTGGGTCCGCGCCGGGCATCGTCGTGATGTCGATGGTGCGGGTCCAGGGCAGGCCGGCCGTCCAGCTCAGTTTCAATCCATCGGCGGGATCGTTGGTGGGAACCGCTGCTGCAGAGTAAGAAATGGAAAGGGCGGACAGCAGGCAGAAAGTAACGGATTTCATGGTTTTCAAAATGGATCCTAGGCAGGTCCCCACCGTGCCGCCATCTCTTGATCAAGGTAGGGTTTCGCTATTCCTGCGCCTTCTTCTCCTGTTTTCGGTGATGGAGATGCCGCCCACTGAAACGGTGTTTTTGATGATCTTCACATTGCGGCACGGAAGGCATCGTCCGTGCGGTTGGCACTGACAAAGATGGCCGCACCACCTGCGATGGTCTGCCTGCCATCATCGAGGCGGATGTCATTGCCCTCGACTAGCAACCCGTCGATCCCGGCGGTCTTGTACATCGACAGATAGGTGTTTCCCTTGTTGTTGGTGAGCCTGCTGTCCTTGATCGTCGAGTTCGCGTGATCCTCGTGCATGAGGCCCTCGCCGTCGTTGATCCGGTGTTGCCGTTCGAACGACCAGTTGCGGTGGACGATGTAGTTATTGCCATCCACCACCCAGCGCCAGCCGCGGATTTCCATGGCGCGGTTGTCGTTGGTCGATGAGCCGCCGGTGAGGTCGCGGCCGGTCGTCGTGGGTCGCCAGATGTCCGGGGGGAAGCGGACCATGTTTTCCGAACAAATCGTTCCATCACCGGAAAAGCCGATGGCGCAGCGACCGGTGCTATAGATGTAGTTATGGAGGATTACGGTGCCCTTCCGGAAGCCTAACGGAAGGGTTTCCGGTGTTCCATCGGGTCCGCCTCCGCCATCTCCGCCGACGCTCTCATGGTTCGCGTAGATCCCAGGGCGGTTGTCATAGTCAAAGGGCTGCTTCTTGCGATCCACCACCATGTAGCCATCCATTTTGAAATCATCGTCGCCACTCTTTGGCAGTCGGTTGTTTGCGATGGGCGGGTTCTCCGAACTCTTCAACTCAATAGCCGCACCAAAGCGCCAGGTGTGGCGCTGCCAGGGTTTCTGACCGATCTTCAAGTCGGGAATTCCGGGATCCGCGAAGGCGGTATTGCGAAGAATGCAGCCGACCACCATGCGGTCGCTGCCACAGGTCCCGTCCTCCGCCCAGCCTAACAAAACATGTCCGCGGTTGATCGAGAGATGGACGATCCCGCACTTGGATGCTTTGGCAGGTTCTTCCAGTTCGATCGCTTTGAATGCTGTGCCGATCGGAGTGCCATCGCCACTTGCCTTGAATTCGTATTTCGGGAACTCAAGAATTGATTCCAGGCGATAGCCCTCTATGCGTGCGTCTGTTTCACCCGAGGGTGGAGCGCCGCGCAGGACGACGCCGTCCTTGAGCTTGACCGATTGCTTGAAATGATAGGTTCCGGGCGGAAAGAACACCACTCCACCGCCTTGTACCGCGAGCTTGGCTTGGGCTGAGGCCAGTTTCGCATCGGAATCCGCTCCTTATGTCGATGGTCCTGGTCCAAGCGAGGCCGGCCGTCCAACTCAGTTTCATTCCTTCGGCGGGATCGTTGGTGGGAACGGCCGCGGCAGAGAACGAGATGGAAAGGGCGGACAGCAGGCAGAAACTTACGGGTTTCATGGATTTCAAATGGATCCTAGGCCGGTCCCCACCGTGCCGCCATCCCTTGATCAAGGTAGGGATTCGCTATTCGATTCCCCACTGTTTGTCGGGTTCCGGGCCGAGGGTGAGTTCCAACAGGCCGCCCTCCATCAGCTCCGCCGAGGGGATGGCGAATCCGACCACGGCTTTCCCGTTGAACGTTGCCGAACGGATGTAGGGATCGCCGGGATTCTCCCTGCGGGTCTTGATGGTTAGAAAACGGTTGTCACCCAGATCCACTCGGATCACGTCGAACAAAGGTGCGGTGAGTTCCCAGTCCGGCCGCTCCCCCACCCCGCCCTGTTCGTCGAAGAGGCCGATGGACATCAGCGCGCTGAGCGCGCCGAGTTGTCCCTGATCCTCATCGCCATTGTAGCCGCCATCCGGTGCGGGCGAGGAGAACATCGCCTGATGGACGCGGCGCACCCAGTATTGCGTGAGCCATGGCGCCCCGGCGTGGCTGAAGAGGTGGGCCATGCCGCCGGACGGCTGGTTTCCATACTCGACCCAGCCGCGCGAGTGACCGCCGTGCGGGGTGCGGAAATTCTGTTGCTCGGAGCGGAGGAAACTTGCGTTCAAACGTTCGATGAATTTCTCATTTCCTCCCATGAGTTTGATCAACGCCCCCGGGTCGTGCGGCACGTAATAGGACCAGCACGCCGAATTTCCCTCGATGAATCCGGGAGATTGTTTGTCATCCTCGGCCACCGCCTTGAAATCGGTCATCCACGATCCATCGGCGTGGCGCGGGCGCATCCAGCCGGATTCCGCATCGAAGACCTTGCGAAAATTCTCCGCGCGCGTGGAAAAAATTTCCGCGTCTTCCTTCTCGCCTGCCAGGCGGGCGAGCTGCGCGAGGCAGGCGTCCTGCCAGGCATACTCCAATGTTAGAGCCGTGCCACCGCTGTGCCAGCCGGTGGTCCGTTGTTGGACTTCGACGGGCACATAACCCAGTTTCACGTAGTCCGGCATGCCGCCGCCGGTGGGTTCCAGACTCGCCTCGTAGCCGCTGCGGTCGCGCACGCCGCCGGGAAACGCGTTCTTCCGCGCCACGACATACGCCGCCTTGAGGTCGAAATCCGCGCGTCCCTGGCAGGCCAATGCCGCCAGAAATGGAGTGGTCGGATCACCGGTCATCACATAGCTGTCCCTGCCTCCCCACACGCCGCGCGGCAGCACGCCGTTGTGGCGGGCGTATTCAAGAAAACTCTCCGCCACATCATCCGCCACCTCCGGATAGGCCAGCGTCCACAGCAGGTTGAGGTTCCATTGCGATCCCCACATGCCATCCATGTCCAGCAGGTTGAAAGCGGGCTTGCCCTCGTCAGTTAGAGGCAGCGTGCGGACCACCGGCGAGGCACCGGCGCGGTCCGTGTAGCGGCCATCCACATCGTTGTAGATCCGCTTGCCGACGCCCATGCGGAAGAGGTCGGTGTGGAATTTCCGGCGTTGATCCCCGGTGCCGCCACTGACCCGGATGCGGCCAACCAGCTTGTTCCAGGCGTCGCGCGCGGCGGTGGCCGTCGCATCGAAATTCCAGCCCGGCAGTTCGGCCGTTAGGTTTTTCCTCGCCTGCTCGACACTGACATACGAGAGCGCCACTTTGAGCTGGATTTGATCGTCCGCCTTGAGATTCGCGAAGGACACATGGACGCCGGTTTGGATTCCCGAGATCCGACCGTCCGGCAAGTCCGCCAATTCGCGTTTGCCATCCCCACCCGGCCGCCAGCCGCCGAAGCGAGTCATCGGGCGGTCCACTTGCGCGACGAAATACGCGGTACACGGCACCTTCCGGCGGTGGGTGGGAGACATCACGACCTCGCCGGTGAATTCTGTGGGAGAAACCCGCGAAGCCGCCGCGTGCTCGATGCCGGTCATGCCGATGGCCGCGCCAAGATCGAATAGCAGATGCGCCTCCTCCGCCGCGGGAAACGTGTAGCGGTGAAAACCGACACGGCATGTAGCGGTGAGTTCCGCCTTGATCTTTCGATCCGTTAGCTCAAGCCGGTGATATCCCGGACGGACGATTTCAGTCTCACGGGAAAAAGTCGCCTTGTTCGCTTCCATCCCAAGTTGGCCGCGGCACGGACCCACCGCCGGCATCACCGGGATCCCGGCAAGCTGGATGTTATGGATGTGGCTGAAACTCAGGATGTGCTTGTCGTTGTATCGGTAGCCGCTGTTCCAGAGTTCGCCGTGTTTGGTATCCGGGCTCAGCGCCACCATGCCAAACGGCAGCGACGCGGAGGCGAAGTAGTCGAAGCGGGGTTGCAGCGTCCCGGCAAGCGGTGCGACCATGTCCACCGGTTCCTGCGCGCGAATCAGGCAGATCCCCAACAAGAGAAAAAACAAGACTCCCGGCTTCATCACGCCAGGTATTTCAGCACCGCCTCGGTCCGGGAGCGGACGTGGAGTTTCTCGTAGATGTTCTTCAGGTGGGTCTGCGAGGTGAAATAACTGATTCCCAGCTTGTCGGAAATTTCCTTGGTCACGTAGCCTTGGGCTAACAGCTTGAGAATTTCCTCCTCCCGGGGTGTCAGCTTCGCCTCTTCGGCGGCGCTGGACCGGGCCGGCTTGCGGAAGGACTGCACCACCTTGCGGGCCACCTCGCTGGTCATCGGCGAGCCGCCATCGCGCACCTCGATGATCGCCTGCAACAGTTGCTCGGGCGAGGTGCGCTTGAGCAAATAACCGCTGGCCCCGACTTCCAGCGCCTCGAAAATCCGTTCGGTATCCTCGTAAACGGTAAGGATCAGCACCTGCAGCTTGGGGATGATCCCCCGCAGCAGCCGGGTGCATTCAATGCCTGACATTCCCGGGAGGTTGATGTCCATCAGCACCACGTCCGGTTTGTAGAGCGGAATCTCGCGCAAGGCGTCCTCCGCGTTGGCGAAGCACTCAAGACACTCGAAGGACGGCGCATCGTCGATGATCTGCCGCCACGACTCGCGCAAATCCCGATGATCCTCCACGATCGCGATGCGGATAGTCGAGCGGATGGAGGAGGTATCGTTCATGCGAGCAGGGATTTGGCGAAGCTTACGCGGACTCTGTCGCGAATGGCATCCCTAAATTGAGGTAGGGAATCACTCTATCGCGACCCACGGCACAACGAAGGCCACTGTGGTCCCCTGCCCCGGAACGAAGGAGATTTCAAGACTCCCGCCGACGTCGGCCATGCGCTGGCGCATCGAGTCGAGGCCGGTGCGGGTGATTTTCGACGCGTCGGGATCGAGGCCGCAACCGTCGTCCGAGATTTCCAGCCGCAGGTTCTCGACGCCGCATTCCATGCGCAAGCGTAACACGGTGGCGCGCGCGTGCTTGAGGACATTGTGGACCGCCTCCTTGGCTGCGAGCAGCAGGTTGTGGCGGACTTTGGCACCGAGTTTCATTTCCGGGATCTCCTCGGGGATTTCCAGGCGGCAACGGATCGAAGCGTCGCGTGTCATGTCATGCACCGTCTGGCAGAGATAACTCACGGTCACCGCCAGGCTGTCGTTCTTCGGGTTGACCGTCCAGACGATGGCATCGAGCGCCCGCACGGCCTCGCGCGCCTGATGGCTGATCCGTCCGAACTGCCCTTCCATCACGTGCGGATCACTTCCGCCGCGGCTGCCGAGATCCCCTAACAAGGTGATCTGCGTCAGCGCCGAGCCGACATCATCGTGGATGTCGCGGGCGATCCGCGAGCGCTCGACCCAGCGCGTCTCACGGCTGATTTTCTCCCCGATGATCGCCGTCTGGGCGATGACCCGGCGGCGCAGCGAGATCACCCACGCGCTGCTCGCCAGCAAAATCCCGGCCAGCCCCCCCGCGAGGGCTAACAGTTTCGAGATCGTCCACCACGGCGGAGCTTTGCGGATCACGATATCGGCCGGGGTGCGGACCGTGAGCCGCATGTCGGTGAGATTCACGGTGCCGGTGATCAACATCGGTCCCTGCAATTCGACCACGCCGGTGAGGTCGAGCACGGTTCCCGCCAGCAAGCGGTTCGCCATCGCCTGCCGCCGTGCGGGGTCAAAAGCGCTGGACAGGATGACTTCCACAACCCGCTCCGAGGATTCGATAATCAAACTCCCCTGCGCGGCTTCGAGGCCGTTGCGCAAAACCACCCCGCGAATTCTCACCAGATCGCTGTCGCTACCGGCCTGCATCAGGGCCGCCACATCCATGTCCAGCGGTGGCGGTGGTGTTTCGTGGCCGAGCTTCCGGACCACCCCCTCGCGCAGCACGACGTGTTTGTTCGACAAGACGGGATAGCCCACCACCGCCACCCGGTCGCCGACGTCGAACACCCCGTCCACGATTTCCACCTGCATCGCTCCCTGCGCAGTCCGCAGGTGGATCAGGTTGGCAGTGGTCCGTTGTTGGCACAGGACCAGCCCCTCGACCCGCACGCGGTCAAACGGATCGTCCAATCCCGGCCGCAGCAGTTCTGCCAGAGTCCGCGTGGGCTTGGAAAACGGATCGGGCAAAGGCGGGCGCAAGACCGTGATTTCCTCCGTGGATCCTATGAAAAGCAGCACGCCTATCCGTTGTCCGCGGCTGTTGAAAATCGCATCGCATACACCGGTGCCGCGCACCTTGGCATGGATCAAGTCGAGCGGCAACGGCCTATCCGCCGCCCACGGCACCAGCCAAGTGAGGTGCCCGGACGGAGTCGCCACATTGAGGCGCAACCATGGCGGATCGCCGCGCTCGTTGGTCAGAGCCATGTTGAAAACCGAAGCCTCGTGCGTCACCCGGCGGCCATCAAGCTCACCGGTGCGGATTTGGTCCGCCCCCAGCGGCCGACCGGACGGTATGGGCGCTTGTTCCAGCAACTCGATTCCGTTGCCCGCTACAATCACTCCGGGAATCGGCTTCGAATCATCCACCTGTCCGGTCACGACGATCCTCCGCCCCGGCACCAAGCCTGCCGATCGCGCCATCCCGCGCAGTTCGATGCCGCCCTCGTTATCCTCCAGGTAGGTCAGCCCGCTGATGGGATCGAGAAAGGAAATCACGCCTTGCACGCTCACCAGGGGCCGCGACCGGATCACCGCATCCGGCAGACCACGGATCGCGCCCAAGGTGGTGATGGACGCGGGTGTCACCGACGCCGCACCCGGGTCGGTGGCGGCCCACGCGCCGGCTGAGACTAAGCCCCAAAGCACCACGAATATTGGCAATCCTCTCATCGACGAACCAATGACTTATCGTGCCTGCCGGAATATGGAAACGGGATTTTCCAGCAGCAGCAATTTTCCTGTCATTTCGGGCGAGGCATCAACCGGATGGTGCATTCCACTGGTACGGCGGCGGCATATCCCCCGCCGCCACCGTGGCCGGCGGCGACGATGATCTCGAAGCCATCCAGCCGCGAGGCCGCAGGCACCGCCGATGCCACCAGAGAGCCCTCGCGAATCACTGCCGGACCAGCGATGACGGAGAAATCCACCGCTCCCCCGGCGTCCGCGGATGCCACTAACTTCAACGGCTCCCCGCCCGTGGCGAAGGTGGCTGGCAGCTCGAAACGCAGGCTGTTCACGTGGCCCTGGTTCGTGAAAAACTCCAGTTCCCCCTCACGGTCCGCGTAGGCGTGGTTTCCATCGCCTGCCGAAAACGCCCTCAGCCGGGCGCGTTGTTTCACCGCCGGACCGCCGAGAAACAGCGACGGCCGCATGCGGTAGGCACCGGGCCCTTCAACGGTGATCGGCCCCTCGATCACCGAGATTCCGACCGGCAGGCCGGAACTGGCAACGGCGGAAACCGCGATCTTTCCGGGTGCGGGCCCGATCGCCTGATAGGGATCAACGAAGTCGCGCTCATATTTCACCGACATCACCTGATCAAACTTCACAAACTGCCGTTTCCTGCCGAATTTCCCCGCGTTGGCTTCCCGCCAAACCTTGGCAAACTCTGCGTCCGGCAGCCACCACGCGCGTTCGGGCGGACCTTGATAGCTTTTCACGGGAAAGACGTCGGAGTCCGGCTTCGTGGAATCGGTTAGCCACGGATCAGGATAACTCCAACCGCCGTCCGCATCCCTGCCGCGCTCCAGAGAGCGACCGATGGCATCGAGGAAGGCGGCGACCAACGGCGCCTGGCGACCGGTCCAGCAGTAGTGACCCGCTCCGGGTTCGACGGCGAGCATCACGCGCTGCCCCTGGGGCCGCAGCGCCAGGCAGTTGTCGCGCATCGCCTGCCATTGCTCTTCCCAGGTATCGCCGGGAGGGTGCTCCCCATTGGTGCCGAATTCCTCGAACTGACCGTTCATCGCCAGCACCGGCACCTGTTTCGCAGCCGCTACACCCCAGGCGGGAGGCACGAACTGGCCGCTGTTATAATGAATCATCCCCGCCAGACGCTCCGGATGATGCCACGTTAGATTGCGTGCCCACGGTCCCGCCGCGCTGTGGCCGAAGGGAATCAGCGGCAACGCCGCCAAACCCGGCAAGCCGCTGGTTTTTTCCATGCGCGCGAGTACCTCCATGGTTTTCTCCCATGCAGGTTCCGGCGGATCGTGGGTGCCGAAGGCGTTCGGTGAAACGAGAGCCAGCGCGATCCGGTTCTTCGCCAACGCCGCCCGGATCACGGGGTCGGCGCAGAACTCAAGTTCGGCGAAATTTCTAACCACCAGCATCAGCGCGCGCGGCGCGGCGCCTGCCGGGTCGGTCCAGAGGAACGTGTCCACCGGTTTGCCCGCCATTTCGCTCCTCTCGCGCCAGAGCCACGGGGACTCGTCCGCCGCATGGGCGGGTGAGGCCAGTATCATCAACGCCGGGAATAGCATGTGTTTTCCGGTATTTAGAATGCGGGCTGACAAGGCGTTCGGGTTTCTGATGCGCTCCATTTGAAAAACATAAACGCCGCCGGGTGACTGATCCATACCTGAATCAAGTGAAAGGCGAGGGTCAACGGCCAGCACGGCATCTTCGCCGCCGCCTGCCACCGTCTCCGGTTCGGAAGCACCCTCGTCAAAAACGCC
>Ga0123337_10003285_pt1 | contig 17395 bp, 13 predicted proteins | sample frozenSSSSmetaG_FD_89792 | JGI IMG/M metagenome (GOLD analysis project Ga0123337, IMG submission 89792) | Glacier valley bacterial and archeal communities from Borup Fiord, Nunavut, Canada, to study Microbial Dark Matter (Phase II) -... | ecosystem: Environmental > Aquatic > Freshwater > Ice >... | reverse complement strand
CTCTCGATACGGCTCGTGCTGCGTTGATTTTGCAGCAGCGCGCAACCGCCATGATGCCCAACGAGGTCGGCGGTATGGTCATCAAAGAGGGTACGCATGTGATGCTCACCGCGAAGCCCGGTTATGTCGGCCAGAATACGTTCGAGGTGAGGCTACTCACGCTCAATGGCAAGCCGATCAACGACGCGGACCGTCTGCGGTTGCGCTTCGACAAGGCCGATGGCAGTGGCGAAAGCGAATTGGACATACGCGGCGCGCAGCCTAAAGATGGTGTGTATCGGGTGGAAGGCGCGAACCTGTCTTCGCCGGGACAGTGGCGGGTGCGGCTGACGGTGCAACGTCCGCAGCAATATGATATGGTGGTCGATTTTCAGCCGACGGTGAGCGCCGCGCCTGTCGCGCAGGTACTCGACCCCACGCCGCCGCTAACGGAACGCTCGTTCGCGAATGCGCTTGCGGGCATGGCGGCGCTGGCGTGTGGGGGCGCGCTCCTCGCACGTCCGGCAGCCGGGGTCGGAGCGAGAGTGTTGGCGCTGCTGTTGATGGTGGGCGGGGTCGTGTTTTTGTTGAGCGGTTTGGGGGTGGGGTAGTCGGAAGTGCGGGTCGGGAAAGGGTCGCGCGGGGCTGAAGCCGCCGCGCTATTATGGTGCGGTTAATCTAAGCTTTCGGGGACGTGAATTGTAATAGTCCGGTCCAATTGTGGTCGGGTGACGGTATGGTTTTGCCTTGTCCGGTTAGAATTCTTACGCTATGCTGTACAGCATATCTCCAACAAACCACCCACATATGAAACCCAAACTCTTCATCAGTTATTCGCGCAGCGTCAAAACGCAACTCCGGCCAATCATCGAGATGCTCAGATATGACGGTTTCGAGGTCTGGTGGGACGCCGATATTCCCGCAATGGCGGATTGGTGGGCATCCATTCTGGAAAATATCGAGACGGCAAAACTTTGTGTATTTGTCGTCTCCGAAAAGTCGGTGCAATCGCCATATTGCCTCAAGGAACTGGAATACGCGACGAAGCGCAATCGTCCGATATTGCCGTTCGTGATCGATGACCATTCCAAATATGTGATCCCGTCGGAAGTGACACCGATGCGCAATCAGTGGTTTTTATACGATGGCGAACCCGCGCACATGCTGACCCAGTTGAATAATGCGATCAGCACACTGAATTGGAATTTATACAACGACCGGGCATCGTCACGTCCGGCAGAACCGGGCAAAGGCTCCGGCTCAATTGCCAGGGAATTTCAGCAAGCCGTGTCGCTCGCGGAAAATAGTCTGCTGGATGAGGCCATGAAACGCTTTCGGATGGTCGCCAGTCTGGACTATGTGAATTGGGGCGACGAGTGCGACGGTTGGATCACGCGCTTGCAAATTTATACGGACATCGCCGAACTCGCCGAACATCGTGCGACATTAGCAAAGGCGTCCAAACGTTGGAGTGAATATGCAGCGCATGCAGATTATGATGCGGGGTTCGATCCGCTGAAGGTGCGCGAGAAACTCAGTGGTGCGCCGCCGATCTCGCAGCCGATAAAATCTATTTCGATACCGCCTGCGGCAGCGCCGAAACCAAAACAGTCGCCTACCGAGACGAAAGCATATTCAACAACGCTACCGCAAGATATTGGTTCCGCTAGAAGGATGCCCATTGTTGAAGTAGCAAAATCTGCGCCCGCCATCCTGCGCATCACGCCCGAACAGAACCGCCTTCTCAAAATCATGCTCGATGCAGACTGTCCACCCAGAGAACGCGCCGAGGCCGGACGCGAGATCAACAAGGTGGGCGATCCGCGTGAGGGGGTTGGGCTACGTGCGGACGGGCTGCCGGATATTGCGTGGTGCGAGATCCCGGCGGGTGAGTTCGTCTACCAAACGAATACCAAGCTGACGCTTCCGTCATTCAATATTTCCAAATATCCAATCACATATAAGCAATTCGGCATATTTATTGACGCACCTGACGGTTTCAAAAATGCGGAGTGGTGGGAGGGTCTGCACACGGACGGCTTGAGAGAGCAGAAAGAGGGTCCGGGCAACCAACAATGGAAACTCGACAATCATCCTTGTGAGCGGGTGTCGTGGTACGACACGATGGCGTTCTGCAAATGGCTGACCGATAAACTCGGTTATGAAGTGCGGCTCCCTCTGGAAGAAGAATGGGAAAAGTCAGCGTGTGGGACAGACGGGCGGGAGTATCCGTGGGGCAATGGATACAAGGTCGGATACGCAAACGTTTGCGAACTCCTTTTTGCTGGAACCTATTTGAGGAAGACAACGGCGGTCGGGATTTATCCTCAAGGTGAGTCACCATATAGAGTGGCGGACTTAAGTGGGAACGTGTGGGAGCGGCAGTTGAACGAATATAACAAGCCGGAGCAACGCGATTGGAGCAACAGTGCGAACAGGTCGCTGCGTGGCGGTTCTTGGGCCTACTACGCGGAATCTGCACGAGTGGCCTATCGTGGCAGCTCTTCTAATTCCAATCGACATCGGCGCGCCAGCAGCATCGGTTTTCGGATTGTTTGCACGGTCCCTTCTCCTGCGGTTTGATCGATGGGTCGGGCAAGCCCAGCCCGGTATTTCTGATTACAGCGCCGCGATCTCCGGGATGACCTCGCGCGCGAGCGTCTCAATCGGGGTGATCGCTTCGGCGTTCGGTAGGTTGACGATGATGTGCTGGAAGCCGAGCGCGGCCAGCCCGCGACACCACTCCACGACATCCTTTGCCGTCATCTTGTCGAGGTCTATGCTGCCAAGCGCGGTTTTCTCGATCTGCGCGTAGTCGCGTCCGGCTTCCTCGCAGCGCGCTTTGAGTGCGTCCAGCTTTTGCTGCATCGCCTCGTTCCCGGCCTGCGCGAAGAAGTTGCAGGCGTCGCCATATTTCGCGATCAGGCGCATCGTTTTTTGTTCGCCCATACCGCCGATCATAATCGGTGGGTGTGGCTTCGTAAGTGCATTTGGTACGTTGCGCGCTTCTTCGAGCGTGAAATGCTTGCCATGATAGGGCTTCACCTCATCCGACCACATCTGATGCGCGATTTGCAGCGTTTCTTCAAGCTGCTCGAAGCGATCTTTCGTATCCGGGTACGGCACGCCGAGGCCGAGCGCCTCCCGTTCATACCACGCCGCCCCGATGCCGAGATACGCGCGCCCACCGGAAAGGACATCCAGTGTGGTCGCTGTCTTGATGAGCAAACCGGGATGGCGGTATATCACGCCCGTGACCAGCGTGCCGAGCTTGACCCGCTCCGTAAGCGCCGCGAAGTAGCTGAGCGTGCTGTAGCCTTCCAGCATTTCGCGTTCGGGACCGCCGATCATTTCCATCTGGAAGAAGTGGTCCATCGTCCATAGGCTGTAGAAGCCGCCTGCGTCCGCCGCCTGCGCGATATTTTTGAGGACTGGGCGAATTGTCGCCGGACCGCCGGGATAGCTGAATATCGGAACTTGCAAACCAAAACGCATCTTGAGTGTTCCTGTATGTTGTACATTGCGTACCTCTACATGATACCCATAGCGCACAATCTTGTACCTTTTGAGCCAAGTTGACCCTTCAAAAACCGTCAAGTTGAATTTATACTGGGTAGATGATGAACACACAACGCGACCAATTCCAAAACGATATACCGCTGGTCAGGCTGGACCCGACCGACCCGAAACAAACAATGCACGAGCGCATGATTGGCTGGGGCGCGGGCGAATGGTTGCGGCGGTATGCAGAGACGCCGTGTAACATCGTCTGGTCATATAACTACCCTTCCAACCGCGTCGCGCTGACACGCTTCAAGGTCGGGCGCAAACTGCGCGGGCAGGTCGTGTATGCCGGGTTCGAGCAAATTACCTGTCCGATTATCGCGCCGATTTCCGGCGGGGAATATCGCGGGCGAACCGTGCTGCTGACGACCAGCGCGGGCGCGTACCTGTTCCATTTCGAGATCAAGGGCGCGCGTCAATCGGTGCTGTATATGAACGGGCATTACGTCGGTGAGTCCGGCCTCGAAAATCATTCGCTAGCCTTCACGCCGCCCGACCTGCTGGATGCTTTTGATGATTTTGAAAGCCGTATGGCGACCGCGAGCGGCTACCTCGAACACGGCACGAAGGTTCACGTCATCGGTGGGCAGCAGAAGCATTTCGAGGTCAAAATGCCGTGGGAGGATGTGATCCTCTCCGACGCGATCAAGAACGACCTGCGCGGCGAACTCGAAACATTTTTCAAGAGCGGAGTCGCGCTCTATAAACAGCTCAACCTCGCGCCGTTTCGTAAGCTGCTGCTCGTCGGACCGCCAGGGACGGGGAAGACGACGCTTTGCTCGGCGCTGGCCGCGCTCGCAATCAAGCAAAAATGCCTCGTGATCTACGTCTCCGCGTCGGATAAGGACAAAGCCACCTTCCGCAAGGTTCACGATGCGCTGCAACTCGTCGCGAATGCACGCCGTCCGGTACTACTCATCATCGAAGAACTGGACAACTACCTGATCGACGAGGACAAATCACGTATCCTGAATGTCCTCGATGGGCTGGAGACGCCGACCAACCCGCGCGGCGTGCTGCTCCTGACCACGACCAACTTCCCGGAAAAAATCGACGAACGGCTGACCAAACGCCCCGGACGGATCGACCGTATCATCGCGATCCCGCCCATCGAGGACGGCGAGCAGGCGCTACGGATGCTTAAGCGCTATCTGGGCAATGTTTACCGCGACGACCACGCGGCGGTTGCGCCGCTGCTGATTGGCAAGACAGGCGCGTTCGTGCGCGAGATGTCGCTGCACGCGCGGATGCAGGCGGCGCAGGCTGGGAGCGCGGAAGTCAGTGTCGAGTTGCTGCGCACGACCTGCAAGCGGCTGGCGAAGCAGGTGCGCGAGGGTGGCGAACCGCTGCCGAAACGGGCGCTTGGCTTCGCGGGCAATGATGACGCCGCCGGATTCGCAGCGTTCGCGGCGGAGAAACCGTAGCGAAACGAGCGGACTACCCTGTCGAATTGCGCAATTGTGTAAACTGTATTATGCTGATCAGCGAGATGCAATATTCAAGTTGGAGGCGAGCGTGACCACGACCTACGCATCAGAAAAGCGGAACACCGACAAACCACGAGTTGGCGGTGACTCGACTCCAGCAGAGTCGAATTTAGTTCAGAGTCCAGAACCACTCTCTAGCCTGCAACGCGCAAGGATATCCCCCACCGCACTCTCCAATCGAGACGTGCTGCAACTCCAAAAGTCGGTTGGTAATCACGCCGTCCGTAATATGCTGGCCGGGTCGCGGGCCGCATCTGCACCCAGCGGAGGAATGCCCGCATTGTCCGGGGGCTTGCCCGCGCAGGAGCCAGAAGAAGAAAACCACCAGGTCATTGGTGGCGCAACCTTTGGTGAGATGCTGGGCGATATTGGCCGTCCGGTCGGAGCCGCGTTGGGGAACGTCGTTAGTTCGGCAGCCGGTGCATTGACGGGCGTAACTATTTCATCTGCCAATACGACCGCGCCCAACTGGAAAGATCACGGCGATTTCGAATGGATTGTGGGTTTCACGACGTCCGGGACAAGTGGCTGGATTGTGCAGGAGATCAACAATACCTATCGGGCAGAAGATGCGGCGGGTACGGCGTTGCCCGACCCCGGCGTGGTCCCGCGTTATTGGGAGGCCTGGGCGGTCGATGGAACCAGTAAGATCACGCCGAGCAACGGTGCGAATCACGATTACTGGCTGCGCCCAAGCCGGGGCAACAACACACAGGGGCATTGGTCCATGAGCGGCGCGCTCTACTTCACGGCGACCGACCCGGCAACACAGGGGTTTACGGCAGGTGGCGTAGCAAACGCAGGTATCCTTCTGTCTTCGACCACAGCACCCAGTGGTCTGGGGGTGGCACGTCAGCACCGCTACGCACAAGGCACATGGGACTCAACCGGAGCGACACCCACCCACACGGGTTCAGCGACGTGATCTGCTGTAACCCGTGAGCGCGCAACCATCGAACGCCGCGCTGACGCTGCACGCTTTTCTGCTCGCCGATGCGATCTACCGCGATGCCGAAACAGGAAAATTCGTCGTCGCGGGGACATTTCACCAACTGAACGTCGCGGCTGTCCCGGCCACGTTCGGACGAACCATCGGCGTCTTTGCCTCGCTGGGTGGTCTCATCGGGACGCGGGTAATTCAACTTGCCTTCCTGTCCAACCCGGCGGGTGATGTGCTACTACAAACACAATTCGAGGTATCCAGTGCGGATGGCCTGCCTGTCGATTTTGCGCTGGAAGTGCCGCCGCTGCCGCTACCCTATGCCGGGCGCTACCGCTTCCTGCTCCTGACCGATGGCCTTCTGTTGGGAGAAATACCGTTGGTGGTACAGATACCTGCATGACCATTCAGCGCCGCTCATGGTGGATCATCTTTCTCGCAGTGATCTGTCTCGCCTGCGAACCGTCGGTTGTTTTGAAAGTTTTACGAACTCAAGGAGATTTTGCAATGGCGACGTTGCTCGAACGCGCTGCGGCCATGCCGCTCGATCACTATCAGCCCGCACTGGTCATCCAGGCTGTGAATGCGCTCCAGCCGCTCGGCAAAGAAAAGGCGCTGGATGCCCTCAACGAGTCTCTCAAAGCGGTTGCTTCCGGGCAATCGCCCTACGGTATGTTCTGGGTGCTGCGCGTGCTGTTCGATGTCAACACGGGCTTTCCCCCGGTTCGGCTTGGGCAACCATTCCCCGCCGCGCCTGCCGACACGACAAAGCTGCCGCGCTTTCCGATCATGATGGTTGGAGACGTGCCGTTGCTGGTGGTGCGCGGATACACTTTGCAAGGCTTCCCGGAGCCGATCAGCACACATTTGGACTACTTCCGAAAGCACGGTGTCATTCGCTCGACGCCACTCATGCTGCCCGCTTCTACAGCGGATTTACAAGCCGGGTTCACGCAACAATGGCACGCTGCCTATGGCGAAGCGCCGGATGAAACCATTCTGGAAGTCGTTCGACCACAGATCGAAAGCCTGAATCACCCGGCGCAGCCCTGAACAAGATATGACCCGGCACGTTCCATACTTGAGGCGCAACCCTGCGCCTCTCCGTTACGATTTCATAATGATTTGATGACTACAGCAGCATATTTCCCGATACACTGATACTCTAGCGCCATGCTCGGTTCAGTCACAGTTTCGGAGTGCTGCCCGTGTCCGATGCGACAGGTTCGCCGCGCGCGAGCAATCAACGAAGTGCCAGAGGCGCACCTTTGGAAATTCGATCACTGACCTCGTTGTGCTTCATCGCTGCGTTTATCGTATTCACCTGCCACTACACGGGCCGGGTTCCCGCCGCTGAAACTTTCCTCTCCGAGTCGGGGTACATCGGCGTCGATATTTTCTTCGTGCTGGCGGCATTTGTTCTCACGATCCGGTATCAGCCAAGCGTTAGAGATCATTCGTTTAGCTGGCGTACCTATCTGGTACATCGCGTCGCGCGCATCTTTCCGGTTTACCTGTTCGTGCTGGCGCTTACCGCACTGGCCGGGGAACCGATCACGATTCTCAACGTATTTCTATTGCACTCTCTGAGTCCTAATCATATCTGGAGCGGGCTGCACGCGGCCTGGACACTCAGTGTCGAGTGCGGGTTTTATCTGGTACTCCCGCTGCTCCTGAGAATTTATATTCCGCGTAAAAAACCTGTTTACCATATCGCGTTCGTTTTGAGCGTATGTGCTGGCGGGATGCTGATCGGCGCACTTCTATACCCGTCGGATTTCGTTTTCGTGATGTCACGTACCGTATTCGGTTACATGTGGGATTTTGCGATTGGGATTGCGCTCGGCAGAATATTCCTGCAATATGGCCGCTGCCCGCCGCGAACCGGGTTGCTGCTAATCATTGCTGGCCTGCTCGGTATTGTCGGCTTGCAATGGTTGCTCTATCAGGCGCTCGGCGCGTTCACCGCACGACTCCTGTTGTTTCCGGTTGCACTGGTCGCGGCAGTGATCATCTATGGGTTGACCGCCGAGACGAGGGTTGCGCGGTTCATGAGTATGCCGCCGCTCGTATACGCCGGACGCATCAGCTACGTCTTCTACATTCTGCATCTTGCGCCGTATGCAATCCAGTTTCTGCCGTTCGGCTACATCGAATATTACGCTGGCGTGACGCTGCTGAGTATTGCGATTTATCAGGGCGTCGAGGTCCCGGCGCAGAAATACCTGATTCGCAGTTTCGTCACAAAAAGAATGTTACCCACCGTCGCGACGGCAAGCCCCGCGCTGGAGGTCGCTTAGTCGCATCAATGAAACTTTCGTCTTGGGAAGATCATAAAAGATGAGCAAATCAGACGCCGTCCTTGGCGTCCCTACGCAGATAGTACATTTTGTAGGGGCAGCATTCTTGCCGTCCACAGGCGTGAGTCGCGTCCGACTGCATAACATCTGACTAAATTAAGAGCGCGGGGATGAATCCACCGCGCTCGTCAGGTCTGTTGGGATGCCCGGCGCGTTCGCGACCGGGCTTTATGAGACAGCAACTTCAGGCGATAGCAGCCGCGACGTCTGCCGCGCCCGTGCTTTGCAGCTCGACGCCCTTGGCACGCGCGATCTGATAAATCAGCACGCCGAAGCCGGCTTTCGCGATGACATCCGCGATGCAGTAGCCGATTTGTACGGCGACCAGAACATTGGCATTGTAGCCGCCCAGATACTTGAGCGAATAGACAATCGGGTAAAAGCCCCACGTCGCAAAGAGCAACAGACGCGCCCAGCGGAAGAGCGGTTGCGCTGAGGCGGGCTGACGCGCAACTGCCGAATTGAATTCGGTGTAGAGCGTATAGACGATGTACAGGAAGGGCAGCGTAGACAGCACGCCCCAGAGCAGCCGTGCGCCGTTATCGGTGGCGATTTCGCCAGGATAGCCGAGGATGACCATCAAGGCCGCAGCACCTGCGAGACGCGCCGTCAGGTTGATCGATATGGCGCGTTTCAAGCCCAGTACAGCAACCAGTTCGGCGACCAGTAGCGGCACAGTCAGCAACCAGTCGATGTAGCGATAAGCATCGTTGAACGCCGGGTTAGTGGCAGTGTGTGTATAGACACCATTCAGCAATGTGTACGCCGACTGCCAGCTCTCGAAGATACGCAGATAGTGGTAGCCCGCGACTGCGACGACCAGCGAGGACATTGTGAGTGCATTGCGTAGTTCCGGGGACACCTGCTGGCGCACCAACACGAAATAGATGAACGCCGCAAACATAGCGGCGAATGCGAAAGAGAACGCATTGTAGACCAGACTATACTGGGAGAACGATAGGTCGGGCATGTGAGAATCCTTCTTTCTCGACACCTTACAAATTTATGCCTTGTGATAAAATAAAACGTAAAGTTTGCTTACCACCAAGCACAAAAGGATTTTATATTAAATTTTGAAAATTGCCAAAGACGAATTTTCAACATTGTGTAAAAGTTAGTGAGAAACGCACCTTTTGTCGTTACGCAGCCTACTAGCGCCCCCCCTCAGAGGAACTTCAAATGTTTGGGAGGCCAAGACTGGCATCCCTACGCAGATAGCGCGTTTGGTTGTAGCAGCATTCCTGGCGTCAGCACGCCGATGTCTTGTTTAATATGGTGTAACGGTCTGATTAGAACATATCCAGATGCACCACGCCCCGCGTCAGCGCCTTATCGAAACCCATCAGGCTGAGGCGGCATTCACGAGCGCGAGCAAAGGCGAGCAGGTGCGCCGCGAAATCGAGTGCTTCCTGATTGTTGCGCAGCGGCAACATAATATCGAGTGTGTTGCCGACGCGCGGCACGATCACAATGTTGAATTGATAACCCGTGTTGATGCGCGTTGCAATGTCCCAGACGCTGCGTGTGGCAGGCGCATATTTATAGACCGGGCGCATTTCCAGCCCGACGCCGCTCACCGCGTCCCACTGCGTAATCGGGACGAGCGCCGCACCCGGCCTATTATTCCCGGTGTAGAGAATACCATCAGCAGAGACGCTGAAGCGCTCCCACGCGGTCGGCTGCATGGTTGGCAGGTCGGGCAGCAGGCTGTAAGCGCGCACGACAATCCCTTCCAGCATGTCGTGGCAGGTAGCAAAGGCGTGCTTCGGCGTGAACCCGGCGCGCTGCATCGTCACCAATGATGCGCTGCGATACAGACGATACAAAAAATACATGATGATTGGGAAGGCGTGAATCCCAATCACCAGATGGAGCAGGTTGACTTCGCGCATTGCGTCCGTTAAACCTCAATATGCACCGATCTTAGCGCGCAACAGGCACGCCGCGCAAGCGCCGCACGTCCCCATTGAGTCACAAAGTGCTATTGCCTGCGAGGACCTCAAGCGTCAGCGCATCGATATTCGAGAGCCGCACATCAGCCAGCGCGAGGACTTCCGGCGCGGGCGCGTAATCGGGATGTGGGATTGCAATCACACGCATTCCCGCCGCCTTGAGCGAACGAATACCATTTGAGCTGTCTTCAATCCCCGCGCAGCGTTCCGGCGGCACACCCAGCCGCCGCGCAGCTTCAAGGTAAATGTCGGGGGCGGGTTTGCCACGCTGCATCTCGTCACCGCTGACGACCACCCGGAACACTGTATCCAGCCCGGTCAGTTCCAGCACTGCGCGGATGACCGTCGCGGGCGACCCGGACGCCAGCCCTATCGGATAGCGGCTCGCGGCGCGTTGCACGGCTTCGACCGCGCCGGGGATGATCGGCAGTTTCTGGCGATAGCGCGTGTTCATGCGCCGCAGCATATCCTCGATAATTTCATCGACGATCATATCCTCCAGTTTCATGATGCGCTTCATGCCGCCCGCCCACTCGCGCGAAGTGCCGCCCATAACCGTGATCTGGTCGGCGGGTGTCCAGACGGCGTTGCGCTCTGCGGCGAAGGCGAGCCGCTCCTCTTCCCAGATGATTTCGGAGTCGATCAGGACTCCATCCATATCGAAAATTATGGCTTCAATCGGCATTGTTTTATCCTTTACCGGGCAGAAGGGCACGAATCAACAAAAGTAGCCCAAGCATACCCAGTGCCAGCCATATCGTCACGATGACAAGCGCGGCGGTTCGATTCACTGGCTTCTCGCCGCGCGTCATGGCTTCTGCCTCAAGGCGGCACTCCGCAAATACATCCTTCGGAATGAGCCGAATCGCGATGAAAATGCCAATCGGCACGAGGATCAGATCGTCAAACATCCCGATGACCGGGATAAAATCCGGGATGAGGTCAATCGGGCTGAACGCATATGCGACGACGCCCGCTACGAAAACCCGCGCGTACCAGGGCGTGCGCGGATGCTTATACGCCAGATAGAGCGTGAACGTCAGCGTTTTCAGCTTGCGTACTTGCGCTTTCCAACGCTGCATGGGGATTTTCTACAAGCGTATCTGCTGTACCGGGTTGACCACGCGCCGCGCCGCGACCTGCGCCCATTTGACGCCGAATGGCACGCGCTCGCCTGCCCGGAATGCCAGACGCAACAGCACGCGCCCGCCGAACGTCTCCGGTTCCAGCACGTCACCGCGTATGTTCGCGCTTTGCGCCATGCGGTCCGGTGGTATCTCGATATAGAGCGTGCGCGCCCCGTCATTGACCGGACGATATTCGCCCGTGATGCCATCCGGCGCGACCGTGACTTTAATCAGCGGCAGGTCCAGTACCCATGCTTCCTTCGGGATGCGCGGAGCGATACCAAGCCCATCCGCGAATGGTTCCAGCCCGGCCAGCCGGATCAGCGCAAGTAGCGCCATCGCGTGCGGGTTGCTGTTCATCGCCGGGAAGTCGGTCATCGGCGTGACGGGGCTGGCCCATGTCCCGCCGGGATACGTCGAGTCGTCCGCCGGGTTGAGCGAATCGGGTCCGGTCCAGATGCCGAACCAGACATCCGGGAAGTGCAGCGCGTGGTTGGCGTAGCTCTGCTTGAGGAAGCTCTGCCAGGCGAGGTCGGGGCGCGTGCGCGTATAGCCCCAAGTCAGGAGTTGCCCAATTGCGGCAGAAACCTGCCCATTATGTTCGAGGTACGGCGCGCCCGTCGGGGAGTTCGCTTCAAGCAAGGTCTGGATTGAGTTGATCAGCGCTTCCTCGTGTCCGGCTTCCGTCGCGAGGCCGCTGATCAGCGCCCAGGGTTGCGCTTCCAGATTGATATTGTACTGCCCAATCAGGACCTGCTGATTGACTGCATCGCGCAGGATCGCGCGGTTGTACCAGCGCCCATTCCACTGCGCCGCAACTGCCTCTTGCAAATCCGGCAGAATACCACGCATCCGCTGCGCGAGGTCGTGATCGCGTTCCTGTACCATATTCGCACAGATGCGCAGTACGTACAGCGCCATTTGCGAATTGGGGATCGATTCGCCGTGTTGCACGCTCAGATCATAGGAAACGCCCAAAAACAGGCGTTGCGCCGCGTTCTCGAATACGACGCCATCCGCCCAATCGCCATCACCGACGCGAATCAGCCCGTTATCCCCGAAACCAATATCATCCACCAGAAAATCGAAGGCGACGCGGATGTGTTCCAGGATGGTTCCGCGGGTGTTCGTCGCGGGATAGTACGCGACCTGCTCATCCAGAAACGCGAGATCGCCCGTCGCTGCGATGTATTCCGTGATCGCGAGCAGCGCGAAAAGGTCCAAATCGCTTGGCTTGCTGTGAATGCCCGCCGTATCCAGCACGCCATGTCCGGTATAAGCATAGGTCAGCGCGTCGGCGGGCGTCTTGCGCATGGCGAGCAGCATCCGTATGATCTCTTTGGCGAGTGCTGGACGCAGGTACGTCACCGGAACCGCGAAGAGCGCCTGATCGCGCGGCACGCCGTCGAAGCCGTGCAAATACAAATAGGCCGACCCCTGCGCTATCGTATGCGCCTTGAAGAATTCACTGTAAATGGTGTTGGCTTGCAGCGCGTAGCTATGCCACGCCATTTCGCGCGTGAGCGCGGGCACACCACCCGTCGAAAAATAGGCGAGGTGCTGCTTCCATTGGTCGAGTGAGGCTTCTAGCGAGGTCGTGCGGTATTTCTGCACATAATCCAGCGCTGCACCGGGACGCACCGCGCCGTAGGCGTAGCGAAGCTGCGCAATCTCGCCCGGTTGGATCGTCACGTCGCGGCGTTGCACCATACAGAACGGCTGGTTGAACGCGCTCGACGCTTCGCGCAGGCGGCTCCCCCCGCGCGCGAGGACGGTGGCGGGTTTGGCAGGGTCGGCGTCCTTGCCAAAGAACTCGCTTTTATCAGTATAGATCGCGTCGGCCTTGCCGGAGAGGTCGATCAGAAACACGTCGTTTGGATAATAATCGACGGACGACGGATCGCTTTCGCCGGGGATGCGCGTCTCGACGGCAGTCAAATTCGCGCGCAGCGTACTGGTCGCGCTATCCCATTCGACCGTCTCCCGGAAACTCTCGTTGATTGCCTCACGTGAGTCGGTCGCAGCCAGCGCGGGCAGCCCGGTCTCGAACCAGCTTGCCTTGAGTTGGTGGATATTGACATCCCAATATTCGTAATGGCGCACCGTCACGGGCGCGGCGGTCGTATTGCGCAGGTAAATATCGGAGATCAGCAGCGGGTCGTTCCCGAATGGCGCGGAGACGCGGCGTACCATGCGGACCCCGCGATGCGTCATCTCCGTCTCGAAGTAGCCGACCCCGAATAAACGCCGCGTTTCGGCTCCCTTCGGGCGGTAGCGGTAGGCGGTCGCCCACGTCTCCGCGCCGTCATCGAGATAGCCGAAGCCGCCCGCGAAGTGAATATGTGCGTCCGGGTTGCGGACGGTGGTGCGCCCATCCGCGCGCATCGTCGCCTGAATTTCCTTAGCGAGCTGTGCCTTGTTGGTGTCGGTCGGGTGCGTCGCCTGCCAGCGGTCGAGCAGGTCCGTTAGCCGTCGTTCGCGTAACGCAGCGGTGATCCGGCGCAGCAGCCGTTTCAACCAGCCCGGCAAAAGGGGCAGACCGTCGATCCAGTCGTCCGGTCCTGCACCATCGTCGAAGCGGTTGAGCAGCACCGGACCACGATCCGCAAGGAAGACCTGAATCGTGCCGTCGTTGCCCGCGAGCGCGGTCAGGCGGTCGTTACCGAGCGCGTACCAGTGGTCGCGGCGGTCGAGGCCGAGCGAATTGCGGAATGCGGCGCGGCGGTCGCGGTGTTGATCCATTTCATAGGTATAGGCAGGCAGCCCGTGCGGGTCGGTTCCCCATTCTCCGAAGCTGCCACTGCCTTCCGGCGTAGCAGGGATTTGGCGCGGGTCCGCGATGGGCTGCGAAGGACCGTCGGTGATGAGTCGAAAAGGGGGGCGGTCGATCAGTCGTCGGATCGGGTTGAGCATTCAGACCATCCTGCCAATAGAAGCACAACCCGGAACTGTACCAGAAGTCACCGGATCGGCAAAGGACGATCCGCTGTAGGGGTCGGGCTTGACCGACCCATCTTCATTGCCACCGGGCGGGTCAAGCCCCGCCCCTACACAACGCGCGGCTTACTCGACCTATCGCGCTTTCTTTGTCCCGCCGCCGTGCGTGGGGTACAACTATGCGGCGGTAACGCAACAACAACAAAGGAACCCCTCGCGATGGCGAATTTTGAACTCATGCGCGAATTGACGAAAGCTGAAGGCGGCAAGATCATCCTGCTCGTGATGGATGGACTCGGCGGGCTGCCACATCCCCAGACAGGCCGCACCGAACTCGAAACCGCGAACACGCCCAATATGGACCGCCTCGCGCGCGAAGGCAGCGCCGGGTTGAGCATCCCTGTCGCACGCGGTATCGCGCCCGGCAGCGGACCCGCGCACCTCGCGCTATTCGGCTATGACCCGGTGCAGTATAACGTTGGGCGTGGCGTACTATCCGCGTTCGGCGTCGGCCTGACGGTCGGGGAACATGATGTCGCGGCGCGCGGCAACTTCGCGACGACCGACGCGAACGGCATCATTACTGACCGCCGCGCGGGGCGCATCGCGACGGAAGAAGCGGCCAAGCGGCTCGAACTGCTCAAGACGATCAAAATCCCCGGCGTCGAGATCGATCTCGTCTCCGAAGCCGATTACCGCTTCGTGCTGGTCATGCGCGGCGCGAACCTGAGCGCGCACATCAGCGATACCGATCCGCAGGTGACGGGCAAACACCCGCTCAAGGCCGAAGCGACCGCGCCCGAAGCGCAGCACACCGCCGACCTGCTCAACCAGTGGATTGGCGAAGCGCAGCGCGTCCTCAAGGGACAGGAACCCGCCAACAACGTCCTCATGCGCGGCTTCGCGGCAGACCCCAAACTCCCCAAATTCAAAGATGTGTACAAACTCAATCCGGCGTGCGTAGCGGTCTATCCGATGTACAAAGGTGTCTCGCAGCTTGTCGGGATGGAAGTCATCCAGACCAACGCGCACGACAGCACGCAGGATGAATTCGACAAGGTGGCGCAGGTCTGGCCGCAGCACGATTTCGTGTTCTGTCACATCAAATATACCGACAGCCGGGGCGAAGATGGCGATTTCGATGCGAAGGTGAAGGTCATCGAAGGCGTAGATGCCGCGCTGCCGACCCTGCTGGACCTCAATCCTTCCGTCCTGATTATCACGGGCGACCACTCGACCCCCGCCACCTACAAGGCGCATACCTGGCATCCGGTCCCGACCCTGCTCTATGCGCCGGGGACAGCGATGCCCGCCAACGTGACTGAATTCGGGGAGCGCGCGTGCCTGCAAGGGGCGCTCGGCCAATTCTATGCGGTGGACCTGATGCCATTGGCGCTCGCCCATGCGAGACGCCTGGAAAAATTTGGAGCGTAATCGAATGCGACGTGTATTGTTAACTCTACTGGCGATTGTGCTGCTTGCTCCGGCCTCTTTGAGCCGTGCGCAGGGCGACCTGATCACCTTCCGGCTGGCCTCTGGCGGCACGGTCCGCACGCTCGACCCGGCGCTGGTCGAAGATGATTTATCCGTGAATGTCGTCAACAATCTGTTCATCGGCCTGACGACAGTTGACCCCGTTACGCAGAAAATCACGAAATCGCTGGCGACCGATTGGCAGAAGAACGACGACGGCACAGTCTGGACCTTTACGCTGCGGGGTGATATTCCCTGGGTGAAGTGGGACCCCGCCGCGCAAAAGGCGACCGAACTGCGCAAGGTCAACGCGGGCGATGTCGAATTCGCGATCAGGCGCGTTTGCGACCCGCGCACGGGTGCGCAATATGCTGTAATCATGGCGAGCATCATCAAAGGCTGCGGCGACGCGAACAAGGTCCCCGACAAGCAGGTGACGGATGAGACGCTCGCGCAAATCGGCGTGAAGGCGCTCGACGCGACGCACCTGCAAATCACGCTGATCGGTCCGCTGACCTACTTCCTGAATGTCACGCCGATGTCGATGTTCCGGCCAGTGCCGAAAGACGTGATCGACGTTGCGAAGAACCGCTGGACCCGCTTGGAAAGCATCGCGACAAGCGGCGCGTGGGTGCTGGATCAGTATGATCGCAATGTAAACCGCGTGCTGATCCGCAACCCGATTTTGCCGAAGGATTTGCAGGGCCCCGGCAACTTGCAGCGGATCAGCGTGGTCGTGATCAAGGATGGTGGCACGGTTTACGCGAAATATCAGAACAACGAGCTGGATGCCTCCGGCCCACCCGCCGCTGAACTCGACAAAATCCGCAAGGACCCGGAGCGCAGCAAAGAACTTTCGCAAAATTCCGGGCTGGGGTTGCTCTATCTTGGCTTCGCCTACGACAAGCCACCCTTCGACAACGTTCATATGCGCCGCGCTGTGAGTGCCGCGCTGGACCGCAAGGCGCTGATCGACACCGCGCGACTGAGTATCGGCGTTCCGATAGCGCACCTGATGCCACCCGGCGTCTTCGGTGCGGTCGCGATCAACGAGGTACAGGTTGGCGAGGCGGGCTTCGATGCCACCTACGCGAAAGCCGAACTCGCGGCGGCGGGCTTCCCCGATTGTAAGGACCTGCCGACCGTCAAATTCGCGACGCAGCAAGGCACGACCGACGAGGCCACGTTCATCCAGAATACCTTCGTGAAGGTCCTCGGCTGCGATGCCTCGAAGGTTGAAATTACCGAACTCGAACCGCAGACGTTCATCAGCACCGTGAAGAAGACCACGCCAACCGCGCAACGCCCGAATATGTGGTTGAGTGGCTGGGTCGCGGATTACCCGGACGCGCAGAACTTCATGCACGACCTGCTCAGTTGCAACGCCGCGAATGACTTCAAGCGTCCCTGCGGCGACCTCGACAAGCAAATCGATGCCGCGCAGTCGGAAGCCGACCGCGCCAAACGGCTCGCGCTCTATCGCGACCTCGAAACCAAACTGTTTGCCAAAGATGGCGAATTCCCTATCGCGCCGCTGCTCATTCCGGTCGGCGTCGGCCTGACCAAGCCCTGGGTG
>Ga0123337_10003281_pt1 | contig 17405 bp, 13 predicted proteins | sample frozenSSSSmetaG_FD_89792 | JGI IMG/M metagenome (GOLD analysis project Ga0123337, IMG submission 89792) | Glacier valley bacterial and archeal communities from Borup Fiord, Nunavut, Canada, to study Microbial Dark Matter (Phase II) -... | ecosystem: Environmental > Aquatic > Freshwater > Ice >... | reverse complement strand
TTGAATCTTTCACCCTTCGTTAATTCGATACTCATGTGCGATAATTCCCTTACCTCACAAATAGTCAAAACTCAAGCCAAGACTTGTAGGGTGCGTCAGACGAAGTTCTAGAGAGATTATCGAAGATTTTGGTTCTGACGCACCTTACTAATAGTGCCGCTCGCGTAAGTCCTAATGGTATTAATTATCCCATCTATGTTAACCCGATCGCAAATTGGATTTTATCTCGAAGATATCGAAAGCCCAATTGGCAGAACCGTCAATTTAACTCTTACCGGACTCATTCTCCTGTCTTCCGCCAGCTTCATCGCCGAAACTTACCCGCTTTCGGAAGCTGTGAGAGTTAAATTGCAAACTCTCGATACAGCGCTTTTAGTTGTTTTTACGATCGAGTATTTAGTGCGACTGTGGTGCGCCGATCGTAAATTTAAATTTGTTTTCAGTTTTTTTTAGATAGTCGATTTGGTTGCAATCGTACCATTTTTATTGGGATTTGTCAATGTCAGTTTTATTAGAATTTTTCGCTGGTTTAGAATTCTCCGACTCATCCGGTTTCTGGAATTGAAAAATTCTATTTTTAGGATCAGCAGCGAAGATGGTGTGATTTTTTCTAGGATATTGTTTACTTTATTGGCAATAATTTTTGTTTATTCTGGTTTAATTTATCAAGTCGAACATCCAGCAAATCCCGAAAATTTTGGCACTTTTTTGGATGCTGTTTATTTCTCCGTTGTTACCATGACAACAGTTGGTTTTGGCGATGTTACTCCGATTTCGGAAGCGGGCCGCTTTTTGACTATTTTGATGATTTTGACCGGAATTGCCCTGATTCCTTGGCAATTGGGGGATTTAATTAAACAATTAGTTAAAACTGCTAATCAAGTAGAAACTGTTTGTACAGGTTGTGGTTGGTGTGTACATGATGCTAATGCTAGATTCTGTAAAATGTGTGGCACTCAGTTAGATATTAATGAGTAATATCAAATCCACTCTTCATCGGAATTATCTAAACGGAGGAGACGGCAGTACGGAGGACACGGCAGTGCCGTGTCCCTACAATTGATAGCAGTAGGGAAACGGCACTGCCGTGTCCTCTATATCATTTCGGCACAGCCGGAATTGATATAATTGGGCAGCCGTGTCCTCTATATCGTTCCGGCACAGCCGGAATTGATATAATTGGGCTAATCACTAATAACTACTGTATTCTTTAAGCCAAAGGCAACAAGATTTCAAATTCGGTTTTCTGACCGGGCTGCGATCGCAATTTCAGTTTGCCGCCGTGCTTTTCTGTGACGATTTGATCGCAGATAGCCAGCCCCATACCGCTGCCTTTGCCTACTGGTTTAGTGGTAAAAAAGGTGTCAAATATCTGCTGCTGGTTTTCGAGGGGAATGCCAGGCCCGTTATCGGCAATCGAAATTGCTGCCCACTTGCCGTCTTCGGTTTCTATGACTTTAGTGGTGATTTCGATTTGGGGCTGCCACTCGTCCAGGCACTGGTTGTCTGTTTCTCGATCGACTGCTTGATCTGTTAGGGCGTCTAAAGCGTTAACTAACAAATTCAGAAATACTTGACTCAACTGACCGGAGTAGCCTCTAACTAGGGGTAGTTCGCCGTAATTTTTTACAACTTCTATGCCACTTTTAAAGCGGTTTTTCAGAATTAACAGCGTAATCTCCACACATTCGTGAATATCTGTCTGCACGGGCTTTGTCTCGTCCATGTGGGAGAAGTAGTGCAGCCCGTTAACTATTTTTAGCAATTGCAAGGCTCCGAACTTCATCCCTTCTAAGGTGACTGGCAAATCTTCTTGTAAAAAATCAAATTCAATTTCTTCTTTGATGGCATTAATTCTGGGACACGGCTCTGGATATTCTTCTTCATAGGCCGACATTAGTTGAAGCAAGTTTTCAAAATAGGATAGCAGAAAAGTTAAATTTCCCCAAATACAGTTCAGTGGATTTCTAATTTCGTGGGCTACTCCTGCTACAATTCTTCCCAAACTAGCCATTTTTTCTGTTTGGATGAGTTTGGATTGGGTTTGTTGTTTGAGCAACTTATTTGTTAATTGATGAATTCTGGATTGAGCTACCATTAATTGGTGTACGTCCAATAGTCTGTAAGTCTGAGGTACTATTTCGACTACGATGGGTTCGTAAACTAATTCTGCTGACCTGTAAAGCGATTCCTCAGCAGCTTCTACGATTAATTTACTGCCTGGAAGCATTAGCAACTCTTGCTTGGAAAACCTATATAATACCTCTATGGGTCGCTTGAAAAACATTTCTAGTCCGTAGCGGCGGTTAACTCTTTCAAAAAATACACGCCTGGATATTATACCGACAAAATTACCCCGATCGGTCAAAATGACGCCTGGGAGCATAGAATGTTCTTCAAAAGCCTGAGCTACTTCTTTGGCCTGTTGAGTTAATTCAATTTGGCGGTTGTATAGAGGCAGGTCTAGAAGAGTGGATTCTAAGGATATGTTCCAACTACAAATTTCAGATATATGCAACACTGATAACTCCGGTCTAATATCATGCACAGCAAACATAGATGAAATCCCTATTAAATGGCGTATTGATGGATTGCTTAAGTTGCTATTAATTGGTATGGGGTAATTGGTATGGGGTAATTGCTAATTTGTCAGATGACAACAGCAACTGATGGAAAAAACCGATCGCACTAGCATTATCTCCTCAAGATTTTGTTCCCAAATTAGTGTTAGACGATCGAAGCTTTTGCGGAACTTACGGAGATTTTATGTAAACTTTTTACCATGATATACCCTGCGATTGCGTGTTTTGCGGAAATATTAAAAATTTATAGCGAATTTTTGTAATCTGTTATGTAACTTTTCCGGTGCTGTAGGGAATTGGATCGCAAATTGTGGCTGATCCGTAAATATACGTATATCATTTGAGGTATCGAGGGCCCGGATTGGCGATCGTCTCAGGAAGTCCTAGCCCCAACGGTCAAGACTGGGACTAGGGTTCGACAAGAGGCCAGAGGCGTTCTAGCTGATTCCGCCAAGCGGTGAGAGTCTGTTCGCGAGACTCTCGCCCGAGTTCCATTTCGCCCATCAATCCTTCTGCGTAGAAACGGTCTAAAGTCTGAAGGGTAGTTTCTATAGACTGACCCTGCATCTTGGCAGCTTTGATGATTTGACGGATGCGACTTTCAATCAAACCGCCAAAAAAGTCGGACAAACCTCGCTCTTGCAAAGCCAGTAGTCTAGCGATGGCGGCCGAGAAATCTGGGGCGACGAGTGTGGCACAGTTGTGCTGAAATACTCCCCACAAAACGTTTTGATGTATGGCGTAGCGAGTTTCAAGGGTTGTGTCAAAGTTAGCTTCTAGCAGTTTATCGAAAAATGGTTCAGCTTCTTGGGCATCGGCGAGCGGCAGCAAAATCCGCAGCCAACTCCCATCGTCTGAAAGCAGAACTAAGAGGCGAAATTTGGAGGTTTGTACTTGCCAAGAAGTAGGGGCGGGTGTCTCAACATTTTCGCCGAATAAGTCTTTAAGGGTATTGCTAATTTCTTCTGGATTCATGGTAGTTGGTAATTGGTAATTGGTAATTGCTAAACAGACGATCGGTAAATGCACACCAATCTAGGGAAGCCAGCGGGGATGATAGCCGGCAAAGGGAAGTTCTTCTGGCTGTACTTTTGCCGGAGATCCGTCTGCGGCTATTTCTAGTAAGGGTAGCACCCAGAGGCGACTGGTGGCGATCGACTGTCCGCTGTCATTGCGGGGACTGTCTACTGTTGACGGGTTTTTTGTTGTGACTGATTGGTCGAAAATTAATGCCAGTCCGTCGGGAGATACACTGATTTGAGTATCTAATTGATTGGGCAAAATCAGCAGCGGTTTGATAGTTCCTACCAAACGATTACCATCTTTTTTGAGGTCGATGGCGGCGATGAAAGGCTGTTCTTTGTAGCTTTCTGTTTTGAGGCGTTGGGCTAACAAGCAGTAGAGACGCTGAAATTGGTTGTCTTTGCTTTTGCGGGGATCGAAATAGACGGCGAGGATGCTACCGGGAATTCGGAATATTTCTTGTTCTGCGCCTTGGTTGTCTAAGATGAAAAGCGATCGAGTAAAATCAGCATTGTATTTAACATAGGCGGCGGCGGAGTTGTCGCGGGCCATGCCTAATACTTGTTCGTATTTTGGCAAAAATTCTACTGGATCTGCTTCCGGTGTGAGGGGAACGATCGCCAATCCTTGTTTTTGAGACATTACCATCGATTTGCTGTCGGGTCGAATCAAAAAATCTCCGCCTTGTTGATTTTCCAAAGGTCGGGGCGCCATTTTTTCTGCCAAAATCCAAGGGCTGAAATCGCTGGGATTGCGGCGGTTGACACGCTGAATAACGATGATTTTTCCGTCGGCTGAGAGGTCAAATTTGAGGTTTTGGTAATCTTTGGAGTCTAAGACTTTGGTGACTATACCTGCTGGCTGCGTTGGTTGATTGTCTTCTCCGGGGGATTGGGGATTGATGCCGGTTGTGACGGTAAATAGTTCTTGATTTAGGGTGCCACCGGTACGGATGACCGATCGATCCGTGGCTGAGAATAAAATGCGATCGCTATCGGGATAAGGTTTAAAATCGCCAACAACTAAATCTTTGGGAGTCAGCGGTATCGGTTTCGATTCGCTGCTGGTGAGATTGACTAGCATTAATCTGCTTTCTGTTTCGCCTTGGACGCCGATATAAGCAAAAGCTCGATCGCGACTGCGAAAGGAACTGCTAAACGGTTGAATTGGCGTTCCTTTATTTTGGTTGTTTTCTCCGAAATACTTGTCGGTTGCTCCGGCGAGTTTTACTGTGTAGGTAACGCCGTAAGGTGCTGGATCTTTCAGGGTGTAAGCCATGCGGCGTCCAGCCCAACTAAATTTACCGGGGAGTTCGGGTTCTAGCTTGAGGTTTTCCTCGACGGTGGCGTGGTTCATCGGTCGAAAAAAGGTGAGAATAAAGCCGGTATCTGCGGCGCCGATTTGTTTGTTTTCCCAGGTGAATTCTCGCACTCTGGGTGCTGTACGATCGCCTGAAAGCAGCAGCAGTCCCATTAAAACGCCGAGTACCAGCATGAGGACGATCGCCATGCGGTCGATCGGCTGTTTGAATGGCCCCATAGCGAAGAGTGAAGGATTAATTTTTCTGTTAAAAATACTCACAAATCTTTCTCTCCTATTTCTGCTGAAAATTAACTGCTAAATTTTCTCTGCATTGAATTTTACAGTCCCGACCGCACTTTTAATCCTCATAGGACTAAAGCCCTTGGCACAGGACCATCGACTTGTAGGGTGTAGAATTAGCTTGCGGTTCTTGAGTATCTTGGCGCGCAACTCCTCCCGTAGCCAATCTGCCAGTCAAATTATCCGATTTGTCAGCAACTTAATCCTGACGCGCCTGCTTTTGCCAGAACTATTTGGTGCTTCTATAGCTGGCGATCGTCCAGACAGCACCTTCGATCGCTAATTTTTTTCTTCAGATGACATATAGTGAGAACTTACTTTTCTAATTACGAGGCCCGTTGCTGAATTTGTTGTTGGCAACTTCTACAGGATGCTGCTGCCACTTTTATAGCTGACTTTACCGTATCTTAATTATACAGAGGACGCCCATCCCACAATTAGAAAGGTAAAATTTAATCTTATAGCTAGTAAAAGTATAGTCATTTATAGACATGGGAGGCGTCAAGTCCCTCCCCCTTCACTTTTACTTTGAGCGGATTGACCCGCCTCGGCTGAACTACGCAGCTCTCTATCCCATCGCTGAACGCATTTGGGATTGCTTTTCTGAGAATATTAAAAGAACCGTTCACGTCAGAATTAATCAACTGACCAGTCGATGTTTTGTACAAACCTCGCTTAATCCGTTTCCCAGTAAAAACAGGCTCTTTTTCTGTTTTTCCGTAAACAGGAATTGGATCTAAGCCCAGAAAGTTTGCTCTAGACGTGTACGATTCCTCCTGCACGATTACCTTGATTCCAACTAAGAAAGCTTTGTATTCCAGCATCTCAATTAATCGAGCGTGAGGAATACTGACAAAGTTTTGGTTAGTCTGCTTCCCGAGATTAATATCGGTTTTCCACTGTGCATTCTTCCCGATTACTAGCGTCCCAATTTGTTGTGTAACCAAGACATCGACAATCGTGCGACTCGCATGATGCAAATAATTGTCTACTTTTTGATTGCGACAGCGAGTTAAGCGTTGAATGCGTGACGATATTTTGCGGTTCCCTTTCAATTGGGATTGCAATTGTGCTTTACGCTTGTTATGGAACTGGTTAATCGATTTCAATGGTCGTCCATTAATCAACAGTGGGATAAAACCCGGTTGATTTGAAGTTAACGCCACTAAATTATTCAGTCCTAAATCAATACTAGCTACAAAATTGTTATCTTTAGCGGTGGACTCCGGCTCGTCATGAATCACCTCAATTACATAAGAATCGCATTTCGGAACCAGCCTAACTTGACAAATTTGGTCAGGATTGACTTTAGTTTTAATTGAAAGTTTAGTACCAGAAAGTTTGATGACTCCGTTTTTCAACTGCTTGCTGCTAACCGCCTGAATCGTATAGACAAGAAGGTTTTGTCCTTTGACCTTATCTTTATACTTTGGTAACTTTGGACGACCCGTGAATCTTGAAGAGTCAGCTTTGTAAGCTTTAACCGCTTCAAAAAACGACTTCCAATTCTTATCTAACACCATCAAGATTTGCTGACTTACTTTAGCAGGTAAAGCCTTGTATGCTTCGTGAAACTTCATCAATCGGTTCATCTCGTTGTAATTGACGTAGCCCCATCCGTAAAAAAAGTTCTGACGAATGACGTAGTTAGCGGCATTGTACAGATTTTTAGACTTGAAAGCTAGTTGGTCAATTTCGGCAAAACGAGGTTCCGTTGATTTAATGATATGCCTCTCTGCTAATTGCATTCAGCACCTCCATCTTTCAACTCGGCAATTATTTTTTCTGTTTTTCTGCTGGCACGTCGTTGTCCGTAGAGTCGAGCAGCAAAGCTTGTAACTATAGCCACTAAGTCTTGCATCAACTCATCTTTTCCATTTTCTGCTAAGTTAACTATTTCTAACTTAATCCCCAATCTCAGAAGTAGAACGTCTAAATAATTTGTACCAAATCGAGCCAAACGGTCTTTGTATTCAACTAATAAAATGTCGTAGTCATCTTGTCGCAGCAGTGCTTCTAACTGTTTTCGGTGGTCGTTCAATCCGCTGCCAATTTCTTTGACATTTCTAACGATTTGATAGCCGTTAGCAATGGCGTACTCAGTTAACCTCTCCGATTGGCGGTTGAGGTTATCCTTATTCTCCGAAGATGAGACTCGACTGTAAATAGCGACTCGGTTCTTCTTGGTCTGGTTTAATGGCGATTGCGGTAAGTAGTCAACTATAATCAGACCACTTTCCGCCTGCCGTGCCGGATGTGGCAGTTTATTCGCCTTCCACCAGCGCCACGCGGTTGTGTAACTTATGCCTATTGCTTTGGCGTAGTCAGGTAGTTTCATTTCGATCTCCTGACTATATAGTACCACCGCTGCTTACTACTGCTTACAAACTTAATAAGGTTTTACAATACTTATACCAATTTTTTATGAGGCTGCATAGAATCTGATCCCCCCTAGCCCACCTTAATAAGGGGAGGACAAGATTCCGATCAAAGTCCCCATTCTTAAGGGAGATGCGAGGGGGATCGAGATATGTGCAACGACCCATTAAATTGGTATTACTCCACACTATTTAGTAATCATAAGGGTTTTTGGGTTCAGGAATTGGTTTGAGGGAAACAGCCTGAATTGTCAATTTGCGCTTGCCTTGCAGTTCTTCTACGATTGTTTTTCCTTCTATTTCTAGCCAACTGTCTGGGGCAAAGGTGGCGCGGGTTTGACCGATCGGTAATTTGACCGGCAACCCGATCGGATAGGCGTCCGCCGCGCAGCAGGTAATTATAAAACGCCCGATCCACATATATTGTTCTGCTATGTTGGGCGGGTGAATTACAAATCCTTGAACCTTGACTTTCTGACTTCTATATGTATCCGGCTCGGGATTGAAATTTAACAGTCGCACCCATTCGACTAGCGATCGCTTTTCGGGTTTTGTCGTATTCCGAAATTCTTGGGGTTGCAGTCTGGTGATTGGTAGGGATTCGGTGAGGCCTCGTTCCAGTGCTGTCTGGCTGGTAAATGTGCGTGGCGTTACGATTAAACCGATTAATGCAACGCTTAGCATTAAGCTACTGCCGACACTGGGGGGAAATAAGGTAACGTGTTCGACTTCTGTGATTCTGGGAGAGTTATTTGCTGGCGATGTCCGCAATTTCTTTGTAGTGCGATCGAGCTTTAAGAGTTCCCACACTTTAAACCCGCCAATCACCATTAACCCAATTCCTCCCGCTACAGTCAAGCCAAAATAATTCGGGTGGATCAGAATGCTTAATTTGCCTGTAATCCAATATTTGAGGAGCAATATTCCCCATCCTAAGATAGCTAGGGCATCCAGCCAAGGGCTAAATTTTTTAAGGTTCATTTTTTTGGGAAGGAAGAAGGAAGAAGGAAGAAGGAAGAAGGAAGGAAGAAGGAAGAGGAAAAACAGCTATCTGTATATCGGTGACTTCCATGTCGTGAATCAAGGTAATTAAAAATCGCAAATCGGAAATGGTATTATTTGTGCGTCCGGGGTAAGCGATCATCCTAGATACAAGTTGACAGCGAGAGTCATCAAAAAGGTTAACTGAGCTGCCAAAATCATTAAGTAAATTACGGCTCGACCTTTAAAAATCGACAGCATTAAACCGATGCCTTTGAGGTCAATCATCGGGCCAAAAACGAGAAATGCTAATAGCGAACCGCTAGTAAATGTGGAAGCAAAAGATAGGGCAAAAAAAGCATCAACTGTAGAACAAATCGATACGACTGCGGCTAATAGCAGCATGGCGAGAATCGAGGAAACGGGGCCTTGGCCGAGGTTGAGAATTAGTTCGCGAGGTGCGCCAACTTGAATGATGGCTGCGATCGCACTTCCGACTACCAACACTCCTCCCAATTCGCGCAACTCCTGTACCATACTATCTAACAGCAAGCGCAGACGCTCTTTAGAAACAGGGTGGAACATGGAGGAACGTTTCGAGGTTTTTTCTGTTTTTCCCATTTTTAAGGGCTTCCAGTCATCTTTTAGCAAAGATTCGATCGGCATTGCACCTCCTGGCTGACCAAGCATAAATGTCCCCGACTGCAACAGTAGCGAAGTGTTGGCTTGGACAAGTTCTTTTTCGGACAACTCTGGTTTTGGGAGGGGGATGGCGCGGGCTACAGATGGGTGTAGCAAAGGCCGCAAGTCTGCTTGGGCGCTGAACACCCAGCCGATGATAGTTGCTGTGATTAGGGAAAATACCACCCGTAAAACTACAATTTCTGGCTGATCGCGAAATGCCGTCCAAGTTGCCCAAATTACTACGGGGTTGATGGTGGGGGCCGCAAGTAAAAAGCCGATCGCGACTGGTGCCGGCACTCCCTGCATCAGCAACCTGCGCGCTACGGGGACGTTACCGCACTCGCACACAGGAAACAAAAAGCCGATCAAACTGCCCATAAAAGCCCCCAGCAGCGGGTTTCGCGGAATGCGGGAGACGAGTTTGCGTTCATCTACAAACCCCAGCAGCAAACCTGAAAATAAAACTCCCAGCAGCAGAAAAGGTATTGCTTCTACTAACAAGCTGAGAAAGAGGGTAAAAGCATTGTTTAACTGATTCGTTAGGGCTGGTTGCATCGATCGCCTACTGGTAAATTGCTATCTAGTTTCACGTTTTTGGTAGAATCCTCGTCGATCATACCAAAGCGCAGCGCTAAGTTAAGATTTAGTTAAAATTTTAGTTCAAAAATAATTGCTGCTTTTGTTTTACTTTAATTTGTAGATGTTATATAATTTACTCAATGCCGATCTTTTGAATGATTTAAATTTATTAAACTTGCTTGAATTGCGATCGATATTTCTGCCTAATCTCAAATCTAGTGGCAGCGGAATTGAGATTACCCACAGTGGTAGGCTGTCGCACATTTAAATTGTATATTTGGGGCGGGCGGGACACCCCACTCATGGTTTGATTTTTTTTGATATGCAATTTAAATGCAGAACAGCTTATACCAATTTAATGGGTCGTTGCACATATCTCGATCCCCCTAAATCCCCCTTAAGAAGGGGGACTTTGATCGGAATCTTGTCCCCCCCCTTATTAAGGGGGGCGCCAGGGAGATCAGATTCTATGCAGCCTCATAAAAAATTGGTATTAGGCGCGTGCTGAGCGTTGCACGCTCGCGAAGCCGAAATGCTCTAGCACGGGCTGCAAGTTCCTAGCCATCACCGCCCTCCCAGGACGCGCTCCCAAACTCAGGAACCTTTAGCCTGCGGTACATTCGACGGCGAGGCGGGCGATCGATCAATTCCAATTTTCCTCTATTGTCAATTAATTACGTTTCTGAAAATATAATTAATTATTAACAATAGGTTAAGAATATAACTCAAGGTTAATTAATAGTTAAATACTCGAACCTAGCGTTAATACACCTCAAGTCAATATAAAATAAAGTCAGGCATAATTGTCAAGGCGCATCTATCTAAGTCATACTCGAACTTACCTAATACTTTGAGTGGTAAAATTTCATTCACCACTATCAGTTTTTGTGTAATTTAAAATGCAGTTTGCCAGCGGATGTCGGTCAAAGCATTCAGCTACTCACCTGCTGACCTTTGGTGGCTGAATGTCTGCTGACAAATATAGCAACCGCGGCTGGCGGTCAGGAGGTTTTGGATCGTTGAAACCATTGTTATTATTACATCTTCCTTCTTCCGACTTCCGACTTCCACCGGACTTCTGCTATAGAACCCAAAAAAAGCGTACTCATGAATTTATGTTAAATACCTCCTGCGTAGAAAGACCAGTCCAATCCATCTCCGAGGCTCACCTAAGAGAACTTGGTTTAGACTCTACTCTCCAAGAATTGCCACTTTACGATTTTCAGGTAGAAGCTACGGATTTGGGAATGCAGATTTCCCAGATGTTAGAAACTAATCCGCTGTTACCGGGAGTCATTTTGACCGATCGAGGTGAATTTGCTGGGATGATTTCCCGGCGCAGATTTTTAGAATTTATCAGCCGTCCTTTTGGGCGAGAATTATTTTTAAAGCGACCTGTGAAAGCTTTGTACCGCTTTGCGGAAACTGAGACTTTAATTTTTCCTAGCAATACTTTAATCGTGGATGCAGCCCGGAAGTCGCTGCTGCGATCGAAAGAACTGCTTTACGAGCCGATCGTAGTTCAAGTGTCACCTAAAACTTATAGTTTGGTAGACGTACACGAACTGTTAGTCGCCCAATCCAACATTCACGAACTAGCGACAAAATTGCTGAGACAGCAAACTCAGTCTCAACTAATTCAAACCGAAAAACTAGCCAGTTTGGGGCAGATGGTAGCTGGAGTCGCCCACGAAATTAGAAATCCCGTCACTTGTATCAGTGGAAACCTTGGCTTTTTGTCCAACTACTCCAAAGACATTATGGATTTGCTGTCTACTTACGAGCAAATTGTCGGGCCCAGCGAAAAAATTGACGAACTAAAAGAAAACATAGAATTTGATTTCTTACAAGAAGATTGGGTGGAAATTCTCAAAAGTATGCAGGTTTCATCAGAGAGGCTGACTGAACTTGTGACCAGCCTGCACACCTTCTCTCATATGGACGAAACCCAATTGAAAGAAGCTAATCTCCACGAATGTATTGACAGTACGCTACTAATTATGAAAAATCGTCTCAAGTACGGGTTTAAAGTAGTTAAAAACTATGGAGATTTGCCTTTAGTCAAGTGTTACTCTGGTCAGTTGAGCCAGGTATTTATGAATATCGTTAGCAATGCGATCGACGCTTTGGAAGAGGTGAAAGGAGAAAAAGGTTTTGTGCGTGCAATTACTATTGAAACTGAGTTAATAGAAAGTTCTGATGGAGACTGCGTTAATTCGGAATTAATTCAAAATTATGTTTTGGGCGATCGGCAAAACTCAAAAATGCGATCGTCCGCCAGTCAAAACGGCGACTTCAGCCCAGAAGCAGAACAAAATCCAAATAACGCTTGGATAGCCATCAGAATTGCCGATAACGGGCCGGGAATTCCGCCAGAAATTCAGCGACGGATCTTTGATACATTTTTCACCACTAAACCAGCGGGGAAAGGTACTGGTTTGGGGTTAGCAATTACCCATCAAATTGTTACCGAAAAGCATAAAGGCAAGTTGAATTTGCATTCAACGCCCGGTACTGGTACAGAATTTGAGATTTTGCTACCGTTGATTTAAATCAATAAGTCATATCAAATCTATCAGCATCGGAATTATTTCTATCTCTCTTCTCTTTATCTGCGTGAATCTGCGTCAATCCCTTGTCATCTGCGGTTAATAAATTCTCTTTTTTTAACCGCAGATTAACGCAGATTAACGCAGATTAACGCAGATGAATTAGATATATTCTGGTTGCACCATCCGTGATTGTTGACTGTGGACGGTTGACTAATGACTGTTTTTAAGCTCGAAGCTGTACTGGCATCACTAAGAATGTAGCATTGACTCCGCCCAAAGGTTGGAAAATGACCGGGGCTAAAGCACCGTTTAATTGCAGTTGAATTTCTGGGGATTGAGCCGTTTTCAAGATATCGATCAGATATTTGACGTTGAAGGCAATATCGATGCTGTCTCCCGAAATCTGTGCCGGCATTGACTCTTTGCCACAGCCAACATCTTTAGCATCTACCGATAAAGTGATTTCCTGATTCTCTTCGTCGATGCTGCATTTGAGAATATTATTTTTTTGGTCGGCAAAAACTGCAATTCTTTCTACTGCTGCTAAGAGCGATCGCCGCTCAAGCGTAATCTGCCGCTCAAAGGAGGGCGGAATCAACTGTCGATATGCGGGATATTGCCCTTCCAAGGTGCGAGTTGTCAGCCGCTGGTCGGCCCATTCAAACACTACTTGACCATGCTCGAAATGCAGGGTAACAGGTTCAGTCCACTGCCGCATTACCAGCATTCTTTCTACTTCCCGCAATGCTTTAGCGGGGACTGTCACTTCAAATTCTGCTTCGGTTTCTTCGCCTTCGGCTTTTTCATTGGGAGTTTGAACTACTGCCAATCTGTGGCCGTCTGTAGCTGCAAATTCCAGACAATCTGGCAATACCTTTAAGTGCACGCCTGCGAGTACCTGTTTTGCTTCGTCGGGGCTTGTGGCAAATAAAGTTCCTTTGAGTCCTTCTATCAAGGCTTCCGGTGGCAATTTGAGGATTCTTCCTGCTTCGATTGCAGGCAATTCTGGGAATTCTTCCGGGCCCATACCTCTAACTTGGTAGCTGCCAGAACTGCAAGTGAGATAGGCTACGGTGTCTCCTGCTTCGTCTTCTAAAGTAATCTCTCCATCTGGGAGTCTGGAAACAATATCGTTGAGCAATTTCGCGGGTATGGTAAAACTGCCGCCGCCAGTCACTTCTGCTGCAAAGCTGGTACGAATGCCCAAACTAAGATCGAAAGCTGTTAAGCTAACCCGCTGATTTTCCTCATCCGCTACTAAGAGCACGTTGGCTAGTACGGGATGTGTCGGGCGGGAGGGGACGGCCCGACTTACCAACGAGAGGTTGGCGTTGAGGTCACTTTGGGTGCAAACCAATTTCATGAGATGAAGGTTAATTAACCGGATTTGAGATAGAAACAAATCGTATCACAGAAAGTCTGCGGGCTGGTTTTTCTGTGTGTCGGGTATCCTTGCGGATCACCAGATATTTTTATTTTTATTGAATTATTTTTGTGATATCGACCTGTGTAAACTGTGGAAAACAAAATGAATTGCTTGTCACACAAGGCTTATAGTTGCTTCTTGCCTGTGGAAAACTTGTGGAAAAGCTGGGAAAAGCCGATCGCCCGCCCATTTGGGTACAAAAACTGTCTCGGGCGATCGAGTCATGTTTTCCACAAAATAAGGGCAAATTTTCCACAGGTTTTTCCACAGGCAAGATTTTCTGTGATGGGGAATGGGGAATCGGGAAGGACAACAGTCAACAGTGATTGTAGGGTGCGTCAGCCGGCTGAATATTTTGACAGCAGAGTGAGAATATTTCCGGCTGACGCACCCTACGCCATGAGTGAATGTGTGAAAAGAGGTTCAAGTTTTGCGACTGACAACGTTAATTCGATCGCTCAACTGACGCAAAGTTTGGGCCAAAGTCGGATCTGTGTTCCGCAACTGAGCGATTTTGTCGCAACTGTAAAGCACAGTCGTGTGGTCCTTTCCGCCGAACACTTCGCCAACTTTCGGCAAACTCAAAGCAGTGTGCTGTCGGATTAAATACATCCCTATTTGACGGGCATAGCTAATTTCTCGCCTACGGGAAATGCCTTTCAAATCTTCAACAGAAACATCAAACGCCTGTGCCACAACTGCAATTACGGCATCGGGTGTCGCCTCTACGCTTTCAGTTTGCGGGTTCAAAACCGGGGTGATATTTTCGACGGTCATTGGCAAACCGGTAATTGAAAGATATGCTACGGCCCGAATCAAAGCTCCTTCTAATTCTCGAACGTTGGAAGTGTAACTAGAAGCAATGTATTCAATTACATCTCGTGGCAGTCGCATATTTTCATATTCGGCTTTTTTTTGCAAAATTGCCATCCGTGTTTCCAAGTCTGGCAATTGAATATCGGCAATTAATCCCATCGAAAATCTGGAACACAAGCGCTCTTGCAGGCGGGGAATTTGCTGCGGTGGGCGATCGCTCGCTAAGACTACTTGATTTCCCGATTCGTGTAAAGTATTAAAAGTGTGAAAGAATTCTTCTTGAGTATATTCTTTGCCTTCGATAAATTGAATATCATCTATTAGTAAAACATCGGCTGCGCGATAGTGATCGCGGAAAGCTTGCATACTATCTTTGCGAATTGCGGCGATTAAATCGTTGGTAAATTTTTCAGTGGAAACGTAGAAAATTTTGGCGTTGGGGTCAATTTCCAAGCGGTAATGACCGATCGCCTGCATGAGATGAGTTTTCCCCAAACCGACGCCGCCGCACAAAAATAGGGGATTGAATTCTCGGCCCGGAGACTCGGCTACTGCGAGGGAGGCTGCGTGGGCCATACGGTTGTTGGAACCGACGACAAAGCGGGAAAATACGTATTTGGGGTTGAGATTTGCAGGTTTGGGGGGGTGAAGAGAGTGGCTTTCGACATCGGCGAGGGGGGACGGCCAAATCATGGCGGAGTCGCTGCTACCGCCTGCTTCGTTTCCTCCGGCAATTGTCAAGTAAATGTCTACGGGATAGCCGAGAATTTCTTCGACTGCATCGCCAATGATTTCTCTGTAATATTTTTGCAACCAATTGCGAGCAAAGGGGTTGGGGGCGCTGACGATCAAACAGTTATTTTCGAGTTGTTCGGCCCTGGCAGTTTTGATCCACGTCTCAAAGCTAGGTCTGCTCAGTTGTACCTGGAGACGTTCAAGTATCTGATTCCACAGACTTTCGAGGGGAATGTCCACTGCTTACCTTTGCCGATCGGCATTCAAGAGATTAAGTTTATAGTCTAGAGAGTTTAGTCCTCAGATGCTAAAGTTTAAGGGAGTCTGCCGTAGCTTGCGGGGCGGGACGCCATCGCCCAAAAATTTTGCGGCCCGGAGGCAAAAAGCAGGTATCGCACAGCAGCTACCAAACAAATATTTAAATTCGGCTCTAAAGCCTAAAAACGTTGCTATGAAGAGTTCGACGGGCAAATTTTGGAAGCAACCGGCAATTTACATATTGCTGCTGGTGACGGGAGCCGGGGCCGCCATGTTGGGCGATCGTCTGTCGGTTTCTCAGTTGCGCGGAAATTCTGGCGATTCGGGACAAAGGGCGCAGCAGCCGAGACTGCAATTGCCTCCGAATACTAAGCCTCAAGCTAGCAAAGTCTTGCCGCCTGCTGCCTTGTCCGGCGACGGGGCGAATGTGAATTTTATTGTGGCTGCGGTGGCAAAAGTTGGCCCGGCTGTGGTTCGGATCGATGCTTCGCGCCGCGTGAAACCGGGAAATAGAGCGCCCTCGCCGGAAGATTTTTTTGGTGCAGATCCGAATTCGGGCGGCCGGGGCGGGATTGAACGGGGTACTGGTTCGGGTTTTGTCATCGGGGCTGACGGGCTGATTCTGACTAACGCTCACGTTGTAGAGGGAGCAGATACGGTGAATGTCACTCTCAGAGACGGCCGCGGCTATCAGGGGCGGGTGTTGGGGGCGGATCAGGTGACGGATGTTGCTGTGGTGAAGATTGAGGCGAATAATGTGCCTGTGGTGGCGATCGGCAATTCGGATAAGCTGTTGTCTGGGGAATGGGCGATCGCGATCGGCAATCCTTTGGGTTTGGACAATTCGGTGACGGCGGGGATTATTAGCGCTACGGGGCGATCGAGTTCTGACGTAGGCGTACCCGACAAGCGGATCGGTTTTATTCAAACAGACGCTGCGATTAATCCGGGGAATTCCGGCGGCCCGTTGCTGAATGCTTCGGGCGAAGTTATTGGGATGAATACGGCAATTATTCAAGGTGCTCAAGGATTGGGATTTGCGATTCCGATTCAGGCGGCGCAACAGGTGGCGAAGGAACTGATTTCGACGGGGAAAGTCGAACACGCTTATCTGGGTATTGAAATGGCGACGCTGACTCCAGAGGTTAAGGAGCAAATTAATAAGAATAGTAACAGCAGTCTTCGAGTTTCAGTCGATCGCGGCGTAGCCATTGTGAGCGTAGTTCCTAATTCTCCGGCGGCGGCGGCAGGTTTGCGGGCGGGAGATGTGATTCAAAAGCTGAATAATCAGCCAATTATTCAGTCGGAGGCTGTTCAGGACTTCGTGCAAAATGCTAAGGTTGGCGGCCTATTGCAAATGGAGATTAATCGAAACGGGCAAATACTTAATTTGAGTGTGAAACCGGGAAGTTTACCGGTTCAAAAAGTTCAGTAAATTGTTAACAGTCAACTGTTAAATTAACCAACCGTTTGTAGTAAGGACTTCAGTCCTTTTTCGTAAGGTTTGTAGTAAGGACTTCAGTCCTTCTTCGTATGTAAAAGTCTGCTGAGGACTGATATCAATTCCGGTTGCAACGACCTATGATATGGAGGAGACGGCAGTGCCGTGTCCCTACCGAAAATAATATTGTAGGGACACGGCACTGCCGTCTCCTAATTTCGGCCACTAATAAGCTGTTATGCATTTAAACCACTAACGAGGCCTGTAGGGTGCGTCAGCTCGATCGCTTCCATCAGTAAGGGAAACGCTGCGGCCCGTGGCACCCTACAATACTATTTTAAATGCGTA
>Ga0123337_10003280_pt1 | contig 17407 bp, 19 predicted proteins | sample frozenSSSSmetaG_FD_89792 | JGI IMG/M metagenome (GOLD analysis project Ga0123337, IMG submission 89792) | Glacier valley bacterial and archeal communities from Borup Fiord, Nunavut, Canada, to study Microbial Dark Matter (Phase II) -... | ecosystem: Environmental > Aquatic > Freshwater > Ice >... | reverse complement strand
TCGTCATTGGCGCCGACATTGCCGATATGGGGGAAGGTGAAGGTGATGATCTGGCCGGCATAGGACGGGTCGGTGAGAACTTCCTGGTAGCCGGTCATGGCGGTGTTGAAGCACACTTCGCCGGCGGCGTGGCCCACGGCCCCGATGCCGCGGCCTTCCAGGCGCGTACCGTCGGCAAGAATGAGCACTGCGGTCGCGGGGGATTGCTGCCAGCCGGTCACGGTGGGCCTCCAAAGTTGGTTTCAGGTGTTCGCACGGCCACCAGAAAAGCTGTCGCACTTTTCCTGACCCGCGCATCCGACGATGTCGATTGAGGCCTCCTATTAGAAGGCTGATCGCCGTGGCGCAAGTGGCGGCGCAGGTTGATTGTGCCTATATGGGACCAGAAAACCACACAACAAGAGGATGAGACCCCATGCGCGAACAGTTCAGCGAAGGCCTCAAGACGGCGCTCAAGGCGCGCGACCAGCGCCGCACGGCGACGCTGCGGGCCATTACCGCGGCCATCCAGGACAAGGATATTTCCATCCGCCAGGAGAATCGCGGGCCGGCGACCAATGAGGACATCCTCGCCATCGTGCAGAAGATGGTCAAGCAGCGCGAAGAGAGCTTTGCCATCTATGCGCAGGCCGGGCGCGCCGACCTGGCGACGGTGGAAAAGGAAGAGATCGACATCCTCAACGAGTTCCTGCCCAAGGGGCTGACCGAGGAAGAGGTCGAGGCCGCCATCCAGGCCGCCATTGCCACGACCGGTGCCGAGGGCGCCAAGGACATGGGCAAGGTGATTGCCCAGCTCAAGGCTGACTATCCGGGCCGGATCGATTTCGGCAAGGCGAGCGGCAAGGTGCGCGCGGCGCTGGCCTGACTGCTGGCCGGACTATTGCGCTGCCACCGCGTCGGCTGAGACTGGCGGGGTGGCGGGGCTGCGCTGTTCCCATAGGTGGGAGATGATGGCGATCAGCGTGGCCAGCACCACCGTGGTCGTGCCGATCAGCGGCAGGACGCGGTAGCCCAGGCCAGAGGCGACCATGCTGCCGCCGAGCACGGCGCCAATGGCAATGCCGATATTGAAGCCGGTGGGGATGAGCGAGGAGGCCAGGTTGGGCGCATCGGCGGCCCAGGCCAGGATGCGCGACTGCACCGGCGAGCCGAAGGCGAAGTTGATGCCGCCCCAGAGCACCACCATGATGGCCATGGGGACCGGCTGCGGCGCGACGAGGAACAAAGCCGTATAGGTGACCGCCTGGAGGCACAGGATGACGATCAGCGAGGGCATCAGGCGCCAATCGGCGAGACGCCCGCCGATGAAGACGCCGATGGTGGCACCGACGCCATAGAGCAGCAGGATCCAGGGCACGGTATTGACGCCCAGCCCGGTCACCTCGCGCAACAACGGGGCGATATAAGTGAAGAGGCTATATTGGCCGATCATCACCAGCATGACGATGAACAGCGAGGTGACGATCTGCTGACGGGCCAGGGCCTTGAACTCGCGCAGGAAGCTGCCGCTGGTGGTGGCGGCGCCGGCGGTGGGCGGCAAGGCGACGGCGATGATCAGCGTGGCCACGAGGCCCAGGGCTCCGACGGCCCAGAAGGTGGCGCGCCAGCCAAAGGCATTGCCGATGGCGGTGCCGCCGGGGACGCCCAGAATATTGGAGACGGTGAGGCCGGACAGGATGAGGGCAACGGCAAAGCCGCGCTTGTCCTGGGGCACCAGGTTGAAGGCCACGACGGCGGCAATGCCGAAATAGGTGCCATGCGCGACCGAGACGATGACGCGGGCGAGCATCAGCCATTCAAAGCTTGGCGCCAGGGCACACAGGGCCTGGCCGAGGGTGAAGACGGCGCCCAGGGCCAGAATCAGCACCTTGCGCGACATCTTCTTGGTGGCGACGGCGATGATGGGGCCGCCAATGGCGATGCCGATGGCGTAGCCGGTGACCAGAAAGCCGGCGGTGGGAATGGAGATGCCGAGGCCGGTGGCGACTTCGGGCAGCACGCCGGCAATGACGAATTCGGCGGTGCCGAAGGCAAAGGCGGCGAGGAAGAGGGCAATCAGCGGCAGGGACATGGCACAAACCGCCAAAGGCGGGCCTCATTGGATGCCGTTCAGACCACAGGCTTGCCGGTGCAGCAATCAACAAATTGCTCGTAGGGCTATAGAAAAGTTGTAACGATGGCGCTGACGGGCGGGGCCCCGTTGCGGGCGTCGGCAGTTGTGCCGGCCCTGCGAGCGTACAGGAGGCATCGATGACGGTATCGGGTAAGACGAAACGGCGCTTTGCGCTGGCGACGGCGCTGCGCGGCGTGTTCATGCTGCTGGCGGGGCTTTATGCGGTGATCTGGCCGACCGAGGCGCTGACCGTCCTGGTCCTGGCCGGCGGCATCCTGCTGGCGATCGACGGCGTGCTGGGGCTGTGGAGTCTGACCTTTGGTGGCGGCAGGAGCGGCAATTACTGGTTCGACGTGGCCGGCAATGGCCTGTCGCTGGTGCTGGGCCTGCTGATCCTGGTCAGCCCCCTGCTGGCAACGATCTTCACGGTGACCGTGATGGCCACGCTGGTGGGTATTGTGGCGCTGGTGGTCGGGGTGATGCAGATCGTGGTCATTACCCGCGAGCGCGAGCACTATGCCCGGATCTGGCCGGTGGTGCTGTCGGGCGTGTCCTATGTGCTGCTCGGCCTGCTGTTCCTGTTCTTCCCGCTGCTGACCGCCTCGATCGGGGTGATCTTTGGCGGCGTGCTGCTGATCATGTTCTCGTTCGGCCTGTTCGGCTGGGCCTGGCGCCTCTATCAGCGCAGCAAGGCGGCCTGATCAGCCTCAGCGATAGATGACGGCGACGCCGGCAACGGCGTCGTCCTGGCGATAGATCTCGGCGCCGGGCGGGATGGTAAGTTCGATATTGCCGAAGCCATCCCAGCGCGGCGCCAGATCGGCGTCGGCGCCGATCGAGACGAAGCTGGCGGCGTCTTCAGGGACGTCGTCTCCCACCGGCAGCAAAGCCGCCTGTGTATTGGGGCCAGTTTCTGCGCCGCAGGAACGCGAGAAGACCACCAGGTCAAAGCGCTGGTCCGGCGCGGTGAGGCGGGCCTGCTCGGTGGTGCCACAGGAGGGCAGGAGCCCTGTCAGCCCCCAGAGCAGGCCGCCAATGGCCAGGGCCGGGAGCGTGGTCAGGACGACCAGGTTGCGCAGGCGGAATTTGCCGGTGGCGTTCACAAACAGGTCCGTGCTGTGGATAAGTTGATGGGCCGTGACTCGGACCCGGGGAATGCTTATCTAGCAGATCATGCGCTTTTCCGATCAGTTTCTGGACGAGATCCGCCAACGCCTGCCGATCACGCAGGTGGTGGGTCAGCACGTCATGTGGGACAAGCGGAAAAGCCAGCCGGCCAAGGGCGACATGTGGGCCTGCTGCCCGTTTCATGGCGAAAAGAGCCCGAGCTTTCATGCCGATGACCGGCGCGGCATCTATCACTGCTTTGGCTGCGGCGTGTCGGGCGACCACTTCAAGTTCCTGACCGAAAAGGCCGGGATGAGCTTTCCCGAAGCGGTAGAGCGGCTGGCGGAAATGGCCGGTGTGCCGATGCCGGCGCGCGACGAGCGGCAGGAACAGCGGGCCGCAGAGCGCAAGAGCCTGACCGATGTCATGGAACTGGCGACCAAGTATTTCGAGGCCGCGCTCAGCCACAATATCGGCGCGCGGGCGCGTGGCTATCTGCTCGAGCGCGGCGTCTCGGCGCAGAGCCAGGCGCGGTTCCGCATCGGTTTTGCCCCCGACAGCCGCAACGGGCTCAAGGAGCATCTGGCGGCCAATGGGGTCTCGGCGCAGGACATGATCGATACCGGCATGGTGGCGGTGCGCGAGAACGATCCGCTGCCCTATGACCGGTTCCGCAATCGCGTGATGTTCCCGATCATGGATTTTCGCGGCAAGGTGATTGCCTTTGGTGGGCGGGCGCTGTCGGCTGATGTGCCGGCCAAATATCTCAATTCGCCAGAGACCGAACTGTTTCACAAAAGGCAGACGCTCTATAACGGGCAGGGGGCGCGGCAGGCGGCCCATGACGGCAGCACGATCGTGGTGGTGGAAGGCTATCTCGACGTGATCGCCGCGGTGGCGGCAGGGTTCGAGGGCACGGTGGCGCCGCTGGGTACGGCGCTGACGGAAGAGCACCTGCAACTGCTGTGGCGCATGAGCCCGGACCCGATCCTGTGCTTTGACGGCGACAAGGCGGGCCTCAAGGCGGCCGAGCGCTCGGCCGATATGGTGATGCCCCATCTCAAGCCGGGCTATACGGTGCGGATCGCTACGCTGCCCGAGGGGCAGGACCCGGACGACCTGATCAAGGCGCAGGGGCGGGCGGCCTTTGCCGATGTGCTGGACCGGGCGCGCAGCCTGTCGGACATGATCTGGAGCATGGAGACCGGCGGGCTGGTGCCTGAGACCCCCGAGGCGCGGGCGGCGCTGCAGGCGCGGCTGCGCGAGCGCAGCAATTCGATCCAGGATTCCTCGGTGAAGTTTCACTATAGCCAGGCGTTCGACGAGAAGCTGCGGGCGTTCCTGGCGCCGGTGCGGCAGAACCGGTTCGAGCCGCGCAATGGCCAGCAGCGCTATGGCCAGAGCGGCGCCTATGGCTATCCGCGCGGCGGCACGCCCCGGTTGGTGGTGTCGGACACGCTGCGTAATTCGCGGCTGCTCAAGCCCGGCGCCCTGGCGGACGCCACGCCGCGCGAGGCGGCGATCATTCTCAGCCTCGTCAATCACCCCGCTCTGATGGAAGACAGTTTCGAAAATCTGGCCCATCTCGACTTTGAAACGCCGGCGGCGCAAAAAGTGATGAGCGAGATCCTGAGCCTGGTTGTGCGGCATCACGATATCTCGGCGGACGACCTGCGGGCGGCGCTGGGCGCCCGTGGCCATGGCCCGGCGATCGCCCGGATGGCCGATGTACTCATGCGCCAGGGGGTCTGGCAGATCGCTTCGGAGATCGCCCTGGCCGATGCCCAGACCGGATTGAGTCATGCCCTGGCCTTGCATAACAAGAAAGTTCAGCTAAATAGGGAGTTGAAAGCAGCCGAAGCAGCGCTGGGCGAAGACCCGAGCGAAGAAACCTTTGAAAGGCTGCGAGACATCAAGAACCAGATTACCACTGTGGATGGCACAGAGGCATTGATCGAAGGCTTTGGTTCGTTATCGGGGCGCGCGACACGCAGTTTTTAGAGATTTTCTCTAAAAGCGGGCGCGTACGCGCGATTTCGCATATGATCATGCGAGATGCTCGAGACGGACCGGGTGGCTGCTGGCGTAACGCCTGAGTGACCAAACCTTTACCTTGCTTTGAGGAGTCACCACTTAAAGCCTTATTCGGACCCGGGCGCTGACGGGTTTCGACGGAGTACCAGATGGCCACCAAGGCAGCTACCAAGACCACCAAGGACAACGAGAAGCCGGAATCCGGCGCCCCAGAGGCGACGAACGACAGCCCGTTGCTCGACATTTCCGATGCCGCCGTCAAAAAGCTCATCAAGGTCGCCAAAAAGCGCGGCTATGTGACCTATGAAGAGCTCAATGCCGTCATGCCCTCGGATGAGGTGAGTTCCGAGCAGATCGAAGACTTCATGAGCATGTTCTCGGACATGGGCATCAATGTCGTCGATGAAGACGAGGTCGAAGAGACCGAAGTCGAAAAGGACGAGGAAGACCAGGGCCAGGAAGTGGTCCAGGCTACCGGCACCGCTGTCGCCAACACGTCCAATGCGAAATCAGGTTCCGACCGCACCGACGATCCGGTGCGGATGTATCTGCGCGAAATGGGCTCGGTGGAACTGCTCAGCCGCGAGGGCGAAATCGCCATCGCCAAGCGCATCGAGGCCGGTCGCGAGACCATGATCGAGGGCCTCTGCGAGTCGCCGCTGACCTTCCAGGCCATCATCATCTGGCGCGACCAGCTCGCCGAGGGCGAGATCCTGCTGCGCGACATTATTGACCTCGAAGCCACCTATGCCGGCCCCGACGCCAAGCAGGCCGCTCCGGCGCCGGACATGGCCAGCCTGATTGCGCCCAAGACGGTTGAAAGCGCCGCCGAACGCATCAAGGCACAGCCGCGCCGTGCTGCGCCGTCGACCGGCGAAGATGGCGACTACGTCCCTGACGAGCCGCAGGCACCGCAGGACCCGGCGCCCGATGACGATGATGACGAGTTCGAGAACGCGCTGTCGCTGTCGGCGATGGAAGCCGAGCTCAAGCCGCAGGTCGTGGAAACCTTCGACCGCATCGCCACCGCCTATGGCAAGATGCGCCAGATTCAGGACCGCCACGCCCAGGACCTGAGCGCGACGGTCAGCGATGCCGACCGCAAGAAGATCGACGGGTTCCGCGCCGAAGTGATTGCCGACGTCAAGTCGCTGTCGCTCAACAATGGTCGTATCGAGAATCTGGTCGAGCAGCTCTATGACATCAACAAGCGCCTGGTGAAGCTCGAAGGGCGCCTCTTGCGCCTGGCCGAGAGCTATGGCGTCAAGCGCGAGAAGTTCCTCGAAAGCTATTACGGCCAGGAAGTGAACCCGGCCTGGGAAGCTAATCTGGCTGAGTTCGACGGCAAGGGCTGGGGCGAATTTGCCAAGCGCGAAGCTGACACGATCCGCGAAATCCGCGGCGACGTGGCGACGCTGGCGACCGAAGCCGGGCTCAACATCGGCGAATATCGCCGCATCGTGCACAAGGTGCAAAAGGGCGAGCGGGAAGCGGCCATCGCCAAGAAGGAAATGGTCGAGGCCAACCTGCGCCTCGTGATCTCGATTGCCAAGAAATACACCAATCGTGGCCTGCAGTTCCTCGATCTGATTCAGGAAGGCAATATCGGCCTGATGAAGGCCGTGGACAAGTTCGAGTATCGCCGCGGCTACAAGTTCTCGACCTATGCCACGTGGTGGATTCGCCAGGCGATCACGCGCTCGATCGCCGACCAGGCGCGCACCATCCGCATTCCGGTGCACATGATCGAGACGATCAACAAGATCGTGCGCACCAGCCGGCAGATGCTGCATGAAATCGGCCGCGAACCGACCCCCGAGGAGCTCAGCGAAAAGCTGCAGATGCCTTTGGACAAGGTGCGCAAGGTGCTCAAGATCGCCAAGGAGCCGATCAGCCTCGAGACGCCGATCGGCGACGAGGAAGATTCCAACCTGGGCGATTTCATCCAGGACGTGAACGCGATCCAGCCGATCGATGCGGCCATCCAGAGCAATCTGCGCGAAACCACGACGCGCGTGCTGGCGTCGCTGACGCCGCGCGAGGAACGCGTGCTGCGCATGCGCTTCGGCATCGGCATGAATACCGACCATACGCTCGAGGAAGTGGGTCAGCAGTTCTCGGTGACGCGCGAACGTATCCGGCAGATCGAGGCCAAGGCGCTGCGCAAGCTCAAGCATCCGAGCCGCAGCCGGAAACTGCGGAGTTTCCTCGACAACTAGGACATGGACGATGCCGACGATCTCACGATTTTATGGCATCGTCATTCTCATGTACTGGAACGACCATGCGCCACCGCATTTTCATGCCCTGTATGGCGAGGATGAGGGGGTTGTCGCTCTCGACAGTCTGGCGCTCATTCGCGGACACCTTCCCAATCGGGCACTGAACATGGTGGTCGAATGGGCGGAACAGCACCGTCGGGAACTGGAAGAGGATTGGGAACTATGCCGATCTCGTCAAATGCCAAACAAGATCGCGCCGCTGGGATAGAAGCTGCGCTCAAGCCTGGAATTCCCTGGCATGTCACTGCAGTGCAACCTGCACCCGATTACACCTTCGCGGTGGAATTCGCCGATGGCGTGAGCGGAACTGTTCGCATGGCCGGCATGATCCATGCCGAGGATGCCGGCGTGTTCGCAGCGCTGCGCGATGTTGCGCTCTTCATGCAGGCTTTCGTCAGCGATTATGGCGCCGTGACCTGGCCCGGAGAACTCGACCTTGCACCGGACGCAATGTATGACGAGATTCGTGCCAAAGGCGAATGGGTGCTGTGAGCGCGGAAACAGGCATCAAGCCACCCCGCCTCAAGGTCACAGCGATCCGGGCGATCGTGCCGTTCAAGCTGGTGGTGACGTTTTCCGACGAGTCCTCGGGGACGTTCGACGCGGCCGGGATGATCGGGGAGCGCGGCGAGGGCACTGAACCCTTGCGGGACCGGCGGTTTTTTGGTTCGGTCGAACTGACCAATGGCGTGCCGACCTGGCCTAACCACTTTGATATCTCGCCGGCCTGGCTGCGCGAGGAAATGGAAAAACGCGGCGAGCTCAGGCTGCCGCTGCCGGTACGGCGCCGACGCTGACCGACACAAGAGGAGACGTGCCCATGTCGTTCTGGAAATCCCTGTTTGGTGGTGGCGCCGACACGAGCGCGCCCGCAGGCGACAAGGTACTGGGTGAGGAAAGCTACAAGGGCTTTCTCATCAAGGCGATCGAGATGAAGGCCGGCAGCGAGCTGCAGCTGGCCGGCACGATCGAGAAAGAGATTGGCGGAGAGCTCAAGAGCTACCGCTTCGTGCGGGCCGACCGCATGAGTTCGCGCGATGATGTGACTGCCCTGGCGCTGTCCAAGGGCAAGCAGATCATTGACGAGCAGGGCGAGAAGATCTTCAGCTAGTTCGACCAACACAGATATTGACGCAGACTGGCGCCGGCGGACCGCAAGGGTTCGCGGGGCTTGTCTGCCATACAGGAGAATAGACCCATGGCCAGAAAACCAACTGCCCGCAGTGAATTCGTGATGTTCGACGTGTTCTATGTCGATGGCAGCCAGCGCTCCAACCGCAAGGTGGACGGCAACCTGCTGGGGGGGCTCGACGGCGACGAGCCGGCCAAGGCAGCAATCGAAGAGCAGGACCGCCTGATTTCGGAAAAGTCCGGCCTGCCGCCGCTCGAGATCAAGTCGATCAAGCGCTCGGGCAAGTAGCATGAGCGGGTTGCAACTGGGGCGCGCCGTCGAGGCTGCGGCGCAGCCGGAAGACGCCGTGCTCGATCCGGTGCCGAACCCGCATCCTGACATCGACTATGTCGCGCGCTATGTGGCGCCCGAGTTCACCTCGCTCTGCCCGGTGACCGGGCAGCCGGATTTCGCCCATCTGGTGATCGACTATATTCCCGACCAGCTGCTGGTGGAGTCCAAGTCGCTCAAGCTCTACCTGACCTCGTTCCGCAATCATGGCGCCTTCCATGAAGGCTGCACGATCGACATTGCCAAGAAGATCATCGCGACCATTGCGCCGCGCTGGCTGCGCATTGGCGGCTACTGGTATCCGCGCGGCGGAATCCCGATCGATGTGTTCTTCCAGACGGGGCCCGCGCCCGAAGGCGTCTGGATCCCCGACCAGGGCGTGGCGCCCTATCGCGGTCGCGGCTAGCCCGCCAGCGCCTTGTCGACGGCCGGCTTGACCACAGTGCCGTAGAGCTCGATGGCCTTCATGACCTTGTCATGCGGCAGCGTGCCGACGCTGAGCTGCAGGCCGAAGCGGTCGTGCTTGAACCATTCATGCTGGCGCAGGATCTTGTCGATGATCTCCTGCGGCGACCCCATGAAATAGGCGCCTTCGGGCGCGGACGCAGCGTCGAACTGGCCCCGGCTGGTGGGCGGCCAGCCGCGCTCCTTGCCGATGCGGTTCATGGCCGCGCTATGGGCGGGGTAAGCCCAATCGCGGGCGTCCTGGCTGTCGGCGGCGATGAAGCCATGCGAGCTGATGCCGACGGGCAGGGTCTTGGGATCGCGGCCGACCTTGGTGGCGGTTTCGCGGTAGAAGTCGACCAGGGGGGCGAACTGGCGCGGCTGGCCGCCTATGATGGCAATCATCAGGGGCAGGCCATGAAAAGCAGCGCGGGCCACCGAATTGGGGGTGCCGCCCACGGCGATCCAGAGCGGGATCGGGTCCTGTACCGGCGCCGGATAGACTGCGATGCCCGGAATGGGCCTGGTATGCTCGCCGCCTTCCCAGGTCACCTTGCCGCCCTCACGCAGCTTGAGCAGCATGTCGAGTTTTTCCTCGAACAGGCTGTCATAGTCGTTGAGGTCGAGGCCGAAGAGGGGAAAGCTCTCGATGAAGGAGCCGCGGCCGGCCATGATCTCGGCGCGGCCATTGCTTAGCAGGTCCAGGGTGGCGAATTGCTGCCAGACGCGGATCGGGTCTTCCGAGCTCAGCACCGTGACGGCGGTCGACAGACGAATGGATTTGGTGCGTGCCGCCGCGGCGGCAAGGATGGTCACGGGCGCAGAGGCGACGAAGTCGGGCCGGTGGTGTTCGCCCAGGCCATAGAAGTCCAGGCCGAGCTGATCGGCCAGCTCGATCTCCTCAAGCAGATCGCGCAGCCGCTCCGCCGGGCTCTGCAGGGCGCCGCCGTTGAGCGGATCGGGGGTGTTTTCCGCGAAGGAGTAAAGTCCGAGTTCCATCTTGGTCGCTCCTGGTTGGGTGACAGATGGACCGGGTGCGGCCGTGGATCAAGAACGCACATGGGTGTAACCGCGCGCCGAACCGGCGCGCGGCAGGGTGGGCTCAGACGTTGCTGGCCGATGGGGTATAGGCGAAGGGGGCTGGCGGCGCCTGTGCGGGCTCGGGAGCCTTTTCGCCGGCGGCCTTGTGAATCTCGCCGACCAGCGCGGGGTCAAGCTTGAGCTTGCTGGCCAAGGCATCGAGATAGGCGCGCTCGGCGGCAGTGTCGGCCGAGATGGCGACCAGCGAGGCGGCGTAGATTTCGGTGGCATGCTCGGGCGTATCGGCGCGGGCGACCACGGCATTGATGTCGAGGGGCGAGGAGAGTTCGTCGAAGACCCAGGCCTTTTCTTCGGACGAGAGGTTCATCGATTCAAGCTTGCCAAAAATGGCGTCTTTCTCATCGGCGTCGATGCGGCCGTCGGCCTTGGCCGCGGCGATCATGGCGCGCACCAGGGTCTTGCCGAGTTCTTCTTGAGCCGCCGTGTCGCTGGCAGCCGGAATGAAGGCGTCGCGTGCCGGTGCGGGCGCGGTGGCAGGGGCGCCCTGCTGGTTGTTCTGATAGTTCTGCCAGGCATTGTAGGCGAGACCGCCAACGGCAGCCACGGCGCCGATCTTGACGGCATTGCCGGCCAGCTTGCCCAGGCCCCCACCGCTCAGCAGCATGCCGGCAGCCATGCCTGCTGCGCCGGTCATGGCGGTGCGCTGGGTATTGGGGTCCGTCTGGAGGGCTTTGAGGATCTGGTCGATGTTGAACATGGGGGCTCCCTTGGTGGTTGGCCCGGAGATGGTGCTTCAACGCGGCCTGCGCAAGATGGTCGGTGGGCGAGGATGTCGCAGGGGTCAGACAAACAGAAGACCCCGGTGGGGCGACCGGGGCCTTCCTCTTTGTCTCGGCGGGGGGGCCGAGACATCGTTGCGGCAAGGTTACTGAGCGGGAACAGCGGGAGTGGCTGCGGGCGCATCAGTGGTTGTGCCGGTAGCTGGGGCTGTGGCGGGCGCTGCTGGGGCAGGCTCAGTCACCGGAGCGGCATCCGTCATCGGCGCAGGGGCAGCAGGTGCTGCTGGCGCTTCAGTCATGGGCGCAGGCGCAACGGCTGGATCAGCCGGTGCTTCAACCGCTGGCGCCGTATTGCCGTCAACAGCGGTGCTTGGGCCCGAATTGGCCGAGAAGACGAGATAGCCGATGGCCAGCAGGGCCAGGACAACGATGATGCCGACGAACCAGCCCGTGCCATTGCTTTCGCGCGTATAGACGGTGCGGTTGCCATCCTTGGAATAGACGGTGTCACGTTCTTGGGTAGCCATGATGTGATCCTGTGTTGGAAACCTATGGCAGAAGAACGCGGGGTGTTTGCTTTTGTTCCGATGTTAGTTCAAGCCGGTCGCGAAATATTTACCGACAAGATACAGCTATATAATCAATGGCTTACGGAATTTCCACGACACCTTGAGGCGAACCGGGGACGCGACGGTGGTGCCGCTTTGCCGCGGTTCTGCCACCTTTGCTGCCGGTGCCGGCACGATGGAGCCCGGAACGACAAAAGGCCGGGCACTGGGCCCGGCCTCCTAATGGTCGTTGAGCGTCGCGTTACTGGCCGGCGACGGTGATCAGCGGAGTGATGCGGCGGATGGTGACCCGACGGTTTTCGCGTTCGCCCGCTTCGGTGCGGATCTTGAGATAGCGCTCGCCATAACCCTGGGTGGCCAGGTTTTCCGGCGGCACGCCGTAGAAGTCGGTGAGCAGGCGCGCAACGGTGGCGGCACGCGAGTCCGAGAGCAGCAGGTTGGACGTGTCCGAGCCGACCGCATCGGTGTGGCCTTCGATGAGGAAGGTTTCACCAGGATTGGTCGCGAGCAGCTGCAACATGGCATTGGCCACATTGGACAGGGTGCTCACCTGGTCACGGCTGATGGTCGCCGCACCGGTATCGAAGGTCAGGCCGCCCACTTCCAGCTTGCGCACGCTGTCGCGGACACGAGCCGACCGCTTGACCTCGTCGATGGAGTAGAGGCGCGCGACCTGTTCCACCGGTGGCTGGCTGAAGAAGGTCTGGACCTGGCGTTCGTCGGCATAGGCCGCGTCGAGCACATAATCCTGCACTGGGATGTTGAGGCGCAGGGGAGGCAGATCCTGGCCCGGGTCACGCCAGGTGACGAGGTTGTCGTAATACTGCTCGTCAAAATTGGCCAAGACATATTCGCGACCGGATGGATCGAAGCGCGAGCGACGCAGGACGTCGCCATTGCTGTTGCGCACGGTCACGATCTGGGTGCCGTCAGGACGCGTGATGGTTTCACGGGTCCGGCCATTGCTCAGGTTTTCATAGAAGATCTCGTCTTCCTGGGCATTGTAGAACCGGTCCGTATCCAGGCCCACCGAATTGACGATGAGCTGGGTGCCGACCTGCAGGATCACCTGGGTGATGAGGTCGCCACCGCTGACGCTGGCAACAGGCGCCTGTTCAATAACCGTCACATTGTTCTGCTGACCGATATTGTTCTGCGTATTGTTGGTGACGGTCGTGTTGTTGGTGATGTTGTTGACGTAGTTGTTGACGACGGTCTGGTTGACGGTCGTGTTTTCCGTCGCGGTCACTTCCGTGCCCTGTTCTGCGGCCAGCGAGACGGGCTCTTCGGCAGCAAAGGCGCGGATCGCGTCGGACTGGGCAGCACTATCGGACTCCGGTGGTGCAGCTTCTGCTTCAGCCGGGGCGGCTTCAACGGCCACTTCCGCATTGGCGGCGGGATCCGCTGCCGGAGCGGCCTCGGAGTCCTTGGCGCTATCAAGCACAGGCGCAACCTGCTCCCGCGTCACGCCTTCAGGCAGGGTCTCGATCAGTTCGACAGGCTGGTCGGTGGGGGCAACGGGTGCCACGTCGAGCGCAGGGTCAATTGCAGGATCAACGACAGCCGGGGGGACTTCCATATTGGGGACGACCGGGAGCGACAGGCCGTACTCTGCCAGACACGCGGTGGTGTCGGTCATGCCAGCCTGGGCGCAGAGGTCGGCAATGGACTGCTGGGCAGCGGCCATCTGAGCCTGTGCGGCAGCCGGATCGCCACCGGCCATCATGTCGGCAATGGCGGTGTTGTAGAGATCGACCTGAACCTGCAGTTCGGCAGAGATGTCCATGGCTGGCGCTTCAACCGGCGCGACTTCGGCAGCAGGAACCTCGGGGGCGACTTCCGGAGCCACTTCAGGTGCTGGGGCGGCCTCTTCGATTGGAGCCGCTTCAGGTGCTGGGGCAGCTTCTTCGGCTGCAGGGGCAGCCTCCTCGGCAGCAGTTGCTGCGGCGGCAGCTTCAGCATCGGCAGCAGCGCGGGCCTGGGCAGCCTGCGCTTCGCTAGCGGCCTGGGCCTCCGCGTCAGCGGCAGCCTGAGCATCTGCAGCGGCCTGAGCTTCTGCATCGGCGGCGGCCTGGGCGTCAGCGGCAGCCTGGGCGTCGGCAGCAGCCTGCGCTTCAGCGGCAGCCTGAGCCTCAGCGGCAGCGGCGGCAGCAGCAGCCTCTGCATCCGCATCTGGTGCGGGCGCTTCTACCGGTGCGGCCTCAGGGGCCGGGGCGGCTTCAGGAGCAGGAGCAGCCTCTGGTGCCGGAGCGGAGATCGCTGCAATGCACTCGTCGATGCTGGCATAGCCGGCGACGATGCACAGTTCGGTCAGCGTGCCCTGGGCGGCCTCGAGGGCGGCAGCGTCACCGGATGCCTGGGCAGCGGCGTAGGCCTGGTAGGCGGCCACGAGGTTGCCGTCCTGAGCGCGGACAGACAGCGGGAGCATGGCCATCAGGCCGATGCTGGTACCAGTAAGGAGCCAGTTTCTAAGGCGCATTGTTTTTCCTTCATACGATGGGCGATTGGGCCAAGCATCGCGGCAGCACCCTGAACGCAGTCTGAACAGGTCTGAGGCGCCGTGATGTAGTGTGAAATCCCCGCAAGCCCAGAACGTCTGGGCCGGGGCATGGTTCCCACGCCTCCCCGTGCATCACTGGCAGCCCGATGATGGCGCGAATGGGGCAACTGGACGGATTGGCAGGGGACTGCGCTAGTGGGGCAGCGATTCCCCATGCTAGGCCCGACATATGCAACAAGCGATCGAAACCCTTTCCGTTTCCACCCAGGGGCAGGGGCTTTACGAGTTCACCGCCGCGGTGGAAAAGTTCGTGGCCAATGCCGATGTCGCGACGGGTCTGCTGACGGTGTTTGTCCGGCATACGTCGTGCTCGCTGCTGATCCAGGAAAATGCCGATGACGACGTCAAGACCGACCTCGAAGGCTTCTTTGCCCGGCTGGTGCCCGAGGGCATGGACTGGCTGGTGCATACCACCGAGGGGTCTGATGACATGCCCGGCCATATCAAGGCGGCGCTGACGCAGACCTCGATCGGCATTCCGATCAGCGAGGGCGTGCCGGTATTCGGCACCTGGCAGGGCATCTATCTTTACGAGCACCGCAGCCGGCCGCATCGCCGCGACGTGGTGCTGCATCTGATTGGAGACAGGTAGTGGATCTCATTGCGCAATACTGGCCCTTCGTGGCCGGGCTGATGGTGACCGGCGTGGTGTCGGGCATAGCCGCGGGCCTGCTGGGCATTGGCGGCGGGGCGATCATCGTGCCGGCTTTGGGCACGGCGCTGTCGGTGATGGGCTATGATTCCGATGTGGTTCAGCATGTGGCGGTGGGCACATCGCTAGCCATCATCATTCCGACCGGGATTGTCAGCGCACGATCGCATTACAAGCGCGGGGCGCTCGACGTGGCGACGCTGCGGCTATGGGTGCCGTTCATCGTGGCGGGCACCTTTATCGGTGGCCTCGTGGCGGGGTTCTTCTCCGGCGACGTGCTGCGCGTGGTGTTCGCTGTCATGGCCTTTGTCATTGCCGCCAATATCGTCTTCGGCTTCCAGACCAAGGTCATGGGGCATCTGCGCGGCTCGGCCGTGACGCACCGGATCTCGGCCAGCGTGGTGGGCTTCATCTCGGCGCTGATGGGTATCGGGGGCGGCTCGCTGAGCGTGCCGACGCTGGTGGCGTTTGGCGCCAGCATGCATGCAGCGGTGGGCACCTCGGCGGCCATCGGGGTGGCCATCGCGGTGTCGGGAACGCTGGGCTTTGTGCTGTCGGGCTGGGGTGTGGCGGGGCTGCCGCCGCTGAGCCTGGGTTATGTCAACCTGGTGGCACTGGCCCTGGTGGCCGTGCTGGCGGCGCTCTGTGCGCCGCTTGGCGCGGCACTGGCACACCGGCTGAACCAGCAGACGCTGAAATATGTGTTCGCCGGATTTCTGGTGCTGGTCGGGCTCAACATGGTCTGGAAAGTGCTGGCCGGCTGAAGAGGGTTGGTGGGGACGGTTGACTACGGCATACCGTCCGTCCCCACCGCCCAAGCCCCCTCAATGAGGGGTATTGGAACGTTTATTTCTTGCCGTCAGCCAGTTCCCACTGCACGCTGACATTGATGGCAAAGCTCAATTCGCCTGCTTCGACCGGCACCTTGGCGCTGTCTGCCATCTCGGCTCGAGCATACATGGGGTAGGGCTGGGGATCATTGAAGCCCTGCGTCTCGGAAATCGACACGATCTCGTCGAGCGCGCTGCCGGCGGCGGTGGCATAGAGTTCGGCCTTGGCCTGGGCATCGGCAAACGCGGCCTCGCGCGCCTTGTTGAGAAGCTCGCTCGGATCAGCCACCGAGAAGCTGACGCCGTTGACGGTATTGGCGCCGACGGTCACCGACTTGTCGAGGATGGTGCCGAGTTCTTCGAGCTGGCGCACCTTGACCGTGACGGTGTTGCTGACCTGGTAGCCGTTGATCTTGGGCGGCAGGGTATAGCCATTGGCATCGCGATCTTCGGAATAGACATAGTTGGGACTGACCGAGAAGCCGGAGGTCTGGATGTCGCGGGCTTCAATGCCGGTGCCCTTGAGGGCGGCGATCAGCTCGGCCATGGCGGCGGTATTGGCGTCGAGTGCCTCACGCGCGGTGGCGCCCTGGGTGGTGACGCCGGAATTGACCATGGCCATATCGGGGGCAGCTGCGACTTCGCCGCGCCCCTCGATGGAGATCGTGCCGGCATAGGCGGGCAGGGTCAGACCGGCGAGCAGGGCAAAGGGAATGAGGGCAGTGAAGCGACGCATTGAAAAACTCCATCACAGGATTGGGCGACTAATCGGCAGCCAATGCGTCAGTAATGGGGCGGTGATGAACCTGAGTTGAACGGGGCTGTGGATGGGTGTTCACAATCGCCCCGGGCGCAAAAGTATGATTTATGACCAAGGTAGCGCTTGCGCGCTTTGGTCCGGGTGGGTTAGTCACGGGGCCTAGTAGCGGGAGGCGGCGGGATGAGCGACATGGACTATCCGGACGGCATTCTGGTGGGCCGCGCGCGCCTGCCGGGCCACGACCATCCGCGCATCGTGACGGTGCGCGACGGCAATGTGGTCGATATCACCGCCCCCGGCATGGCCACGGTGCGCGATATCGCCGAGAGCGGCCGAGCCGCTGAGCATGTGCGAGACGCGACTGGGACAATTGTCGGTTCGGCCGAGACAATCCTGGCCAACAGCATGGCCGACAAGACCGACCTGAGCCAGCCGAGCCTGCTATCCCCCATCGATCTGCAAGCCATCAAGGCATCGGGCGTCACCTTTGTCGTTTCCCTGCTCGAAAGAGTAATCGAAGAACAGGCCCGCGGGGACAAGTCGCGGGCCGATGCGCTGCGCAGCGAAATCCTGGCGCTGATCGGCATGGACCTCAGCGAGCTGGTGCCGGGCTCGGAGACGGCGGCCAAGGTCAAGGCGGCGCTGATCGCCAAGGGCGTGTGGAGCCAGTATCTCGAGGTCGGCATCGGTCCGGATGCCGAAATCTTCACCAAGGCCCAGCCGATGAGTTCGGTGGGCTATGGCGCCGAAGTGGGGCTGCATCCGAGCTCGAGC